>ERZ772878.1593-NODE-1593-length-10758-cov-15.4183_pt1 | contig 10758 bp, 16 predicted proteins | sample MGYA00580578_ERZ772878 | MGnify/ENA primary metagenome ERZ772878 (study PRJEB29015, sample SAMEA2737686) | human gut metagenome | biome: human gut; feature: human-associated habitat; material: faeces | place: China | collected 2012 ...
GTGAAACAGAATGATATCATCTAGCGGTACTTCGTACCGTTAAAAATGGAATAGCAGTTCCGCAGTAGCGGAACTGGCATTCCGTTTAAGCATAATTTGCATTGCCAGAGATTAAGTCAGCACAGGTGTATCGCATTGAGCCGGAAATCATGTTGGAAAAGGTTCTCGGTCTGAATGTTGAATATATGCATCTGTCATACGATGGAAGTATTCTCGGAATGACTTCTTTCGGGGAACTGGGAGTGCAGGTGTTTGAGAATGACGATGAAGAAGCCTTTTTCTTCTTAGATGGAAAGACAGTTCTTGTAGAGTCTGACCTGAATTACGATAACAAATCCAAAGGCAGAAAGAACTTTACACTTATGCATGAAGGCAGTCATCAGATATTTAAAATGCTGTTCCCGAATGATTATGGCGTGACACAGCAGTCCGCCGGAGTACATTATTACAAAGCGAATACAGAGAGAAGCAGACAAATCAATGATTGGGAAGAATGGCAGGCAAATACACTTGCGGCAGCTATACTGCTTCCTAAGTGTCTGATCGAAAAAGGCATGTTTCTGTTTGGACTGGGAAAGAAAATCGAATGCCTGAACAAGATATATTATCCGGCAGAGTATGAAAGATATTCTGCACTGGCTGATTTTTTAGGAAGCTCTAAAAAGGCTCTTGCGATACGAATGAAACAGCTCGGATTACTGGAGCAGGAATATCTTGAGAATCCATTCGATTATATGACGATATTTCCGGAGGTGGGCGAGATATGACACGATTGGAACAAAAAGTGATTGTCAGATGTAAGCGATGTGAGTGGCGTGTTTTTGACAAGATTACAATGACAACTGGAAATATTGAAATCAAATGCCCGAAATGTGGGTATATCAATGAGATTGACCTTTCTTTAAGAAAAGGCAGTGTCAAGTTTAGGAAATTTAAAATCAATACAGATTGAGCAGACAACTGAATAACTGAGCTTTGTACCGAGCCAAGGAACCGATATGAGTTACCAAATAGCCGGACATTGAGAATGATGGGATAACCAGATCCCGCATATTCTTGATGTTCGGCTATTTTTTTGTTGCTCCGAAATGGAGAAACAGATGAAAAAACAGTGGCAGACGTACATCGCCAGATACCCGTGATCTCCGAATTTTCTATATAAAAAAGAAATTTTAGAAAATTCAAGGAGATTACGAACATGACAAATGAAAAAACATTAAAAAAACAGGAAGAACTTTTTGCAAAGGATTGTAAGCTTATCAATTTGAAATACGAGTACACAGGATATAGCGGACAGGAAAAATGGGCGATTGTATCTGAATTATCAGAGCAGGAATTGTTTGTGAAATATCCAAATGAAGTGAATAAGTACATACCATTCGTATTGCTTTCTGTTGAGCAGGGTAAAGCGATACAGGCATACAACAGAAATGAGGATAAGTACAGAAAACGCCAGAATAACAATAGCGATGCCTTTGGATATGATGATGGAACTACTGAGAATATGCATTCAGAGGTATCCGTACCTGATTTTATAGAACAGCAGGAGATAGACGATTATTACAATCGACGAGCCGAAGAAAAGATGCGTTTATTTGTTACAGCTATGGCGAGTCTTACAGAGAAGCAGCATAAGTATCTGGTAATGCGATATGTAGATGGAATAAGTGCAAGGGATATTGCCAAAGCAGAAGGTGTTGCACATCAGGTTGTCGACAGACATATTCTTGCAGCAAAGAAGAAGGTTGAAAAAATATTCGGAGACTTTTTCAGAAAATAGGGTGTCAAAAGCAATTTTAATTCCAAATAAGTGAAAGGGTTATTTCATTCCGGATGAAAATGACAAATTAGACGATAAGAAAAGCGAGGTTTTACATATGAAAGAAAGAATAATCAGTCGTGGAGATTTATTCTATTACGATTTTGGAGACAGAGTAGGTTCCGTACAGAGTGGAGAACGTCCGGTGCTTGTGGTACAGGCAGATGATTATAACAAGAATGCACCGACTGTGATTGTAGCTGCGGTTACAAGTGTGATTAAAAAGCGATACTTGCCTTCGCATATTATATTGGGCGACAAGTTTGGTCTGAAGAAACCATCTATGGTTTTATTGGAACAGGTCCAGACAGTAAATAAGGATGAACTGAGTGATTATATTGGTACGATTGAGGATGAACATCTTTTAAGACAGATCAATGCGACATTGAAAAAGACGTTTGGGTTATGGGTTTATAAGCTGGAAAAAGAAGAAAATGTCCGTTGTCTTTGTAGCAAGTGCCTGAATGATTATATTCACAATCCGGATTACATTGTGAGGAGATTTGATCCATTTGCAAAGGTCAAAGACCACTGTGATAAATGCAATCAATCCGGTTGGGATTATGTTGTTACAAAAAGAAATTATAAAAAATAAATAATATTGTCAACGATGGAATGTACAGGTTTCAGCTTGAATCGCATAATTGTTCTTCTTGAAAATTGTCTATAAAATAAAGGCACACAAGGAGAAAACAGTCGATTTGAGTTGAAATCGGAAAGGATAAGAAATGGAACAAAGAAGAAAAATGTTAAGTGCTAAAGAAGTTTCAGAACTTCTTGATATATCAAATTCTTATGCATATAAGGTTATCAATCAGCTCAATCAAGAGTTGGAAAAGGCAGGATACTTAACCATACATGGAAAAGTAGACTCGCTGTATCTTAACAAGCGTTATTTCCCTTGTGAGGACAAAATTCAGAGTGATTAGGAGGAGATGAAAATGCCACAGTATAAGTACCCCGTAAAAAATGGAATTAAGTGGATGGTGAAATTTAATTATACTGATCCAAAAAGTGGAAAGGCAAAAACAGAGTATAAGAGAGGGTTTGCAAGTAAGCGTGAAGCTAAAAAATATGAAGAAGATTTTATAGAAAATCTTATTACGCCGGAAGAAACAGAAATAGAACCAATAAGAACCTTTGGAGAAGTATTCCAAGAATATTTGATGTCTCACAAGAGAGCTGATATTAAAGAGTCAACGTTAGAGACAAAATTTAATATTTTCAATAAGCATATTTTTCCTACGTTTGAAGAAAAGCAGGTTGATACAATAACAGATGATGATATTGCTAATTGGCAAAATGAAATAAAATCTGTGGTACAGCCGAACGGTAAACACTTTTCAGAGTCATATTTAAGAACTATTCAAAGTCAGTTTAATTCCATCATAAACTATGCTTTAAATAAAGGATACATGAAATCGAATCCTCTTGTGGATATAAAAAATATGGGAATAAAAGATAAACGTGTTGAGTTTTGGACACCGGAAGAATATGAGAAATTTGCTTATTATGCAATGGAATATCCGCAATATTATTATGCATATGAGGTACTTTACTGGTGTGGATTACGAATTGGAGAGCTACTTGCTTTGACATTAAGTGACATAGACTTTGAGGGCGGGCTAATAAGTGTTACAAAAACATACAACCATCTCAGTGGACGGGAAATAATTAGTACGCCCAAAACCCCAAGCTCTGTGAGAAAGGTAAGTATGCCTGCTTTTTTAGTAGATGAGATAAAGGAATATATAGGACTACTATATGAACCAAAAGAAAATCAAAGAATATTTCAAATATCTAAGTCGAAGATAAGCAGCAATTTCCATAAACTTTCTGATCAGGCAGGACTAAAGCGGATAACGATACATGGCTTGCGACATTCGCATGTATCATTGCTTATAAGTAAAAAATATGACATTTTTGAAGTTTCAAAACGAATTGGACACAAATCCGTGAAGACGACACAGGATATATATGGTCATCTTTTTGATGATGTACAAAAGAGTATAGCGAATGATTTGAACATGATTAGAAGGGGAGGCGTATAAATATGTCTGCTAAAAATAATGATAACCACAATCGGTTCCGTTCTAGAACCATAGCATTTAGAGTATCTCCAGAAGAAGATGTGCAGATAAATATTGCGGTCTCTTTGTCAGGAATGACAAAGCAAGATTATATTACACACAAGTTGCTTGACAGAACCATTAACGTTAAAGCAAGCTGTAAGGTTCATCGGGCAGTATATGACAGATTGACAGAAGTTTTAGAACAACTGAAAAGATTAAATAATGGAAATGAGATTGATGATGAGTTGCTGGAGAATATAAAACTCATAACAAATTTTATAGAAGGACTATATCAGAAAAAATGATACTAAGAAAGCTCAACGTTATTGTTGGGCTTTTGTTTGGTAAAAAAGATGTAAGCCACCGGGAACTATTACTTTGCAGTAATTGCAACGGATTATGCAACACAAACGAAGATAATTAAAATATACCATGAAAAAACGCTTGGGAAAGGTGAGAAAAATGCTTATAATACAGGTAAAATAAGAGAAAAGATACTCTTAAAAATGAGTTTGAATAATATATTAGAGCCAAGAAATGCCTATTTTACGGGATCTCTTGGCTCTTTCTACGTCTAGTGACAATCAAATGACAATACTTTAATAATATTCAAGATTAATTCCGATGAATTTTTGAATAATAACTGATATAATATCTTCTACTATATTTTTCATCATTATTTCAAAGAGTAGAATTATTAAAGACCATAAGGTAAATAAATTCATATTTATAGATGAAAAGAACGGACTATTGCTAAGAAGATGGTATAATTCTGTGTGCAGTAACAGAAGTAGAAGTACTATCATAAGTAAGGTATAATATATGTATAAAAAGAATCTTCTACAGGAACGTATAGTTTCTCTGTATTTTCTTGATTGATAGTAATTAAATAAATCATCTTTTAAATGATTCAAATTGGGTTTATCGAATATAATGTTTTCAATTGTGTCTTTAAAAGTATTATCACTACATGCGTTTATTTGTTCCAGATATTCCCATGAAAAATCATCATAGTATGTTGGATAATTTTCAACATTGCTTAAAAATGAGGTGATTTTATCATTTATATCTTCTGATATATCAATAATAATTTTTATTAGTGACAATATAAAAATTGGTATGGATATTAGAAAAGCAATTCCTGATAGATTATCTCTATAAAAGATACTTTCAAAAAGAACAAAAAGAAAAACAGCTCCAAACATTACGCTAGTAAAGATATTTTTTTTAATAAATACTCGTTCTTTCATTTGTAAAAACTCCTTATGGAAAATGATTATTATTTAGAGAAAATGCCAACTTTTTTTGTCATGCTTTATGTCATAGAGAGTTTTCTTGTATTGTTTAATCATTTGGGAATTGACTCTTCCAGTCTAAATATTCTTTTTCTGTAATCTCTTCATTTCTGAATTTCTGGTACATATCAGCCCATGTTCCAATATGCTCCAGCATATTTAAAGAATCGTGACCTTTGTCCTTAAACATGAGCTGAGGTACACCTGATTCATCTCGGTAGGCGTGCAGCCCATATTGATCCTCTAAAGCAAATAATGCGTGCATGACACTAACATAAGTATCAAAGTTTGGATCAGACATGGCGTATGGACTGATTTTTAATGAGTTTGCTATTTTTTCTAATTGTTCTGATGATGGAAAACGATTCCCAAGTTCATAATTTCTAATTGCCGATTCGCTCAATCCGGACATGATTGCCAATTCTTTCTGTGTATATCCTTGATCGATCCGGAATTTTCTTATTTTCTCACCTACTGTCATAAGAAAACACTCCTTTGCTGATTGTTACTTAAAAGTATAGCATAAACAGTTCAAAAATGAAATACAAAAATAAACCGTTCATTTTCGAAATTATTCTATTGACAGTACGGAAATGAAATGTTATGATGCATATACACCGTTCGATAATGAACTGAAAAAAGAAGGGAGGGATATAGATGGCTAGTAAATTATTTATATCAGCAAAAGAAGTAGCGAAAGAATTAGAAGTATCTGATTCCTATGCGTATCGTTTGATCCGTCAGTTAAATGCTGAATTAGAACAAAAAGGTTTCGTTGTTGTCAAGGGAAAAATCAGCCGCAAATATTTTGAAGAACGAGTTTACGGTATGAATGAAATGAAATAGCAGGAGGTGATGTTTTGACAGTAATTAAAAACCAAAAGTCAAATACTTACGAGGTAAGAACTTATTATAAGGACTGGACCGGCGTAAGAAAGCAGAAGACGAAAAGGGGATTTAAACGTAAATGTGATGCCCAGGAATGGGAAAGAGCGTTTAAATTAAAGGAAAATTTGAGTCTGGATATGTATTTTGCGGATTTTGTAGATCTTTATCTGAATGATATCAAATTCAGAATCAAATACAATACCTGGCTAACGAAAAAGCATATTGTAGAGAAAAAGATTCTTCCATATTTTTCAAAAAAGAAGTTGCAGGAGATAAAACCTTCCGATATTCGGCAATGGCAGAACACCATGATGAACTATCGGAATAAACAAGGAGAAGGCTATTCGCAGGTCTACCTAAAGACCATCCATAATCAGCTGAGTGCGATTTTGAATCATGCGGTTAATTTCTATGATTTGAAGAGCAATCCTGCACGTAAGGCAGGATCTATGGGAAAAGAAAGAACAAAAGAAATGCTTTTTTGGACAAAAGAAGAGTATATGAAGTTCATTGAAGCGGTGGCGGATAAGCCGATTTCCTTTTATGCATTTGAAATCTTATATTGGTGTGGAGTGCGTATGGGAGAGTTGTTAGCGCTGACACCGGCAGATTTCGATTTTCAGGCTTGTACTATCCGAATCAATAAATCTTATCAAAGATTAGAGGGGAAGGATATTATTACGGATCCTAAGACTACGAAGAGTAATCGCATGATCACCATGCCGGAATTTTTAAGCGAAGAATTAGAATCGTATATAGGAATGCTGTATGGTCTGAATGAAAATGACAGGATATTTCAAATTTCAAAAAGTTATCTTCACCATGAAATGGATCGTGGTGTGAAGCTGTCAGGAGTGAAGAGGATACGAATCCATGATTTACGACATTCTCATGTGTCGTTATTGATCAATATGGGATATTCTGCGGTGGCAATTGGAGAAAGGGTAGGACATGAAAGTGTGGAGATCACATATCGATATGCACATTTGTTCCCGACAATCCAAACAGAAATGGCGGAAAATCTAAATCAGGAAAGAGAGGAATATCAGGATGAGTGAAAAAAATAGGGATAGCAAGAATCGGTGGCGTAATGTAACCATAGCATTTCGAATGTCTCCGGAAGAAGATGCAGAATTAGATTTAAGAGTGAAACTTTGTGGATATCAGACGAGACAAGAATATATCATTGAAAGCGTTTTACATCAAAAGGTTACAGCAGTAGGAAATCCGTTGATGTTAGTACAGTTTAGAAAACAACTTAAAGGGATTGAAGAGGAACTGAAAAGGTTGACTACATTAGAGGATGCCGATGAAGAGTTGTTTACACCTATTCGAACGATGTTGGAAATATTAAATGCATTTGCAGAAGAAAGGAACTATGAAAGAAGGACAAAAGAAAAAGCCCAGAAATAATCTGAGCAAGTTCCCTGATCATCAGAATAACTGATATATCACCTTAATAACTTAAGTATATCACAAAATTGTTGTTACAACAATTGCTAAATTCTGTTTGCCAGGGACTTGCCCGGTTGGGCAGGAGGTGGAAATGGAAGATAATTATAAAGAAGTAAAAAAGGCAGAACCATGCCTGAAATTAATCCACATGGATCAGGTTGAAGTGGAAGAAATCGAGTGGCTCTTTTATCCATTCATACCATACGGGAAGGTCACCATTATTCAGGGAGATCCTGGAGAGGGTAAGACCACCGTGGTGTTGCAGATCATTGCAAAGTTAACAAAAGGAGAAGCAATATTAAGTGAAACAAGCGAAGGAAAATCCGAAGAGATAGGTGTAGAGCCAATCAATGTGATTTATCAAACAGCTGAAGATGGATTGGGCGATACGATCAAACCGAGATTGTTAGCGGCAGGGGCTGATTGTTCCAGAGTCTTGGTGATTGATGACCAGGAACAGCCATTAACAATGGTAGATGCAAGGCTAGAAGAAGCGATCATACAGACGAAAGCAAGACTTGTAGTATTAGATCCAATTCAAGGCTTTCTTGGGGTTGGTGTTGATATGCATAGGGCAAATGAGATTCGTCCATTGATGAAAAGAATTTCTGTATTAGCAGAGAAATATCAATGTGCCATTATTCTGATCGGTCATATGAATAAGAATAGTAATGGAAAATCATCCTATCGTGGATTGGGGTCTATTGACTTTCAAGCGGCAGCAAGAAGCGTGTTGATTGTTGGAAGAGTGAAAGATGAACCGGAAATCCGAGTGATCTGTCATGTAAAGAGTTCTCTTGCTCCGGAAGGAGATGCTATCGCCTTTCGATTAGACAAAGAAAAAGGATTTCATTGGATTGGAAAATATGACATCAGTGTAGAGGACTTATTGTCTGGTGATGGACGAGGGCAAAAGATCCGAAGTGCGAAAGAATTTTTAAAAGAGATTTTAGCAAATGGATCAATGGAACAGGCAAAAATAGCGGAAGAAGCAGAAGAACGAGGAATTAAAAAGAAAACACTTTGGAATGCGAAGAAGGAATTACAGATTGATTCTGTGAAGATAGGAAATAAATGGTTCTGGATGTTACAAGACGAGTAAAGGAAGATGGCAAGATTACCATATCTTAAAGAATAGGGAATCTTGCCACCTTGAATAAAAAGGAGTGAAGCAATGAAAAAAGTACAGATTGATTATGAACTGTTTCGAAAATTGATCTTTTATCATCTGTGTTCAGATGCTCAGTATGAAGAAGAGATTCGAAATGGCTTGGAAGAAAAATTGGATGCATTAGTCAGACATGAACTCTATACGAAGTATAAGACTGCTCCTTCTGAGGAAGAGCAGGAGAAAGCACGACAGGAATATTTAGATAAGCGTGGAATGTCAGCCAGTTATCGATGGTGATGTTTGTTTGGGAAATATAGAACAGGAGCGTGGCACGCACCTGTGAATATCAAACAAGGAAAATTGTCGTAGAGTGTAGCCGATACGGTACTGGCTGATTTGAAAGCTCCCGGCAGGGTGCAAGGGTACTTTTGATGGACGTTAGGCTGTCGAAAGTGCTTTTGCGTTACTTTTGACAAAAGTAACAAAACATAATCGTCATATCTGGCGTTTTAAAATGAATGAAAGGAGATTTATTGAAGAGGACAATTAGTTTTATGACAGGGAAAGGCTCCCTGAACCATAATAGTAGAAAATTTCATGCAAAGAATACGGATCCGAACAGAACCCATTGGAATGTTGAATATTGCAATGAAAATATCAAAGACGTATATCATGAATTATTTGACGAAGCCTTGAAGCGATACAACGATAAACAGACTAGAAAAGATCGTAAGATAGATGATTACTATGAAAAGATACGTTCTGGAAAACAAGAAAAATTATTTCATGAGGTTATCCTTCAGATTGGTGATAAAGACAATATGGGATCAGAAACGATGGAAGGACAACTTGCTGCAAAGATATTAGATGAATACATGAAAGGATTTCAGGAACGGAATCCTACGTTGCGAGTATTTGCTGCTCATCTGCATTTAGACGAAGCAACGCCACATCTACATATTGATTTTATTCCCTATGTTACAGGAAGTAAGCGAGGACTTGATACAAGAGTATCTTTAAAACAAGCCTTATCGTCATTAGGATTTAAAGGTGGTTCCAGAAGTGAGACAGAGTTAAATCAATGGGTACAGTCAGAAAAGCAAAAATTAGCCATGGTCATGAGAGAAAATGAAATAGAATGGGATCAGAAGGGAACTCATGAACCACATCTTTCTGTATTGGATTACAAGAAAAAGGTTCGAGAACAGGAAGTAGAAGAATTAACGGAACATAAGAATTTATTGGAACATGATTTGCATGATATCAGTGAATGTGTGGATGAGATCCAAAAGGAAAAAGAACAGGTAGAAAAAGAGAGAGATGCAGTAATTAAAAAGACAGAAGTATTAGAAAAACGATTTTCTGCACTAAATTCAAAAGCTGGACGTGTTGACTCACATGCACGTGAGTATGGATATTACCCGGAAGAATGGCTGCCAGAAGCTGGAACTTTAGAGTCAGCAAAATCTTATCGGAAGAGAATATTTCCTTTGGTGAAAAAAGTTGCGAATATGATACAGGCATTATATAGCAAGTATTTGGATTTGAAAAACAAAAATCAAAAGGTATCAGATAAAAACAGCGATCTTGAAAATCGTGTAGATCGGTTGCGAGAGGAAATATCTGTTATAAAGAAAGATAATGTAGCGTTATTAAATGTGGCATATGATATGGATCGGATTGTAGCTGTTTTGGGAGAAGATAAGGTAAAGGAAGCGATAGAAGTGGCAAAACATTTGGAACAGGCAAATGCAAGACAAAAAATCAAGAAGAGACGTATAGATAGAGAGAACAGATAAAAAATGGTTGTGAAAATGGACTAGTTCAGGACGGATTCTGGATTAGTCTATTTTTGAAATATATGGTTATAAAAAGAAAATCAAGAATGAAAGTTAAGAAACTATAATGTATAATATCTTAGAAATAAAAGATAAAAATAGCATGTTTTATGTAATATAAAGCCTGAATAACAGCATGGCAAAGGAAATTTGCGTAATATTTTGGGATAGGTAAAGCCACATTGCTAGCCATCAGGCATAAAGGCGAGTAATAATATGGCTAAAGGAGCTTCCTGTATAATTCAAATATAGGGAATTCCAAGAAAGAAGGTTGAGAAAA
>ERZ772878.1595-NODE-1595-length-10750-cov-2.98523_pt1 | contig 10750 bp, 10 predicted proteins | sample MGYA00580578_ERZ772878 | MGnify/ENA primary metagenome ERZ772878 (study PRJEB29015, sample SAMEA2737686) | human gut metagenome | biome: human gut; feature: human-associated habitat; material: faeces | place: China | collected 2012 ...
AAGCATTTTATACCTGTTTTTTGAAATTTTGCTTGGCTCTGAACAGTTACAAAATACTATGACATACATATGAGAATCATGCAAAAGGAGACGTTTCTGATGAATAATAAAACAGTTACAATGGCTCACGGTGCCGGCGGCAAGCAGACATCTGAACTGATTGATGAAGTATTTAAAGCACATTTTTCAAATCCGGATCTGACAGCGGATGACGCTGCTGTTCTTCCGGCTCCAAAAGGAAAGATTGCCATGTCAACAGATGGTTTTATTGTATCGCCGGCCTTTTTCCCTGGCGGCAATATCGGCAAATTATCCATCTGCGGTACGGTGAATGACCTGGCTTGCATGGGTGCAAAACCGTTATATCTTTCCTGTGCCTTTGTTATTGAAGAAGGTTTTCCGATGGAGAAACTGGAAGAGATCGCAGGTGCGATGGAGAAAACAGCCAAAGAGGCCGGTGTCCGCATTGTATCCGGTGATACGAAGGTTGCCGGAAAGGGTCAGGTGGACGGTGTCTTTATTACGACAACAGGTGTTGGAGAAATTCTTGATGGTGTCAGCACATCCGGCGACTATGCCAAACCGGGAGATGCTATTATTGTAACAGGTGATATCGGCCGACATGGATGTACGATACTGCTGGCAAGAGAAGATTTCGGTATTGATGCGGATGTAACCAGTGACTGTGCACCATTGTGGCCTACAGTCGAATCTGTATTAAATGCCACAAAAGATGTCCATGTGATCCGTGATGCCACAAGAGGCGGCGTTGGTACAGTTCTTTATGAAATCGCAGGACAGAGCAAGGTCGGCATTCGCCTGAATGCAGCAGATGTGCCTGTGGCACCGGAAGTCAAGGGTGTCTGCGGCATGCTTGGTCTTGAACCGCTTTATCTGGCATGTGAAGGCCGTCTGGTGATCATGGCGCCTAAGTCAGAAGCAGAAAAGATTGTCGAAGTACTGAGACAGTGTCCATATTCAAAGGATGCGGCCATTATTGGTGAAGTTACGGAGGAACAGCCGGGACACGTTGTGATGACAACAGAAATCGGTACACAGGCTTTGCTTCCTCAGCCGGGCGGCGAGCTGCTTCCGAGAATCTGCTAACAGTCACTGATCGGCGAGTGATTGAAAATTCGGACGGAGGGTCAGATTTTTGATCTGGTCATAGACGACAAAATGGAGTTAATATGGAGAAAAAAATGGAAACGAGAGTGGCAGTCATTGCGATTATTATAGAAGATGGCAGTTCAGCACAGGAAGTGAATGAACTTTTACACGGTGCAGCTCAATATATTATCGGACGCATGGGAATCCCTTATCGTGACAAAGGGATCAGTATTATCAGCATTGCAATCGATGCGCCGCAGGATGTCATCAGTACGTTGTCCGGCAAAATCGGCCGGCTGAAAGGTGTATCCGTCAAAACGGCGTATTCCAATGTTGTTTCAAAAGAGAATTAGAACCGCAGTTTATACAAAAGTTTTAAACAGCAAATGAAAGCGGAGAAGATAGAATGATTAAGATTGCTGTATATGGAAAAGGCGGTATCGGCAAATCAACCACTGTTTCGAATGTGGCTGCCGCATTAGCGGAAAAAGGGCTGAAAGTTATGCAGATCGGCTGTGACCCGAAGGCGGATTCAACCATGCAGCTGAGACATGGTGAAGCCGTACCGACTGTACTGGAGCTGGTGAATCAGCGCAAAAATGATTTTGAATTAGAAGATATGGTTCGCATCGGATTCGGCGGCGTCGTCTGTGTGGAAGCAGGTGGCCCGACACCGGGGATGGGCTGTGCCGGACGCGGTATTATTACGGCACTGGAGAAGCTGAAGGAAAAAGGAGCCTATGAGGTTTATCAGCCGGATGTTGTGCTTTATGATGTTCTTGGAGATGTTGTCTGCGGCGGATTTACCATGCCGATGCGAAAAGGCTATGCGGACAAAGTATTTATCGTTACTTCAGGGGAAAATATGTCTATCCATGCTGCGGCGAATATTGCCATGGCCATCGACAACTTCAAAAACAGAGGCTATGCATCTCTGGGGGGTTTGATCCTGAATCGCAGAAACGTTAAACGTGAAGACGAAAAAGTGGCGGAACTGGCAGAAGATTTTAAGACATCTGTAGTGGGAACCTTATCCCGCAGTGAACAGGTACTTCTGGCGGAGGAGAAGCAGCAGATCCTTCTGGAGGCTTTTCCTGACAGTGAAATGGCAGATGAGTACAGGAAACTGGCGGAGCAGATACTGGCTGTGTGTGAAGCGAGAGGATAGAAGGAGGCCGTTTTATGTTGAAAAGACTGGGTGGAACAGTCGATCCAAAAGGAGCGGCGACGGCCATCAAAGATGCGGAATTTCCGGTGCCATTTGCATCGGAACTGGAATTGAATTCGCCGGTACATGGAACATGGAATATCGTTCACACCGGCATGCAGGTGCCGGATGCTCATCAGATTTACGTCTGTGCCGATAACTGCATGCGTGGTGTTGTTTTAACAGCGGCAGAGATGAACGAGGCGGAACGTTTTTCCTTTGTTATTCTCAAGGAAGAGCATTTGCTGAACGGCAATCTGGAAGATATTACCATCGAAGGTGTGGCGGATGTGATCGAGAGATTGGAACAAAAGCCGAAAGCGGTTTTTCTGTTTACAGTTTGTCTGCATCATTTCCTGGGCAGCGATCTTGAGAGAATCTACGATGAACTGGGAAAACGATTTCCTGAAATCTGTTTTGTCAGATGTTTTATGGATCCGATCATGCGAAAGAGTGGTCTGACACCGGATCAAAAGCTGCGTTTGTCCATGTATGATCCTTTGAAGAAAGGAACAGTAACAGAAGAAGGGCAGCGAAGAATATCTATCCTGGGCAGCGATTTTGCACTGGACGAGACGTCAGATCTCAAGAGATTGCTCAGATGCAATGATTATCAGATTAAAGAGTCCCCGGTTTGTGAGTCCTGGGAAGATTATCTTTCTCTGTCAGACTGCCGGATGATGCTGAACTGTTATCCGTCAGGAAAAGCCGGTACGGAATGGGCGGCAGAGAGACTGGGGCGGCCATTTATGTATATGCCTTCCTGTTTTGATTATGATGAGATCATCGGGCAGCTGGAAGCATTATCAGAGTCAATGGAGCTTCTGGGTGTTCTGGATTATGAAGGTGAAAAAGAGAGCTGTGAAGCAGCACTTCATGAGGCACTTCTGGAAGTTGGAGACTGGCCGATCGCCATAGACGGGACGTTTCATCCGAGACCTATGGGATTGGCAAGACTTTTGATCTCCCATGGCTTTTATGTAGAACGGATTTATCTGGATGCCATCAGCCCTGAAGAGGAAAATGATTTCAAATGGCTTCAGCAGCATGCGCCTGAGTTGATGCTGCTTGCAACTGTGCAGGTGAAAATGCGTGTCCTTCCGAGAAAAACGGAGCGGGAGATGCTGGCATTGGGGCAGAAAGCGGCCTGGTTTACAGGCAGCAGACATTTTGTCAACATGGTACAGGGTGCGGGCTTGTATGGCTTTGACGGAATCCGGCGTCTGGCACATCTGATGGTTGAGGCAGCCCGTGAAGAAAAAGAGACACCGGATCTTGTGATCCGCAAAGGATGGGGGTGCGAAAGCTGCATATGAGACAGGCATATCGAATAATACCGATTTATACAGCCGATGTATCCGGCGTCTGTTCAGCCCTCTATGAATTGGGCGGTATGACAGTGATGCACGATCCTTCGGGATGCAATTCGACGTATAATACCCATGATGAGATCAGATGGTATGATGAGGACAGTCTGATCTTTATCTCAGGTTTGACAGAAATCGATGCGATCATGGGAAATGATGAGAAGTTTATCCATGATATCGAAGAAGCGGCATCCGAATTGAAACCACGCTTTATTGCCCTGGCCAGTTCGCCGATCCCCTATATGAACGGCACGGATTTTTCAGCCATTGCAGAGGTAACAGAGCAGGATACGGGTATTCCGACCTTTGCAGTACCTACAAACGGCATGCATGATTATGTGCGCGGGGCAGGTATGGCTTTGGAAGCCATTGCAGAACATTTTGTTTTGCCGAAAAGCCATGCAGAGGATGTTTCAAATAAAAACACGGAGGAAAAAGGCAGAAACCGTCTGGTGAATTTGCTGGGAGTTACGCCGCTGGATTTCGGGCCTCTTGATCATGCGGAAACGATGAAGCGCAGTCTGGAGCAATACGGCTGGCAGATCAACAGCATGTGGGCCATGGGAGATTCTTTGGATCAGCTGTCGAAATCTGCAGATGCAGCAGTGAATGTGGTTGTTTCATCTGTGGGGCTTCGGGCAGCCAAAGTATTGCAGAGAAAATTCGGTACACCTTATGTGGTTGGAGCACCGGTTGGCCGCTTTACGGAGAAGTTGTCAGAGGCAATGGAAGCAGCTGTCAGTGGTGAAAAGGAAGACAATGTTGTTTATGCAGCCTGCAGAATGTCGGCAAAGAATCTTCAAGATGCTAATGATACGAAGGAGAGTCCGAGCCACCGGGCGGAGATGACATTGATTGGTGAACCGGTGACAATGGGGTCTCTGGCAGCAGCCATTGAACTTCAGTATAGCAGATCCGTTCGTGTATTGTGTCCGCTGGAAGAAACAGACGGATTGATGACACCGGGGGATGAGGCTGTTTGCGGTGAAGAGATGATGGAACAAAAGCTGAAGGATGCAGGAATCATAGTGGCAGATCCGTTGTACAGACCAATCTGTCCAAAGGATGCTCAGTTCTTTGAATTGCCGCATATTGCTTTTTCGGGAAGAATTTATTTGAAGAAAATAAAACAGATGCCGGGATTTGCCGACCTTATCTAAATTTAAGGAGGATAAGAGATGGGATTGAATGAAACACCGTCAGGTGAGCGTGTACATATAGGTTTTTTTGGCCAGAGAAATGCGGGTAAATCCAGCCTGGTCAATGCTGTGACAGGACAGGAACTGGCTGTTGTATCCGATACAAGGGGAACCACAACAGACCCTGTCAGCAAGGCAATGGAACTGCTTCCGATCGGGCCGGTTGTCATCATAGATACTCCGGGATTTGATGACGAAGGCGCACTTGGCGAATTGCGAGTCCGCAAAACAAGACAAATTTTGAATAAATCCGATGTGGCTGTGCTGGTGGCAGATTGCACAGAGGGCCTGAAAGACTGCGACAGAGAATTGATCGAGATTTTTCGACAGAAGGAGATTCCATGGCTGCTTGTCTGGAATAAATGTGATCTGAAGCCGGAACACCCGGAAGCCAAAGAAAATGAGATTTATGTCAGTGCCACAGAGAAGATAGAGATTGAAGCATTAAAAGAGAAGATTGCAGCCATCGGCAAGACAGAAGAAAACAAACTGATGTTGGTGGGTGATTTGATGCATCCGGGAGATATGGCTGTTCTTGTTATTCCAATCGACAAGGCGGCACCGAAGGGACGTCTGATTCTGCCTCAGCAGCAGGTTATCAGGGATATTCTGGAGGCGGAAGGCGCAGCTGTCTGTGTCAAGGAATATGAATTGAGGGAGACTTTAGAGAAATTCAAAGAACCGCCGGCCATTGTTATCACGGATAGCCAGGTTTTTGCAAAGGTATCTGCGGATGTACCGGAAAGTATTCCGTTGACATCTTTTTCTATTCTGATGGCCAGACATAAGGGACTTCTGGATACGGCTGTTCGTGGGATTGCCGCAGTGGAAGATCTGAAAGACGGAGATACAGTGCTGATTGCAGAGGGCTGCACCCATCATCGCCAGTGTGATGACATCGGCAGTGTTAAGATACCGAGGTGGCTGAAGAATTACACAGGCAAAAAGCTGAATATTGAGCTGTGTTCCGGCAGAGAATTTCCGGAAGATCTGTCGAAATATGCACTGATTATTCATTGCGGAGGCTGTATGCTGAATGAGCGCGAGGTCCGCTATCGGATGAAATGTGCTGTTGATCAGGATGTGCCGATCACTAACTACGGCATCGCCATTGCCTATATGCAGGGCATCTTGAAAAGGTCTGTCAGTATGTTTCCATATCTGGCTGAGGAATTGCCGAATTAAAATATGCAGATGGTGCATATTTTCCATTTTCAGTCATATATATAAGAGTAAATGCTGCTGTGGCAGCGATATCGCAAAAATCAATGGACGTCCTGGGAGGGTGTTTCTGTGGCAGAGTATCGGCGTTTTATTTCTTATATGTATTTATATGAAAACGGGAGAAAGACAATCAACAGTGGGTTTGTGAGAGTAGAAAGCCGGAATGGACAATGTCGGCTTTCTATTCATATGTCGGGGATTTATCATAGTGAAGCGAAAAAGTATCAGATTTATATGCTGATCAGAGTGTCCGGTGATTACATAGGGATTGCAATCGGAGACCTGTTGGTTCAGAAACAGACGGGGGATATGGAACTGACGATGGACAGTGATCATCTGATGGGAACAACGTATGATCTGGACCGTGTCGCTGGTATGGTTTTGCTGGGAGAAGATGGCAGCGTTTACGGTACCAGATGGGATGATGAACCGCTGGAAACAGAGAAATTTGTCAATAGAGAGCCGCTTTCAGAGATTTTAGTGAGATTTGGAGAGAAAAACAGTGATGCAGTAGCCGATGAAACTGATACGGAGAGAACCTTTGCGGATGCGGAGCCGGAAAGTGTCATAACGCAAGGGACAGAGCCTGAGGCAGAGAATCTGGTGAGTCCGCATGCGAATGAGAATCCGTTGATCCCTGAAGAGGAAGTGGCGGCATTTGTAGATGACGCAAGGATGGAAGCGTTTGAGAAAAATGAGAATCCGGAGAATAATGAGATTTTAGCTGTATCGAAAGAGCCGGAGATGTCGAAAGAACAAGCAGAAGAACAGGCAGAGCAAGAGCTGTACTCTAGGAGCAATGTCTATGACCTGCTGATGTCACAGCTTCCGCAGATGTATCCTTTTGATGATGACAGTGTGGCAGCCTGTGTGCGGATGGAACTTCAGGATATCGGGCGCATGCCGATGCCGTGTTGGATTTATGGCAGCAATAGTTTTCTGCTGCATGGATATTATTGTTACCGGCACTTGATACTGGCAAAGGTGGAGCAGAAAAAGGATAAAGAAGATGTCGGTGGGCGCGGCGAAAATGATGGGGCGTCAGAGGATGAAGGTGTTTATCTGATGGGTGTTCCCGGTATTTGGCAGCATCGGGAGCAATATATGGCTGCCATGTTTGGTTTTCGCAAATTCAAGCCGGTAAGCCGGGAAAATCAGGGCAGCGGGGCTTTTGGTTACTGGTGTGTGGAGTTAAAATTATAATTGAATCGGATTACGGGAAAACAATAAGACAGATACGGTATTAGAGAAAGGGAAGTGGTTTTGTGGCAACAGCTACTGGAATAAAGTGCTCTTTAAAACAAAATAATTTTCAAAAAGAAGTTAATAAAAGACCAGATGCGCGTCTGTCTGCCAACAGTCTGTTCAGAAATGTTTCAGAAGAAAGTATTGCACGTATTTTGGTCTGTTCCGGAGCAAAGTTCCGTACTTATAAGAAGGATGAGACGATATTTCGACAAGGGGAGCAGGCGAATTATTTCTATGCTTTATTAAAGGGAAATGTGTCGATTATCAGCTATATGCCTTCTGGAAAAGTGAATGCCTTATATCATGTTGCATCAGGAGCGTTGATTGGAGAGCATTACAGCAGCAATCTGGATACAAATGGGCGTGTTTACTGGTACGAAGCGGTGGCCTGCGAGCCGGTGGAAGTGTTGGCAGTGCCATGGCAGTATCTGTACGGATTTTGCGACAAAGCCTGTGACCATCATAAGCAGCTGATCCAGAATCTGTATGAGAGCATGTCCACAAAGGAATGGATGGCGGTGCGGAAGCTGAATGTGTTAGGGTTTGCCAGTGTGCAGGAGAGAGCAGCAGCCTGGCTTCTGCAGGAGACAGATGCAAGTGACACGGTGGTACTAAAGACAAATCGTGAGGAACAGGCGGATTATCTGTGCGTAGCCAGACCGTCACTATCAAGAACATTGATGCAGATGCAGAAAGCAGGGCTGATAGAAGCTGACCGGAAGCAGATTCGGATTCTGGATAGAGAAAAATTGGAAAAAATTTTGTAAAAAAAAGAAGTTTGTAACAGCTGTTACAGACTTCTTTTGAGAATGTAGATATAATAGTATTAAATCAATAATAATTACTAGTTTTGGAAAAGCTACGGTAACGGGGGATTTTAGTCAGTAGATAGGAATGATCTGAGATACGCTGACAACAAATAAAACGGAGGTGTCATTACATGAGTATGAATTTTGTGAACGAACCAACAAGAGCATGGGATCCTAAAAACAGACTTCGGGAAATGATTAATGAGGGAAGTGATGCAGCGAATGTGGATAAGTTGGTGGAACTGCTGATCATGGATGGATTTGATTTTTCACTGACTGCGGATGCAATGACACCGATCGATGAGGCTGAGCGTGTTGTTTCCGTAGGTATGGGTATTGCGGTGAAGAGTGAAATGTATCTGATCGAGAATCTGGCCCAGGCAGCAGGTGCAGCTATGGGATGTTCAAGACCCGCTTACGAAAGACTGAAAGTACTTCCTAGAGAGCGCTTTGTGGGCATGAGCGGTGAGAAATTTACCGGAACACTTTATATTGCCTGCGCTATTTCAGGTGCACAGCAGCATTTGAAAGGTATTGAGAAAGCACATACCGTTGTCGCTATCAACAGAAACGAAAAAGCACCGATTTTCAGACATGCGGATTATGGTATTGTCGGCGATATTCGAACCATTCTGCCGCTTTTAACAGAAAAATTAAACAGTGATCTGCCAAAACCGGATCCGAATGCTAAACCGGCAAAACGGGAGATGCCGTTGTACTCAAAGACAACAGCAACAGCAGACGGCCGCTATGTCTGCATGGGATGTGGTTATGAATATGATCCGGAAAAAGGCGATCCGGAGGCAGGTATTGAACCGGGTACTTCTTTTGAGGCGCTGCCGGAAGACTGGATTTGTCCGGAATGCGGTGTATCAAAAAGTGAAATGATTTCAGCAGTAACAAGAGGATAGATAGGAGGGCGAAGCATGAACGGTGTAAGAAAAGTAACGGAAGATTTATATTGGGTTGGCGTGAATGATAAGCGAATCGAATTATTTGAAAATATTCATCCAATTCCGGAAGGTGTTTCCTACAATGCGTATCTGTTGTTAGATGAAAAAACGGTTCTTTTTGATACCGTGGACTGGTCAGGCTGCCGTGTATTCCTTGAGAATATTGCTGCTGTTCTGGATGGCAGAAAACTGGATTATCTTGTTGTCAATCATATGGAACCGGATCATGCAGCTTCTCTTGAGGAAGTTCTGATTCGTTATCCGGAATGTAAAGTTATCAGCAACGAAAAAGCATTTATGTTTATGCGTCAGTTTGGTTTTGATGTGGACGGACGCGAAGATACTGTCAAAGAGGGCGATACAAGATGTTTCGGCAAACATACAGTGACATTCCTGATGGCGCAGATGGTGCACTGGCCGGAAGCCATGGTGACATTTGATACAACCAACGGCGTGCTGTTTTCAGCAGATGCATTCGGTTCCTTTGGTTCACTGGATGGCCGTCTGTTCGACGATGAAGTGAACTTCGACAGAGATTGGATTGACAATGCCAGAAGATATTTCACTAATATTGTGGGAAAATATGGCCCATTTGTACAGCAGCTGTTAGCAAAAGCTAAAACAGCGCCGATCAAGATGTTCTGTCCGCTGCATGGACCGGTATGGCGTACCAATCTGGGTTATTATCTGGACAAGCATGATAAATGGAGCCGCTATATTCCGGAAGAAAACGGCGTGATGATCGTCTATGCATCCATGTACGGCAATACAGAATCTGCTGCCCAGGCACTGGCAGCGCAGCTGTGTGAAAAAGGCGTTACCAATGTGAGAGTATACGATGTGTCAAAGACCCATGTATCCTATCTGGTGGCAGAAGCCTTCAAATACAGCCATATTGTACTGGCATCCGTAACTTATAACCTGAATATTTATCCGGTGATGGAAGACTTTCTGCACCATCTGAAGGTGCTGAACCTGTCGAAACGTGTCTTCGGCATCATTGAAAATGGTTCATGGGCCATTAAATCTGGCTCATTAATGGAGCAGTATATAGATGAGAATCTGAAGGACTGCAAGATTCTGAATGCCAGAATGACCATCAACTCATCAGCGAACCGCTCCAATGCCTCAGAACTGGATGCTCTGTCAGATGCCATCGTGAAATCTGTGGCTATTGAAGAAAAAGCCTTTGAACAGCGAGTTATTGATGATGCGGCATTTGCGGAAGAAGAGGCAAGAAAGGCCGCTTTCAAAAAGTTGTCGGCGAAAGAGAGAATGGCGCTGATGAGAGAGAAACACAGACAGGAAAAGGGCGAAGCATAGGCAGGAAAAGGTGAGTCGCAGAAGAGTATAAAGTATTTGTTGTTAATTCGAGGTCTACATCCACAAAAGTAGCATTATTTGTGGGAAAAAGAAATCTTCAAACTGTATACAACGTGTAGAATATCTATTGTAGTTTGAAGACACATATGATATAATCAAATCACACAGAAATAAAATAATCCAAATGGAAAAGGAACCCCCAGAGGTGGCAGCCTCTGGGGGTTCCTGCATCATGATGATGCAATATGTAGGTTGGTTGTCGTATTTATTTCCGTCCAACCATTTGCAGATAAAGTATGAGACAATACCT
>ERZ772878.1596-NODE-1596-length-10738-cov-3.38266_pt1 | contig 10738 bp, 8 predicted proteins | sample MGYA00580578_ERZ772878 | MGnify/ENA primary metagenome ERZ772878 (study PRJEB29015, sample SAMEA2737686) | human gut metagenome | biome: human gut; feature: human-associated habitat; material: faeces | place: China | collected 2012 ...
GTCTCATATTATAGGGGTTCTGGTTGCAGAGCGCTATGTGAAGGAATTTCCGTCTTTTTATATGGAGATATATCGCAGAGTTGCACAGGAGACTGCCAAAAGGGGGCATGTGACTGTTCTGGAGGTGGTTACCTGTGAAAAAGAAAACTTGAGTGCAGATGCGATGGTGTTTTTAGAACAGTCCATGGATGGGCTGATTGTGATTGGAGAATTGTATCAGGAATATATGAAAATGCTGCGCAAAGTGAGCCGCATTCCAATTGTGTGTGTGGATTATTACGATGTTTACGATGATATGGATTACATTATAACGGATGGATTTGGCGGTATGGAGCAGATGACCAGACTGCTCTTAAAGGAAGGATATCGAGATTTGATTTTTGTGGGCAGTCCGAATGCGACCAAGAATATTACAGACCGATATTTTGGGTATTGCAAAGCAATGCAAAGGGCAGGCATGGAAGAAGAGCAGTTTCGGTTCGTTGCGGACAGGGAATGTGGAAAAGGGAATTACCGGCTGGAGATTGAATTGCCGGAAAAACTGCCACAGGGATTTGTCTGCAATTGCGATAAAACGGCAGTGCTGCTGCTTGAAAGACTGAAAGAGCGGGGGGTACGTGTTCCGGAAGATGTTTCTGTTGTAAGTTTTGATAATTATTATCCGCAGGTTCAGGATGGAGTAAAATTGTGTACGTATGAAAATGATGAGAAAGTAATTGCAAGGATCAGCGTCAGCACGCTTTTGAAAAGAATTGAGGGAAAAAGCAGGCCGGAAGGTGTAAGAATCGTGGAAGGCAGGATCGTGCCCGGAAATACAGTGAGATTCAGGGGGGACTGTTGATATGGCAGAAGTGAAGTTAAAAGATATCGCACAGGCGGCAGGTGTAAGTACGGTGACAGTATCCAATGCGCTTTCCGGAAAGCGGGGGGTAAGCAATGATGTCCGTGAAAAGATCGAGGAAATAGCAAGGAATATGGGATATGATTTTTCCAGATATGAGAAAAAAGAAGGGGGCTATCGCATCGGAGTGATCGCTTCCGAAATGTATATGGAAATGGGAACCTCTTTTTACTGGGCCATGTATCAGCAGGTTGTGTATGCTGCGTCCAAAAGCCGGAGCCAGACGATGCTGGAGATTCTGGATACAGATATGCAGAGGCGGGATGAGCTGCCGAAACTGATGCGGGAAAAGATGATCGATGGATTGATCGTTATTGGATGGCATTTCAAGTCATATGTGGAAAATCTGGTAAAAAAATCTGAAATTCCGATTGTACTTCTGGATTTTCAGATAAAAGGGCTTAAGTGTGACGCAGTAATGTCGGGAAATTATATTGGAATGTATAAGATGACACACTATCTTTTGGAAAAGGGACATCGGGATATCGCGTTTGTGGGATCGGTGTATGCCAATGAAAATATTATGGATCGTTATTATGGATATCGGAAAGGTCTGGAAGAAGCGGGAATACCGTTTCGAAAAGAATGGGTTCTGGAGGATCGAGATCTGATTGTCGGCGATATGCGGGTGGAACTTCCGGATAATATGCCGACGGCATTTGTGTGCAACAGTGATTTGTCAGCGGGATATCTGTATGATGCTCTCACTGAAAAAGGATTCCGAATACCGGAAGATATTTCTATTGTCGGCTATGACAACTATTTGTTCGGGCATAGTTTTGCAGACCGTCTGACTACGTATAATGTAGATATAAAGCGGATGGGGGCTATTGCGGTAAAACTTCTCATGGGAAAGATCAGAGGAGATGAAAAACACTGGGGGACCCGATATGTGGACAGTGTGATTGTGGAACGTGACAGTGTCAAAGAACTAAGGTGGTAAAGGAAAGAGACTTTTTGCTGAAGAAATTAAAATTTCAGTAAAAAGTCTTTTTTAATTAAAACAACGTATTGGTTTAAGTTTAATTAATCTCTTAAACAAGCTTTAATGAATGGAAAATAAAGGGTTTTCTATTTTTGATATGTTAAAATATACAAAAATAAGGTGTCAAAAATGTGAAAAGAGTAGAAATAGAAATTAAAACAAACAAAAACTTGAAATTAAAATAGATTAATGATAGGATTAAACCAAGTTAAAAATAGAGGAGGAAATAAAAAATGAAAGCAAAAAGAGTATTGGCAGTTACGATGGCAGCCATGATGATCATGTCATTGACAGCGTGTGGGAATTCCGGGAATTCGGGCGGAAAAGAAAAAACGAAGATTGATGTCACCTTTGACCAGATCGAAGTGGGGAAAGACTACACGGATATCAAAGCTGATTTGAAATTCCTTACACATAAGACGGATGTAATCGATACAAAATTCCAGGAGTATATTAAAGAATTCCAGAAAATGTATCCGAATGTAAATATTGAATATGAAGGGGTAACAGATTATGCAAATGGAGTCACCACAAGGCTCTCTACAGGCGACTGGGGTGATATTTGTATGGTTCCGACTACAGTTGATAAAGATGAACTGGAAAATTATTTTACAAGCTTCGGAAGCTATAAAACATTAAGTGAAAGTTATGATTTTGTAGATAATCTGAAATATGAAGATGATGTATACGGTATCCCTTCCATGGCGAACGTACAGGGAATGGTTTACAACAAAGCCGTCTTTGAAGAAGCGGGAATTACAGAATTGCCGAAGACACCGGATGAATTTTTAGAGGACTTGCAGAAGATTAAAGACAACACAGATGCGATTCCTCTTTATACCAACTTTGCAGCTGATTGGACGATGAATGCATGGGATGCATATATTGACGGAAATGCAACAGGAGATCCGGATTTTGCAAATGAAGGAAGAACCAAAGGAAAAGATCCGTTTGCAGATCATGGAGACGGAACTGGTCCATATGCAGTTTATAATACTTTGTATGAAGCTGTGAAGCAGAAGCTTACAGAAGATGATCCGACAACAACAGACTGGGAAGGCAGCAAGGGAATGATGAATCAGGGAAAGATCGGATGTATGGTACTTGGTTCATGGGCAATTTCTCAGATTCAGGGAGCCGGAGATAATGCAGATGATATCGCATATATGCCATTTCCTATTTCTGTGAATGGAAAACAATATGCAGCAGCTGGCCCTGATTACTGTTATGGAATTAACTGCAACAGTTCAGAGGATGAACAGATCGCGGCAATGTGCTACATCAAATGGCTGACAGAAAAATCCGGTTTTGCGGAATCAGAGGGTGGAATTTCGATTGTAAAAGGAATGCCGTATCCGGAAACACTTTCTTCGTTTGAAGATATTGACCTGGTGATCAACACTCCGGCGCCTGACGGAGAGGAAAATCTTATGTCAGATATTAATAATGAGTCTGAGCTTGGTATCAATGTGTCAGGATATATACCGAAAGAAGTTCTTCAGGCAGCGATCGATGGAAGCAAAACAATGGAAGAAATGTCTGCAGAGTGGAATGAGAAGTGGACAGCGGCACAGGAGAGCAACGGTGTTACGCCACAGGAGTATGATTATACGAAATAGTCTGTGTCAGTGGAGATGACGGATGGATCAGGGGCGGCGGGAATGAAAAGGTTTCTGCTGCCTCTGTTTGAAAAGGAGAAGATTTATGAAGCAGAAAAAGGGATTTGTAAAGTGGATACAGAGCGGAAAAGTGAACCGCAGGCTTTGCATGATAGTGTTTATGTTTGCGCCACTTGCATTGCTTTTTACATTTACATATCTGCCGTTTGCGGAGATGGTACAATTCAGTTTTTATGATATGAAATATATCGGAGAAAGAACATTTGTAGGGCTGGAGAATTATGTGGAAGTATTTTCGAGAGAAGACTGCTTCAATGCATTAAAACTCAGTTTATATTATATGGGAGCTTCTTTTGTGCAGCTGGCGCTTGCGCTGTATTTTGCATCAATACTCAGTTTTAAAATAAAAGGTGCGGGAGTTTTTAAAGGTTTTTTGTTTTTCCCATATCTTGTATGCGGAATTGCAGTAGGATTTATCTTTAAATTCTTTTATACAAGAGGTTTTGTTTTAGATACGGTATTGCAGTGGTGTGGATTTGAGCTGGATAATCTGCCGTATTGGCTGAAGGATACAAACATTAACAATATTTCCCTGGCTGCAACATCTGTATGGCGTTATATGGGGCAGAACATGGTTCTTTTTATCGGAGCGATCATGTCTGTGGATTCTTCTCTTTATGAAGCAGCAGCGATTGATGGTGCAAGTGGATGGCAAAAATTCCGTTATGTGATTTTTCCAAGTATCAAGACGATTATTGTATTAAACATGATCTTATCGATCACGGGATCGCTGAGTGCTTTTGAACCGCCGTATGTTATCACAAAAGGTGAATTTGGAACAGGAACTTATTTTGTAATTATGGATAAGCTGGCACATGCAAGCCAGAAGGTAGGATTGGCATCGGCAATGGCGGTTGTACTTCTTATTATCATCCTGCTTGTGACATTCATACAAAAAGCTGCATTTAAATATTTCTTCGGAGAGGGTGAGCAGGAAGCCATCCGTACGGTAAGAAAAAGAAAAAAACTGGCGAAGAAAGAACAGAAAGAGCTGTCAGTAAATTTAAACAGGGAGGTGAGCAGAAATGTCAGTGGCAAAGCTTAAAAAAGTAATCTGGACGATTTTTAAATATGCGACACTGCTTCTGGCAATTTTCATAGCAGTGCTTCCGCTTGTATCCTGTGTGATCACAGCATTTAAAACACCGGAAGAGTATGCTTCAACCAATGTGATGCAGCTTCCGCAAAGCTGGACGTATTTTGAGAATTTTATTCAGGCATGGAAGCAGGCCAATATGGCAACAGCATTTAGAAACTCATTTATTATCCTGGTATTTGTCCTTTTTGGTTCAATTATGACAGGTTCCATGCTTGCATATGTGCTGAGCAGATTTAAATTTAAGGGAAATGGACTGATCCGTAATCTGTTTTTGTTTGCAGCGCTCCTTCCGGGAATTGCGATGCAGGTGCCGGTATATCAGATTATGTATACGCTTGGGTGGATCAACAGTCTCCCGGGGTATATTATCCTCATGTGTGGAACGGATGTTATCTCCATTTATATTTTCATTCAGTTTTTTGAGAATATACCAACTTCACTGGATGAATCAGCGATCATGGACGGATGTACCTATTTTGGAGTGTTTTTCCGTATCCTGTTGCCGCTCTTAAAGCCTGCGATCATAACAGTCATGATCTTAAAAGGCGTGGGAACATATAACGAATACTATATGGCGAACCTCTATCTGCAGGATCAGAATTCACTGGTTACAGTGGCAACATCTTTGTATAAATTTACAGGACCGATTGGAAATCAATATAACTATATTTGTGCCGGTGTACTCATCACCATGATTCCGGCACTGATCATCTTTATTTTATGTCAGAAACAGATTTACAGTGGGCTGACACAGGGAGCCGTTAAGGGCTAAAAACAGAAATTATGGAGGAATAAGAGATATGAGTAATATAAAGATCATAGGAGCAAATGTGCCGAATATGCCATGGCAGGACAGACCGGAGGGAAGTGGGAATCTTCCGGTATGGAGATACAATGAGAACCCGATCATCGGACGCAATCCGGCAAAAGGAGTTGCGAGAATCTTTAATAGTGCAGTTATGCCTTACAAAGATTCATTTATCGGAGTGTTCAGAGGGGAGCAGACGAACGGGATTCCATATATTTATCTTGGAAGAAGCAAGGATGCGATTCACTGGGAATTTGAGGAGGATAAGATTCCGTTTAAAGACGAGAATGGAAATGATTTTATGCCGAGATATGCATATGATCCAAGACTGGTTAAGGTAGAAGATACGTATTACATTATGTGGTGTCAGGATTTTTATGGCGCTTCTATCGGAATTGCTAAAACACAGGATTTTGAGACATTTACAAGAATTGAAAATCCGTTTATCCCGTTTAACCGTAATGCCGTTCTTTTCCCGAGAAAGATTAATGGAAAATACATGATGATGTCGCGTCCGAGTGACAGCGGTCATACTCCGTTTGGAGACATCTTCTTGTCTGAGAGCCCTGATATGGTTTATTGGGGCCGGCATCGCCATATGATGGGAAACAACAGCGGTAACTGGTGGGAGAATGTCAAGATTGGCGGAGGTGCAGCTCCAATTGAGACAACCGAAGGATGGCTGTTATTTTATCACGGTGTAACAGGTACATGTAATGGATATGTGTACAGTATTGGTGGAGCAATTCTTGATATTGATAATCCGTCAGTGGTGAAATATCGCTGCAGTACATTCCTTTTGACACCGGAAGAGTGGTATGAAGAGCGTGGATTTGTACCGAATGTTGCATTCCCATGTGCAACGATCCATGATGCGCAGAGCGGAAAAATCGCAATATACTATGGATGTGCAGATACTTATGTAGGACTTGCATTTACGACTGTGGAGGATGTTGTTTCCTATATTAAAGAACATAGTGTTGTTTCTGAAACAGATACTGAGAGCGGAATCCGGTAAGGAGGAGTATGATGTTTGTACAGGAAGTAAAAGATCATCTTATTCATAAGATCATTCCGTTCTGGGAAGGCTTGAAGGATGAGGAATTTGGCGGATATTACGGATATAAAGGGTTCGATCTTGTGACAGATAAGGAAGCGGTCAAAGGGTGTATCCTGAACAGCAGGATTCTCTGGTTTTTCTCCAACTGTTATATGCTGACTGGAGATGAGGAGTTGATGCAGCATGCCAGACATGCATATTGCTTCTTGAAAGAACACTGCGTTGACAGGATTAACGGAGGAATCTACTGGTCTCTGACATATGACGGAAAACCGGAAGACACAACAAAGCATACATATAATCAGGCGTTCGCTATCTATGCTCTTGCTTCCTATTACGATGCATCAAAAGATGAGGAGGCCCTGAAACTGGCGCTGGCACTTCGAGATATTATAGAAGAAAAATGTAAAGATGAATATGGATATCTGGAAGCGTTCAATATCAGCTTTGTGCCGGAGGACAATGAAAAGCTTTCTGAGAATGGTGTCATTGCGGAGAAAACAATGAACACACTGCTCCATGTTTTTGAAGCTTATACGGAGTTGTATCGTGTGACGAAGTTGGATGAGGTGGGAGATAGTATCCGTTTTATGCTTGATATCATTGCGGATAAAGTATATAACTCGAAAGAGGGGCGTCAGGAAGTATTTTTTGACAGGACATGGCATACCCTGATCGATCTGTATTCCTATGGTCATGACATTGAGACCGCCTGGCTTGTAGATCGTGGTCTGGAAGTATTGGGAGATCCGGAGTATACCAGAAAGCTCAGTGTGATTACAGAGTCAATCACAAAGAACATTTACGATAGAGCATATATCGATCATTCTCTGGTAAATGAGGCGGAGAATGGTATTGTAGATACGACTCGGGTCTGGTGGGTACAAGCAGAAGCGGTAGTCGGATTTATCAATGGCTGGCAGAAGTGCCCGGATCATATGGAATATCTGGATGCTGCAAAAGATATCTGGAATTATATCAGTACATATCTTGTGGACAACAGAGCAGGATCTGAGTGGTACTGGGCGCTTGACAAAAATAGAAAACCCCATGAAAAGCCGATTGTGGAGCCATGGAAATGTCCGTATCACAATGGAAGAATGTGTATAGAAGTGATCAGGAGGATGCAGAAGCATGCATAAACAGTATTATATAGAGCAGAAAAAAGTAGAAAAGCTGATCAGCAGAAGAAATCAAAAAGCAGATTTCTATAACGGAATTTATGATCGTTACGAGTATCCGGTACTTACAAGAGAGTTTGCACCGGTACACTGGAGATATGATCTGAATGAGGAGACGAATCCTTATTTTATGGAACGTCTCGGTATTAATGCGGTGATGAATTCCGGGGCTATTGAGTTAGATGGAAAGTATTATCTTGTGGTCCGAGTGGAAGGAAATGACAGAAAATCATTTTTTGCAGTAGCGGAGAGCGAGAATGGGATTGATGGATTTCATTTTTGGGATTATCCGGTCGTACTTCCGGATACCTGTCCGGAAGAGACAAATGTATATGATATGCGTCTGACAAAACATGAGGACGGATGGATCTATGGAGTATTCTGCTCTGAGAGCAAGGATCAGGAGAATCCGGATCTGTCGGCTGCGGTTGCGGCAGCAGGAATTGTCCGTACAAAAGATCTGAAAACATGGGAGAGATTGGACAACCTGACTACGCTGCACTCTCCGCAGCAGAGAAACGTGGTACTTCATCCGGAATTTGTGGATGGAAAGTATGCATTTTATACAAGACCGATGGACGGTTTTATTGAGACTGGAAGTGGTGGAGGAATCGGCTTCGGTCTGTGCGATGATATCGAACATGCAGTAATTGATGAGGAAAAGATCATAAGCCACAGAATCTATCATACACTGACAGAATCAAAAAATGGTGCCGGTGCAGTTCCGATCAGAGGGAAGAAGTGCTGGATTCATATTGCACATGGTGTACGCAATACAGCGGCAGGTTTGAGATATGTGCTGTATGTATTTGGTACGGATCTCCATGATCCGGCAAAAGTGATCGCACGTCCGTCAGGGGTATTTCTTGTGCCGCTTGGAAATGAAAGAGTGGGGGATGTCTCCAATGTAGTTTTCACAAACGGGGCAATTGCAAGAGAGAACGGAGATGTATATATCTATTATGCTTCTTGTGATACGAGAATGCATGTGGCAACAACTACGATAGATAAGTTGGAAGATTATCTGTTTCATACACCGGAAGATCCGCTGCGTTCACCGGATTGCGTGGCGCAGAGATGTGAATTGATCCGAAACAATCTGGAACTGCTGAAATAGAATACAACATATTACGGCGGTCTTGAAAAAGACCGCCGCTATCTGGTTTAACATGTATTACAAAATAGAAAGAGGAATCAGAAGGAGAAGAGAGATGAGAATATTACCGGATCATGAAAAGCTTCAATACAGTGGAAGGATTGACTGGACAGACAGAAAGGCGCCTGTATTTGTATTTCCATGTACTTTTGTGAGAATGCGTTTTACGGGAGAGATGCTCAAGATCTATGTGAAGAATAAAAAAGCATATTGGGAAAATTATCTCGGGTGTATTCTGGACGGGAAGCAGACAAAGCTTCTGCTTCCGGATGATGGGGAAGGGGTTCTGGAGATACCGGTCAGTACTGTAAAAGATGGAGTGCATGAGCTATTGCTGTTTAAGCGTCAGGATTCCTGTCATGAGATAACCTTTTTGGGATTTGAAATTGAAGATAACGGTGAAGTTCTGGAATCTCCACAAAAGTCGAATAGAAGGATAGAAGTGTATGGGGATTCTGTTTCGGCAGGTGAAGTGTCTGAAGCTGTGGAATATACAGGGAAACCGGATCCGGAGCATAACGGGCAGTATTCTAACAGCTGGTATTCCTATGCGTGGATGACTGCGCGCAGGCTGGATGCCGAGATTCATGATATTGCACAGGGAGGCATTGCACTTTTGGACGGTACGGGTTGGTTTCACGCACCAGATTATGTAGGTATGGAAAGTGCATGGGACAAAATACACTACAATCCGGTATTTGGAAAACAGACAGACTGGAGTTTTGAAGAGTATACACCCCAGGTTGTGATCATTGCGAGTGGTCAGAATGACAATCATCCGGATGACTATATGAAAGAAGATTATGACGGTGAAAAAGCACTGCATTGGAGAAGCAATTACGAAAAGCTACTTGGCAGGATCAGAGAAAAATATCCAAATGCATGGATCATATGTATCACAACACTGTTGGAGCATGATCCCGCATGGGATCGGTCTGTGGAGGAAGTCTGCAGAAAGATACAGGATGAAAAAATCCGCCATTTTATGTTTCGGCGCAATGGCAAGGGAACTCCGGGACATTTGAGGATTCCTGAAGCAGAGGAGATGGCAGAAGAATTATCTGCATATATTGAAAATCTGGATATTGAGTGGTAATGAAAGAAGTACGGATATGAAGATTTCTGTATCTGAGAAAGGCGGAAAAAATATGTATAAATCAGATCTTACAAGATTGAAAGCATGTATGAGACGGGCGGAAGCCGGAGAGGATGTTACTCTGGGATTTTTTGGTGGTTCGATTACGCAGGACAGCCTTGCTACAAAGCATGAATATTGTTATGCATATCGGGTATTTCAATGGTGGGAGAAGACATTTCCAAAAGCAAAACTGCATTATGTAAATGGGGGGATTGGAGGTACAACTTCTCATTATGGGGTATCCCGCGTGGTAACAGATATGTTGATGTATCAGCCGGATTTTGTAGTGGTAGATTTTTCTGTGAATGATGAGCCGGAAAAATTCTTTCAGGAAACGTATGAAGGGCTCGTTCGAAGAATGCTGACATGGAGTTCGGTTCCGGCAGTTTTGCTTTTAAATAATGTTTTTTATGATACGGGAAAGAATGCACAGGAGTATCACAATCAGATCGGAGAATGGTATCGTCTGCCCTATGTGAGTATAAAAGATACGGTGTGGAAACGAATAAAAGCCGGAGAATTTATACGGGAAGAAATATCACCTGACGGACTTCATCCGAATGACAAAGGACATGCTCTTGTGGCATCGGAGATTACAGCATATCTGGAAAACGTAAGAAAATCAATGTGGGAAGATGAGGAACAGACATCTTTGCCGTCTGCGATGACGGATAATGCATATGAAAGGGAACAGAGACTTACGATCAGGGAAATCTGTCCAAGGCTGGATG
>ERZ772878.1607-NODE-1607-length-10586-cov-3.07701_pt1 | contig 10586 bp, 8 predicted proteins | sample MGYA00580578_ERZ772878 | MGnify/ENA primary metagenome ERZ772878 (study PRJEB29015, sample SAMEA2737686) | human gut metagenome | biome: human gut; feature: human-associated habitat; material: faeces | place: China | collected 2012 ...
GGCAACACCAGAAGCACCACATGCAGAAAGGGCTGCAAGAAGGCTGAGGATGATGGCAGTTGGGAAATCAACGTGGATTCCAAGGGTAAAAGCAGTTGCCATTGTCATAACGGTGATGGTGATAGCAGCTCCGTCCATGTTGATGGTTGCACCAAGAGGAATGGTTACGGAATAGGTGTCACGGTCGAGCCCCATCTCCTCACAGGCTTTCATATTTACTGGAATATTGGCAGCAGAACTTCTGGTGAAGAATGCGGTGATGGCACTTTTCTTCAGGCAGTGCAGAATCAGCGGATATGGATTCTTGCGGATACACCAGTAAACCAGAAGCGGGTTTGTTACAAAGTAGATGAAAAGCATGCTGCCTACCAACAGCAGCAGTAGTCTTCCATAGGTAGTGAAAATGTCTAATCCGTTGGTGGATACGGTGTTAAATACCAGACCGAAGATTCCGAAGGGTGCCAGGTTGATGATCCAGCTGACTACCAGGGATGTTCCGTCTGCAATGTCAGCAAGGACTTTTTTTGTGGTGTCATTTGCTGTACGAAGGGCAAGACCAAGAAGGATGGCCCAGGTAAGGATACCTACATAGTTTGCATTCACCAGGGAAGATACCGGGTTGGCAACAATATTCAGAAGAAGGTTGCTGAGGACCTCCACAATACCCTGTGGGGCACTGGCGTCTGCGGCTGCATTGGTAAGTGTCAGCTGTACAGGGAAAATCATGCTGGCGAAAACGGCGATCACAGCTGCCAGTACAGTGCTGAACATGTAAAGGGCAACTACTGTTTTGATAACGCCGCCATGGGATTTTCCTGCGTTGCACAGTGAACTGAGAACCAGAAAGAATACCAGAAGGGGTGCGATAGCTTTCAGGGCACCTACAAATACATCACCAAGGATGGCAATGCTGGTTGCACCGGGGGCTGCAACTCCAAGGATGGCACCAAGAATCAGACCGACGACGATTCGTTTCACCAGTGCAATCCCGGTCCATTTGTTCCATAAATTTTTCATTTGTTTCTTTACCTCTTTCCCTCTTTAATTTGATAAAAGATTAATTAATTATATAGTATGCAGGGAGGATTCGCAATAAAATATATGATGAAATTAATGAAAATGAGAGACTTTTTTGAAAAAAAGAAAAAATAGAGAAAAAAATCCGGGTAAGGAGGAGCATAAAAACCTCTTACCCGGGTTTGCAAATTAAAAAAATTATTTAGCAGCAGCCTGTTTGCCAAACAGTGTATTCTTGTACTTAGAAAGTGCAGTGAGAAGTACCATTCCAAAGATTCCGCAGGAAATGATCTCTCCGGCACCTACCGTAAGCATCATAAGTGGAATCGGAAGATTGACGGAATAGCCGTAACGAAGTACGAATGGAACCAGAACTGCATTGGCTACGATTGGTGGAACTGGCGCCAGCCATTTGTTGCTGTTACGAAGTTTGTAGGTAAATACAGCTCCGATGAGGGTAGCGATACTTCCGAATGCAATATCCAGAGGAATTGCACCGCCAAGCAGGTTGGCAAGGATACAGCCTACAAAAAGACCAGGAATGGCAGCTGGTGTGAAGAATGGAAGAATGGTCAGGGCTTCGGAAATTCGAACCTGAATCTCTCCATAACTAAACGGTGCAAACACCAGTGTCAATACAACATAGACAGCCGCAATTAGCGCTGCCTGCACCAGAAACAGGGTACTCTTGTTTTTCATATTCATTTGTCTCCTTTAGTTTTGTTTTACGAGTGGAAGGTCACGAACACTCGATTCATTTTCGCGCTGCAATGAGTCAAGCGGCCATGCTTGCATGGACATTTGACGAATGCCGCGGAGGCATATACCGGAAGGTATATGGCCTACGCCGGGAATCGGCGGAAAAGCCGCTTAAGACCTTATTTTTATGGGCTTTTCAACGGGCATGAGTATAACATATTGGAGGACGGTTTTCAAGGGCTTGTCCGAAAAATGTTCGGAGCATACCCACATTTACCCATATTTGCAGTGCCGTTTATACAACTTTTCCTATAATACAGCAAAAGTTTTTGGGGTTGTTATTCCTTCTGAATCATAGTAATCTGTAGATATCTTATGAAGAGAACCGCATTTGTCGGTTTGCAGGTCAGGAGGAAAATATGTCAGATATCAGAATACAAAAATACAAAAATCCCATTATTTCCGGTTACAATCCAGATCCGTCGATTTGCAGAGTCGGGGATGATTTTTATCTTGTAAATTCAACTTTTGAATTCTATCCCGGAGTGCCGGTTTACCACAGTAAGAATCTTGTGAACTGGGAATTGATCAATTACTGTCTGAGAGATAAAGAGCAGCTTTATCTGGACGGTGTTCGGCCGTCAGGCGGAATTTATGCGCCGATGCTCTGTTACCATAACGGTGAGTTTTTTATGACCACTACCAATGTGTCACATAAGGGACATTTGATTGTACATACCAGCGATATTTATGGGAAATGGTCAAAGCCGGTATGGATTGATCAGGGAGGGATTGATCCTACTTTGCTGTTTGATGGTGAAGATGTTTACTTCGCCTCTACTTCCAGAGATAAAGATGACAGGGATGGAATTTTTATGTGTAAAATCAATCCATACACAGGAGAAAAGTTGTCCGAAAGTGTATGTATCAGTCATGGATGCGGCGGAATCTGTCCGGAGGGACCTCATATTTACAAGCTGAATGGAAAATATTATTTGCTTCTTGCAGAGGGTGGCACAGAATATGGACATATGGTTACCATGCAAAGAGCAGATTCTCCATTTGGACCGTATGAGGCGTGTCCCCATAATCCGATTCTCAGTCACCGGGATAATCCGGATGGCTCTATTTCCTGCACTGGACATGCTGATCTGGAAGTAGATCAGAATGGAAACTGGTGGCTGGTTTGTCTGGGAATCCGGCCTTCTTGCACTCCGCAGCGAGGTCTGAAACTTCATCATCTTGGAAGAGAGACCTTTTTAAGCCCTGTAATCTGGGATAAAGAGGGTTGGCCGGTTGTTGGAAACGATGGCAGAATCGCTTTGGAAATGAAGGGACCACTTCCAGGCGACCAGGTGCAGCCGATATGCCGGGATTTTACAGATGATTTTTCGGAAGAGAAATTCAGCCTGCATTATAACTGGGTTCGAACTCCGCATATGGAAAATTATGTGCGTGATACCGCTGCCAGACGGCTTATTTTGAAAGGAACAAGCGTAACTTTAAATGACACGGATACTCCGACATGGGTCGGGATCAGGCAGAAGGAATTTGATGTTGAGGCAGATGTTGTGGTGAGTCTGAAAGGAAATTTTTCAGATGCCTGTCCGGTTTCCCAAGACAGCAACGTCAAAGGTCTAAATAAAAGAGTGGGACTGGGTACATTCTACAATCAATTTTATCATTATGAAATTTACTTAACCAGAGAGGATGGACAGTACAAGGTTTGTCTTTCCAGGCATATTCATGATATGTTTGCAAGAACAGCTGAGAAGGTAGTATCCTCTGGGGAAAATATTCATTTTCGTATTATCGGTAATCCTCTGGAATATGATTTCTGGTACAGCGAAGATGGAAAATACTATGAGAAGCTGGGCTGCGGTTCTACTGCAGGGCTGGCTACAGAAGGAACTATGTACATGAGCTTTACCGGAACTTATATCGGAATGTTCTCAGAAAATGCGGAAGGGCATTTTAGAAATTTTTCAGTGAAGATAAATAAAAATTAATTGCTGAATAATCAAGGTTAACGGAACCCCTTGCCGGGCGGGATCGCACTGCGGCGCAAATATAAATGTGGCCGGAGGCGATCCGCTGCAGGCAGAGAATCCTGTAAATTGTGACGTACATCTTACAGAAATCCTTTTCAAACAAAGACTGTGGGAAAAAGTCTGTAAATAAGATTCTTCTATGATATGCAAGGGTGATGAGCCTGAAAATTAGGCTTTTCACTCTTCAAACACGCTTTAATCAGATCGTGAAGCGCTCTCTTGAAGCTGATAAATAGTGCCAAATCTGACTGGCAAAATGCATGGGGAAATCGAAAGATTACTTTTCCGCATCTGCAAGATTTTTCTTCAATTCTATCATTTTATCACGCAGCTCTGCTGCCTGCTCGAAATTCAAGTCTGCAGCAGCCTGGCGCATCTGTTTTTCCAACTGGGAGATTAGGTTCTTCAGCTCTTTTTTGCTCATGGATTCCGGATCCTTCTTCAGCTTCACTTCAGTTTCAGCAACTGCCTTGGAAACTGCAATCAGATCACGGACTGCCTTCTTAATAGTAGTAGGAGTAATTCCATGCTCCTTATTATAGGCTTTCTGGATTTCCCTGCGACGGTTGGTTTCCTCAATGGCATTTCTCATGGAATCCGTCATCACGTCTGCATACATGACAACGTGTCCTTCGCTGTTTCGGGCAGCACGGCCAATGGTCTGGATCAGGGAAGTCTCAGAACGAAGGAAGCCCTCCTTGTCTGCATCCAGAATAGCAACCAGAGTGATCTCAGGAATATCAAGTCCTTCTCGCAGAAGGTTAATGCCTACAAGCACATCAAATACATCCAGACGCATGTCGCGGATGATTTCTGCACGTTCCAGGGTATCAATATCCGAATGAAGATAACGGACCCGGATTCCCACATCTTTCATATACTGGGTAAGATCCTCGGCCATTCGTTTGGTGAGAGTTGTGATCAGCACTTTGTTTTTCCTGGAGGTTTCTTTTGTTATTTCAGAAATCAGGTCGTCTATCTGTCCCTCTACAGGGCGCACCTCCACCTTCGGATCCAGAAGACCGGTAGGACGGATGATCTGCTCGGCGCGGAGAAGCTCATGGTCGTATTCATAATCTCCCGGGGTAGCAGATACAAACAAAACCTGGTCCAGTTTATTCTCAAATTCTTCAAAGCTCAGAGGGCGGTTATCCTTAGCAGAGGGCAGACGGAAACCATAGTCTACCAATGTCTGTTTACGGTTCTGGTCGCCAGCATACATAGCGCCAACCTGTGGGACTGTCTTGTGCGACTCATCAATAATAAGAAGAAAATCATCCCCGAAATAATCCAGCAGAGTATAAGGTGGCTGCCCTGGCTCCAGTCCGGAAAGATGACGGGAATAGTTCTCAATACCGGAGCAGAAGCCGGTTTCTTTCATCATTTCAATATCAAAGTTGGTACGCTCGGAGATACGCTGGGCTTCCAGAAGCTTGTCTTCGCTTTTAAAGTAGTCTACCCGTTCTTTTAATTCCTCTTCAATGGCAATGGCTGCTTTCTGAATCTGCTCCGCTGGTACTACATAATGGGAAGCAGGGAAAATACCGATGTGCGCAAGCTGGCATTTGATTTCTCCGGTGAGCACATCAATCTCAGAGATACGGTCAATCTCATCTCCGAAAAACTCCACTCTGACAGCGGTATCTGAGCTGTTAGCCGGAAAAATCTCCAGAGTGTCGCCACGAACGCGGAAGGTACTTCGGTGGAAGTCCATTTCATTTCGGGTGTACTGAATGTCGATCAGCTCCCGGATAACCTCATCACGATCCTTAGTCATGCCAGGACGCAGGGAAATCATCATGTCCTGAAATTCCTGAGGAGAACCCAATCCATAGATACAGGACACAGAAGAGATGATAATAACATCTTTTCGCTCTGACATGGCGGCAGTGGCAGAAAGACGGAGCTTGTCAATTTCATCATTGATCGCAGAGTCCTTGGCAATATAAGTGTCAGAAGAAGGCACATATGCTTCTGGCTGGTAATAATCGTAATAGGAGACAAAATACTCCACCGCATTCTCCGGGAAGAATTCCTTAAACTCACCGTATAACTGTGCTGCCAGAGTTTTATTATGGGCCAGGATCAGAGTAGGCTTATTCAGCGCCTGAATAACGTTTGCCATAGTAAAAGTTTTACCAGAGCCGGTGACACCAAGCAGCGTCTCAAACTGATTTCCCTCTTTAAATCCCTTTACCAGTTTCTCAATAGCCTGTGGCTGGTCGCCGGTTGGTTTATACTCGGAATGTAATTCAAAATGATCCATATGAGTCCTTTCTTTTATAAAATCAAACACGCTTTAACTGTTTTCAGTATAGCATCCTTTTTTATAAAAGTACAGCAGAATCGAATATTTGTTCTGCCCTCTGAAATGCAGAAGCATTCCAAAACTTTAATTGACAGACATACCTATAGTGCGTTATCTTAAAAAAGAAAAGCGTGATTGTTCACGACCTGACCAGTAACACGCTTCGCGATGCGCAGAAATCATGCAGAATTATTAGGAGTGCCGGAAATGGAAGAAAAACAAAAGAATAAAAGATATGTGCTGAGGAAGCTTTTTTTTGCCTCGTTATATCTTAGTACGTTTACTTTTGGCGGCGGATATGTGATCGTTACTTTATTGAAAGAGAAATTTGTGGATCAATATCACTGGATCGATGAGGAAGAAATGCTGGATCTGGTGGCAATCGCACAGTCATCTCCAGGAGCGATTGCAGTAAACGGAGCAATTGTGGTGGGATACAAGCTTGGGGGAATACCGGGAATGCTGCTGTCTGTTCTGGGGGCTATTATTCCGCCAATGGTGATCCTGTCCCTGATTTCCTTGTTTTATGATGCATTCTGCTCTAATTATTATATAGCAGCTCTTTTGAAAGGCATGACTGCCGGCGTAGGTGCTGTGATCATTTCTGTGGTATACGACATGGGGAAAAACGTGGCGAAGTCAAAAGACTGGGTAAATGTGATTATTATGGTCATCAGTTTTTGTGCAAGCTATTTTCTGAAGGTGAACATTATTTATATAATACTTATTGTGGCTGTATTTGGATTTGCGCGTACACTTGTGAAGGAGGGCAGCAAAAAATGATTTATCTTCAGCTCTTTTTCAGCTTCCTTCAGATCGGTGCATTAAGCTTTGGGGGCGGATATGCAGCAATGCCTCTTATACAGGAACAGGTAGTGACTATGCATGGCTGGCTTTCCATGGAAACCTTTTCGGATCTTGTGACCATTGCAGAGATGACTCCTGGTCCTATTGCAGTAAATTCCGCAACCTTTGTAGGAACCAGGATTGCGGGTTCTGGTGGCGCAGTGGTAGCTACTCTTGGCTGTATTTTACCCTCCTGTATAATTGTAACCCTGCTGGCATATATTTACACGAAATACCGGAAAATGTCCCTTCTCCAGGGAACTCTTACATCCCTTCGCCCGGCGGTTGTGGCCATGATCGCCAAGGCAGGAGTCACCATTTTAGTATCATCCTTTTTTATAAATGGTGCACTGGAACTGTTTCGGGAAAACATATGCATTCGAATGGTGGTGTTCTTTACTGCCGCACTGGTGCTTTTAAGAAAATTTAAAATGAATCCCATTCTGGTGATGGTTTTGTGCGGTGTGGCAAATATGTTGTTTTGCGCGGCTGTCGGAAGCTGACTGGAAAATATATGCCAGCTGACTTTCGTATATGGTGCTGCCGCAGGTAGGCTGCACCTGTGTTTAGAAGAAAAAATAAGGGGGATAACAGATTGAACATATGTGTATATGGCGCTTCAAGTGCACTGCTTAAAAACATTTATTATGAAAAAACAGAAGAGCTTGGAAGAGCAATGGGAAAAAGAGGTCACGGTCTGGTGTTTGGCGGCGGAGCTACCGGAATGATGGGAGCAGCAGCCAGAGGCGTGGCAGCAGAAAATGGTTACATACTTGGAATTGCTCCCCGATTTTTTGACCAGCCTGGAGTTCTGTATGAGAAATGCACGGAATTTATTTTCACAGAGAATATGAGAGAGCGCAAAAAACTTCTGGAAGAAAAATCAGATGCTACGATCGTAGCACCTGGCGGAATTGGTACCTACGAGGAATTTTTTGAGATTTTTACCTTGAAAAGCCTGAAACGTATTGACCGCCCAATTGTGCTGTATAACATTGACGGATATTATGACAAGATGAAAGCATTGCTGGAGTACACAGCAGAAGAGAAATTCATGGATTTTTCCGTGCTGGATCTGGTAGTCTTTCTGGATGAGCCGACAGCAGTTCTTGACTATCTGGAAAATTATAAAAAATAGAGGCTGCTATTCAGCAGGGGCTGTTTTGCGAAACATATAACTGTGAAGGTGCTGAACAGTTACAAAACGGACATGTCGCCTATGGGCGGTATTCCTATATAGGAAAGAAGATGCCAGGGAAAATTTTCTCAAGGCATCTTTTTCATTTATGCGGCAGCAAACATAAGACTGCGTTGGCAGATACCTGATAGTATCCTTGCTGTCCAAAAAAAGTATTGCAGTAAGGAGAATTTAGCCGGAATGGTAAAGTATAGGGTAAAAACTATCAAAAAAGATGAAAAAAATTTGTAAAAAATATTGACAAAAGGAATACTGAGGTGTATCTTAAGAGCATAGATGTTAGCACTCCTAAATAATGAGTGCTAACAAAGGAATTCGAAGAAGCCAGACGGAAATCAGAATCAGGTTTGACCGTCTGCTTTTCAGGAAGGAGCAGATATTTCATGGATGAAGTATTAGATGAGCGCAAACGGAAAATACTGAAAGCAATCATCAAAACTTATATGGAAACAGGTGAGCCTGTAGGTTCCAGAACTATTTCCAAATATCCGGATCTGAATGTCAGCTCTGCTACTATCCGAAATGAGATGTCCGACCTGACGGATATGGGCTACATCGTACAGCCCCACACCTCAGCCGGAAGAATTCCATCAGATAAAGGCTATCGCCTTTATGTAGATGAGCTTACCAGGGAGAAGGAAGCCGAGATCGCAGAAATCCGTGATCTGATGATTGAGAAGTCAGATAAGATGGATAAGGTGCTCAAGCAGGTGGCGAAGGTTCTTGCCACGAATACCAATTATGCGGCTATGGTTGCGGTTCCCCAGTATAAGGGAAGCACCCTGAAGTTCATTCAGCTTTCACGAGTCAATGAGCGGCAGCTGATTGCCGTAGTTGTATGTGAGGGTAATGTTATTCGGAACCAGATCATTAATATTGATGAGGAGATGGATGACCAGACGATCCTGAAGCTGAATCTTCTTCTTAACACGAACCTGAACGGTGTACCCATCCAGGACATTAATCTGGGCATGATCGCCAGATTGAAAGAACAGGCGGGAAGCCACAGCGGTGTGGTTGCAGATGTGCTGGACGCAGTTGCAGCTACAATTCACGTGGACGAAGAAGATATGAAAGTATATACATCGGGAGCAACCAACATATTTAAGTATCCAGAGCTTGCAGATACATCCAGAGCCAGTGAGCTGATTTCCACTTTCGAGGATAAGCAGGAACTTGCGGATATGGTCCGTGAGGAAATGGGAGATCCGGAGAACACAGGAGTTCAGGTATACATCGGGGATGAAGTTCCGGTACGTACCATGAAAGACTGCAGTGTGGTCACAGCTACTTACGAGTTGGGAGATGGAATGCGTGGAACTATTGGAATCATCGGTCCCAAGCGAATGGATTACGAGAATGTAGTGGACAGCTTAAAGAAATTAAAAGTCCAGCTTGACGAAATGGTAAATAAGAAAACCTAGAAAGGCGGTTGAAAGCGTGTCAGAAGAAATGAATAAAGAAGCCGAAGTACAGGAAGAAGCAGTTGACATTCCGGTAACAGACGGAAGCGAAGAAGAGGCAGCAGATACAGCCCAGACAGCAGAAGAGGAGACTTCCGAGGAACCAGCACAGACAGAAGAAACTGAGCAGTCAGATCAGGAAGCAGAATCTCAGAAGGAACCGGAAACCAAGACAAAAACTTCTTTCTTCGGCAAGAAGAAAAAAGAGAAAGATAAATTTGAACAGCAGATCGAGGATCTTACAGACAGACTGAAGCGCAGCATGGCTGAATTTGATAACTACCGTAAAAGAACGGAGAAAGAGAAATCCAGCATGTACATCATCGGCGCCAGGGACATCGTTGAAAAAATGCTTCCGATCGTGGATAACTTCGAAAGAGGTCTTGCACAGGCACCGGAGGATGATCCATTTGCAGAAGGCATGAAGATGATCTACAAGCAGATGATGACAGCTTTTGATGAGATGGGTGTGAAGCCAATCGAAGCTGTAGGTAAGGAATTTGATCCGAATCTGCATAATGCAGTGATGCATGTGGAGGACGAATCCGTTGGCGAGAACATCGTCGTAGAGGAATTTCAGAAGGGATATACCTACAAGGATTTCGTTGTAAGACACAGTATGGTAAAAGTTGCTAATTAACAGAAAGCAGCTTGGAGAATCAAACTTCATCGACATTTTCTAAAAACAAAGTATAAATGTTACTGTTCGTGTAATGGACAGCAACCATGAATTTTTAAACAGGAGGAAAATTATCATGGGAAAAATCATTGGTATTGACTTAGGTACAACAAACAGCTGTGTAGCTGTTATGGAAGGTGGACAGCCAACCGTTATCGCAAATACAGAAGGATCCAGAACAACACCATCTGTTGTAGCATTCACAAAGACAGGTGAGCGTCTGGTAGGTGAGCCTGCAAAACGTCAGGCAGTAACAAACGCAGAGAAAACAATCTCTTCCATCAAGAGAGAGATGGGTACAGATTACCGTGTAACAATTGATGAT
>ERZ772878.1612-NODE-1612-length-10573-cov-3.22371_pt1 | contig 10573 bp, 9 predicted proteins | sample MGYA00580578_ERZ772878 | MGnify/ENA primary metagenome ERZ772878 (study PRJEB29015, sample SAMEA2737686) | human gut metagenome | biome: human gut; feature: human-associated habitat; material: faeces | place: China | collected 2012 ...
CCAGGCATCACCGCCTGGCTCTGGATTTCATAAGGAGAAAAACAATGAATTCAGATAAAGTAAAAGCAGGCGTAGAACATGCGCCGCACCGTTCCCTGTTAAAGGCAGACGGATATAACGATGAGCAGATGCGCCGCCCGTTCGTCGGCGTCGTAAACTCTTTCAACGAGATTGCTCCGGGTCATATGCACTTACAGAACATCGCACGTGCCGTAAAGGACGGTGTTCTCGCTGCAGGCGGAACCCCGATGGAGTTCGATACGATCGGTGTCTGTGACGGTATCGCCATGGGACATGACGGAATGCATTTCTCTTTAAGCTCCCGTGAGCTGATCGCTGATACCATCGAATGTATGGTAAAGGCACACTGCTTTGATGCTCTCGTATTTATCCCGAACTGTGATAAGATCGTTCCGGGTATGTTAATGGCAGCAATGCGTCTGAACCTTCCGTGTATCTTCGTGTCCGGTGGTCCGATGCTCTCCATCAACCAGAGAGACTTAAATACTGTATTTGAGGCTGTCGGCGCAAGAAAAGCAAACCTGATCAACGATGAGGAACTCGCTGAGATCGAGGGAAGCTCCTGCCCGGGCTGCGGTTCCTGTTCCGGTATGTTCACCGCAAACTCCATGAACTGCTTAACAGAAGTTCTTGGTCTCGGTCTTCCGGGAAATGGTACGATCCCGGCTGTATACGCAGAGCGTATCCGCCTTGCAAAGACAGCTGGTATGCAGGTTATGAAGCTGCTTGCCGATGATATCCGTCCGCGTGATATCGTAACACCGGCAGCATTTGAGAACGCGCTGACAACCGATATGGCTCTCGGCTGCTCCACAAACTCCGCACTTCATCTCCTTGCGATCGCTCACGAGGCTGATATCGCTCTTGATCTTCATATGATCAACGACATCAGTGAGCACACTCCGAACCTGTGCCATCTTGCACCGGCCGGACATCACCACATGCAGGATCTGATGGAAGCAGGAGGAATCTCCGCAGTATTAAAAGAGCTTCTCGATGCAGGAATGATCCAGGGACAGTGCAAGACTGTAACAGGAAAGACGGTTGCTGAGAACGTTGCACATGCAGTAAACCGCAATCCGGAAGTTATCCGTCCGATTGATAATCCGTACACAAAGACAGGCGGACTTGCCGTTCTTTTCGGAAACCTTGCCCCGAACGGCGCGATCGTAAAACGTTCCGCTGTAAAACCGGAGATGTTAGTCAACACCGGTACTGCAAAGTGCTTTGACTCCGAGGAAGAGGCGATCGCTGCGATCTACGCAGGAAAGATCGTTCCGGGCGACATCGTTGTCATCCGTTACGAGGGACCGGCAGGCGGCCCGGGAATGAGAGAGATGCTCTCCCCGACATCCGCGATCGTTGGCATGAAACTCGATACGACCGTTGCTCTCCTGACAGATGGCCGTTTCTCCGGCGCATCCTGTGGTGCAGCAATCGGACATATCTCTCCGGAGGCAGCTGCAGGCGGCCCGATCGCTTACATCAAGGACGGCGACAAGATCGCGATCGACATCCCAAACTACAGCTTAAAGCTTCTCGTTTCTGATGAAGAGATGGAAGAGAGAAAGAAGACCATGAAGATCCGTGAGCCGAAGAAGCTGACTGGATACTTAAAACGCTACGCAAAGAACGTATCCTCCGCAGATAAAGGTGCGATCGTAGAGTAGGCGAAGGATTCATAGGGCAGACGCCCGAAGCTTCCTGGCTGCGCAAGCAGGCAAGAAGATGCACGTCGAAATTGAAGAGAATAAAAAAAGGGCGTGGCCTGTTCCAGCTCGCTCTGGGAGCAGCCGCTCTCGCTCACCAGCGCCCGCACGGCCTGTGCGAGGTCGCCGCCAAAGACGGTGTCCAGCCGCTGGCGCATGGTGTAGACGCCGTAGGCCCGGCGGGTGACGGTGGGGGCGTAGAGGTTGTGGTTCTGCTCTTTGGCGCAGGTGACCCAGCCCTTCTCTTCCAGCCGGTATAAAAAGTTCAGCACGGTGGCGGCGGCCCAGCCTTTTTCGGCCAGACGCGCGCCGATGTCCCGCCGCGACACGGGCGGTTTGCAGTCCCACAGGGCCAGAAGCACCTGTTCCTCCGCCGCCGAAAGGGCTTTCAGCCTGTCCGGAATGCCATACATGGGGGCCATCTCTCCTTTTTGAGTAAAAAACTTGATTTTACATTTGTCTCAGATGCTGCCATTATAGCAAAAATCAGGAGAAAGGACAAGAGCGGAAAACCCAGCAGCCATGCGGCTCTCCACAAGATATTTTACAAATGTCTCTGAAAATGTCCTTCGCGCAGGGACATTTGTACGCTTCGTGCGCCCGCCCGGGCTTTGACGGCTCAACTTTGTGCAAAGATGCTCTTGTTTTGCACCCCCAAAAACCATTATACTACGGACAAATCCAGAGCACAACGCCCGAACGGGCCGTCAGATAGAGGAAAAGGAGAGAACACGTCATGGCACGAGTTTATAATTTCAGCGCAGGTCCCAGCATGTTGCCCGAAAAGGTGCTCAGGCAGGCTCAGGCAGAGCTGCTCGAGTACGGCGACAGCGGCCAGAGCGTGATGGAGATGAGCCACCGCAGCAAGTGGTTCGACGCCATCATCACCGACACCGAAGCCACCCTGCGCCGGGTGATGAACATTCCCGATCATTATAAGGTCGGCTTTTTTCAGGGCGGCGCGACCCAGCAGTTCGCCATGGTGCCGCTGAACTTCATGACCACCGGCAAGGCCGACTACATCGTCACCGGAAACTTCTCCAATCTGGCCGCAAAGGAAGCCGCAAAGTTCGGCGAGGCCAGGATCGTCGCGTCCAGCAAGGATAAGAACTTCACCTACATCCCGGACGTGAACGCCATCGACTACGACAAGGATGCAAGCTACATCCACATCTGCCAGAACAACACCATCTTCGGCACCCAGTATGTCGAGGTGCCTCAGGTGGAGGGTGTGCCGCTGGTGGCGGATATGAGCTCTATGATTCTCTCCAAGCCCGTGGACGTCACCAAGTACGGCTGCATCTACTTCGGCGTCCAGAAGAACGTCGCCCCCGCCGGCATGGCCATCGCCATCGTCCGGGACGACCTGCTGGGCCATGCCGACGACAATGTACCTACCATGATGAACTACACCACCCTGCTGGCCAAGGACAGCATGTACAATACGCCGCCCTGCTGGTGCATCTACATGACCGGTCTGGTGCTCAAGTATCTGGAAAACGACATCGGCGGCCTTGCCAATATGCAGAAGATCAACGAGGCCAAGGCCAAGGTCCTGTACGACTACCTCGATGGTCAGGACTTCTTCAACAATCCCGTGGAGCACCGCTATCGCAGCACCATGAACGTCACCTTCACCAGCCCTGACCCTGACCTCGACAAGAAGTTCTGCGCCGAGGCCGCAGACGCCGGTTTCGTCAACCTGAAGGGCCACCGCCTCGTGGGAGGCATGCGCGCCTCCATCTACAACGCAATGCCAGCCGAGGGCATCGACAAGCTGGTAGACTTCATGGAGAAGTTCCGCAAAGAGAATGCATGAGTTTTTGTGTATAGGAGATAGGAAAGTATGTTCACCATCAAAACCCTGAACGCCATCAGCCCGGTGGGTCTGGCAAAGCTGAACAAAAACCTGTTCGACGTCTCGGTGGACGCCGACGCCCCTGATGGCATCCTTGTCCGCAGCGCCGACCTGCTGAACACCACCTTCAATGACAGCCTGCTGGCCATTGCCCGCGCCGGTGCTGGTGTCAACAATATTCCTCTCGACCGGTGCAGTGAGCAGGGCATCGTGGTGTTCAACACGCCCGGTGCCAACGCCAACGCTGTGGCGGAACTGGTCATCGGTATGCTCATCGCAGGCAGCCGCAATGTGGCTGCTGCCGCCCAGTGGACTCAGGGTCTTGCCGGCGACCCCGCCATGGCAAAGAGCGTGGAGAAGGGCAAAAAGCAGTTCGTGGGCAACGAGATCAAGGGCAAGACCCTCGGCGTCATCGGCCTGGGCGCTATCGGCTCCCGCGTCGCCAACTGCGCCATCGAGCTGGGGATGGAAGTCTACGGCTATGACCCCTATATCTCCATTGATGCTGCGTGGAACCTGAGCAGTCAGGTCCATCACTGCGTCAACCTGAATGATATGCTGCCCCTCTGTGACTACATCACCATCCATGTGCCGTATCTGCCCACCACCAAGGACACCATCAATGCCCAGACGCTGGCCCTCTGCAAGGACGGTGTCAGGCTGCTGAACTACGCCCGCGGCGAGCTGGTGAACACCGACGCCCTGCTGGAAGCCCTTGACACCGGCAAAGTGTCCGGCTATATGACCGACTTCCCCACGGAAGCTCTGCTGGGTCGTCCGGGCGTCATCTGCACGCCTCATCTGGGCGCTTCCACCCCGGAGGCCGAGGACAACTGCGCGGTCATGGCCGCCCAGGAGATCAGCGACTACCTCAAGAACGGCAACATCACCCACTCGGTGAACATGCCCGAGGTGCATCAGCCCCGCGCCGGCGGCAAGCGCATCTGCATCATCCACAAGAACGAGCCGGGCATGATCAGCCAGATCACCGCCCTGACCACGGAGGCGGGCCTGAACATCGAGAACATGGTGAACAAGAGCAAGAAGAACATGGCCTACACCATGCTGGACGCCACCGGTGCGGTGAATGATGCACTGGCCGCGAAGCTCTCGGCCATCCCTGCCGTCATCCGGGTGCGCATCCTGTGATGCTGCGATAAAATTTTCTGAGGCCGCTGCCCTGCCGGGGCGGCGGTTTTTTCGTAAGCGGATACGCTTGAATCCCGTCATTGACCACAGCAGGGATTTGCGGTAAAATTATATCAGCCGGAGTGTCAGCCTGTGCGGTCCGCCCGGCTGAAGATGATGAATACAGGAGGTTTGTCCATATGAAGGCCAAAAGATTGCTTTCGCTGCTTCTCACAGCAGCCCTCATGCTGAGCATGATGACCCCGGTGCTGGCCGCCTCGGCAGAGACCGAATTGCCCCGCGCCTCTCAGACCCGGCTGGAAGAGACGAATGAAGTCGTCTCCATCCGTCTGCAGGCTGCCGGCAAGCTGGTCTATGGCTCCCCGTTCGAGCTGTCGGTGGTTACCCGCCCGGCGGACGCGCAGTATATCGGCGTGGTGCTGGGCATCAAGGGCGAAGCCAAGGGCTACGTCACCCTCGTGCTCTCCGATAAGCTCCGCACCCTGCTCAAGATGATACCCCTGCCCCGCAAGATGTCCAAGACCCCTGATCAGGTAGAAGAGTTCAATGTCTACGCCTATGTCAAACAGCTCATCGACGGCAACGACGTCAGTGTGCTGCTGGGCGTGGCCGATGAGGTCGTCAAGGTGATGGATACCCTGAAATTCTATATCCCCACCCTGAAAGATATGTCCATGGGCCTGAAGCTCTCTCTCGAGCTCATCCGCCGCTACCTTCCCGAGGGCGCGTTCAGCCGCATCTATCTGGATGAGCAGCCCGTGGATTCGGGCAGCTATATCGCGGGTGCCGTGGCGCTGGAATCCGGCGATTTGAACACCGCCGGTGTGGCCATGTTCAAGATAAAGCCCAAGACCGAGGGCGTCCGCCTCTACTGGGCCGAAGACCTGCCCGCCGGGATGACGCTGGCCGAGGCTGAGGCACACAATGTCGGCGCTCTGCTGGAGTCGGACGGCATGGTGGTCGATAATGCCAAGGTCACCTGTACTTATAAAAAGAAGGGCCTGTTCAGCAGCAAGTCCACGGAGTTCCCGACGCAGCCGGGTATCTACACCCAGACGGCAACAGTCTCCGGCAACTATTCCTGCGAGAAGATCACACGGACCATCGTTATCAATTAACATCAAAAGAAAAAACCTCCCGTGCGTCAGCACAGGAGGTTTTTTCTGTCTTATTTACATCCGGAACCGCCAGCCCCAGCCGCCGCCACAGCAGCAGTTGCAGAGCAGATTGAGCAAGATCATGCTCCAGCACCAGCGCATCAGCCCGCCGGGCTGGGCGTAGGTGGTCTGGGTGCGGTAGGTCTGGCCGGGATTCTGCATCCGGCGCAGGTGCATCTGGTACTCGGTGTTATTGGGGTCCAGCTGAACGGCGCGGCGGGCGTCCTGCAGTGCGTCGATGCTGTTGCCGAGGCCCTGATTGGCCAGCGAGGAGAGGTAGTACCACCGTGCCGAACGGCTGTTCATGCCGTCCAGCACCCGGCGGGCCTCCGCATAGCGGCCATTGGCCACAAAGTTGCGGGCCGCCTGCATCTCAGGGCTGTCAGAGCCGGAGTAGCTGGCCCCGCTCTGCTGCTGATAGCCGCCGAAGCCGAATCCGAAACCAAACGGGTCGAACCCGAAGCCGAAATCGCCCTGCTGCCAGCCGTTCTGGCTGTAGCCCTGGTCGTATCCCTGCTGGTAGCCGCCCTGATAATAACCCTGCTGGCCGTAGCCGTAACCGCCGCCGGGCTGTCCGCCCATCTGGGGGCCGGTGTCGCCCTTGGTGATGGCGTCGTAAGCTGCCTGCACCTCTTTGAAGTGCTCTTCGGCGGTGGGGTCGTTGGGGTTCAGGTCGGGGTGCCAGCGCTTGCACTTGGCACGGTAGGCTTTCTTTATCTCGTCGTCGGTTGCGCCGCGCTGGATGCCCAGCACCTCATAGGGATCTCTCATGGGTCTACTTCCTCACGTCTCTCAGGCCATGCGCGGCCTTTTCGTTCCATACAATATTACAGTCTACAGGACAGTGCCTGCAAAATCAAGACAAAATCCGCCTTTTGGGCGGAATTGGTTACTTTTTCTGAGCCTCTTTGGCCTGTTTGCAGTTGTATTTGAGCCACACGCCGGAATACAGGATGTTCCGCAGAAGGTCCGCGTCCTCTACGCAGGGCAGACGCTCGAAGCTTCTGGCGCACCGGGCCAACAGCAGCTCGAAAATTTCCCGCATCTCTTCCTCGTAGCCGGGCTGACGGCTGAGGGTGCGCAGCGGATTGTATGCGCCCTTTTTTTCGTCCCGTGCCAGGTCATCGTAGGCGTCCAGCAGGTAGATGAATTTGCCCAGATGGAAGCCGATGCTCCGCAGCTCCGGCGACCAGTGGTCCTGCCTGTAGTCGAACAGCTCGGCCATCAGTTCGCCGAAGCAGCCCGACACAGCATCGAGGTCTTCGCTGCCCTCGGCTTCCAGCTGAGCCAGCCGGTCGAGGCAGGTGCGGATGGCGCTGCACTGTCGGGGCCAGCGCTGTGCGGCGGTCTGAGCAGGGGAGTCCAGCAGCTTTTCGAAGCCGAGGCCCAGCAGGCTGTGGTCGTCGTTCCATTTATCGGCGGCGTTGTAGTAGTGGAGAGCCACGCTCATATCGGCGCAGTAGTCGGTGGGGCCGCTGTGCCGCCAATTTATCTTCCGGATGGGGTGGATGGGGCAGTGGCCGCTGCCGGTGATGCACTCGCTCTCACCCTCGTAGAGGCTGGAAAGCAGCAGATCCAGAAAGGTCAGATCGTAACTCAGCGTCAGACGGCCCCGCAGGCCGTGGAGCGCACCGATGCGGCGGCAGAGGCCGCAGTAGGCCGTGCGGTAGCGGGCCTTGGCCTCGTCGTCCAGCGCGGCCTGATTCGGGATGACATATCCAAACATACGTCAGCTCTTCTTGATGAACTGGGTGCCGCAGCGGGGGCAGGAGATCTGGATGCGGCCCCGGCCCCGGGGAACGCGCAGCTTCTGGCGGCACTGGGGGCAGCGGTAATAGTGGTAGAGTCTGCGGTTGTCCCACTGGTCCTTCAGGCCGCTGAACTTATTGCGGATGCGGTCCTTCACGGCGTAGTATTTATAATTTTCTTCGGTGCGCTTGGAGATGTTGCGGCTGAACATCCGGTAGTAGCACAGGCCCAGCAGCACCACGCCGACGTACAGCAGCAGCGGCAGACGGGTGAGGATATAGACCAGGATCAGCACGAGAGAGGCGATGTTCAAAAACTGGTTCAGACCATCGGTGCCGTAGCGGCCTATCATGAACTGGCGTATCTTTTCTTTCATAAACATCCTTCCTCATAAAAGAGGGGCGGGTGCGCCGCCCTTCTGTGTTTTTCTGCTTTCAGGATACCATGCAACCATGAGAAAATTTTGAACAGAGTGCAAACCTATCGTAAAGAGACGGCACTTAAGGGCCGCTCACTCCTCCCGGCAGCGGATGGTGAGGGAAACTTCGGTGTCCAGGGCACCCTCCATCCGGCAGTGGAGCTTTGCCGGGCCGGCCTCGCCGGTGGTGGCGAGATAGGTGCCTGCCATGCCGCCCCGCAGAGGGACGACGCTGGGGCCGAGGATGCGCAGCGGCCCCTCTACGCTCAGCTGAACGGCCTCACCACAATAGGGCAGGAGATTGCCGTTCTGGTCGATGGCCCGCAGGCTCACGGCGGCACAGTCCCAGGTGGGGCCGTCGGTCAGGATAGGATTGTGGACGGTGCATTCCAGCCGGACGCTCTGCACCGGCTCCTTCACGACGGTGCGGACGGCCCGGCCATGCCACACGGCCTCGAAGCGGTAGACGGCGGCGGGGCTGCCCAGCACGCCGATATATTTGTAGTAAAGCTGCACCAGCTCGTTCCAGCTCAGGCGCAGCGAGTACATCCGCGCCCGGGACAGGGGCGAAAGCTCCATGGCGTCCCGGCGCATCTCGTTGAGGATGGCGGCCACCTGCGGCGCGGCAGTGCGGTCGAGGCCCTCGTATTTCTCCAGCAGCAGGCCCACGAAATCGTGGATCTCGATGGGCGGGTGGGGCAGAGCCGCAAAGCGGCCCCGGCGGTCGGGGGTGAACTCGGCTACGAAGTCGTTGTCCCGGTAGAGCCGCAGGCTCTCGGCGTTGGTGAACGCCCAGCACGCCCCCGCAAAGCCGCCCGGATGGTCGCCCAGTGCCATGCTGGATGAAATTTCGAGCACGATGTCGGAAGGGGAGCGGGGCGTCTTCTGGCTGGCGTAGACGGCGGCAGAAAGCTTCGGGCTGCGGAACATATCCATCACACCCTGATAGCTGATGCGGTCGCCGCTGCCGAATTCGCGGTGGGTGTTGTAGTCGGTCATGCACCAGCCGAAGCTGCCCGCCACGCCCTGCTGAGCGATGGTGTCGTTGAGGACGGCGGCGTAGCGCAGGGCCTGCGCCAGGCGGTGGGGCTCGTCGTCGAAGGGCTTGGCCGGGAACTGGGCGCCCTCGAACTCACTGATGAGATAGCCTTTCCGGGTGTCGGGGGTGACGGCGGTGCGGGCCTCGCACCCGACGCCGCGCCCGTGGTAGGAGTAGTCCGTGTAGGCGTAAACATCTTCCAGAAGCTGGCTGCGGCGGGTGCTGCGGGTACCGGCCGTGGGGCGGGTGGGGTCGAGGCGGCGCACCGTCTCGTTGGTGCGCTTATAAAAGCTCTCGTCGTCGGTGCTGCCGCTGACCCGCACGCCCCACAAAAAGATGCTGGGGTGGCTGCGGCACTGGCAGACCATCTCACGGCAGTTCTGCAGAGCCTGCGCTTTCCAGATGTCGTCGCCGACGTGCTGCCAGCCGGGCATCTCCACAAAGACCAAAAGGCCCAGCTCGTCGCAGGCATCGAGGAAGGCGGGGCTGGGGGGCGCGGTGAGGCGCACGGCGTTGCAGCCCAGCTGCTTTTTCAGGAGCTGAGCGTCCAGCCGCTGGATGCTGTCGGGCATGGCATAGCCCTGATAGGCGTAGCTCTGGCGGCGGTTGAGGCCCCGCAGCTCGACCCGCTGGCCGTTGAGGTAAAGCCCGCCTGCCACGAACTGCAGGGTGCGGAAGCCGAACCGGCAGCTTTTCTCGTCCAGCACCCGGTCGGGCAGGCCGCCGGTGCCGGGACGGATGAGCCGGACGGTCAGGGTGTAGAGGGTGGGGTGCTCGATGCTCCACGGATGGACGCTGTTCAGTGCGCCGGTGATGGGCAGCGACAGCTCGCCGGTGTAGAACGCCCGGCTGCCCGAGGGGCTGCGGATCTCGGCCTGTAACGTGCAGCCCACCGTCTCGCCCACGGTGGCCGTGTAGGTGCGGAAATCGCCCTCGGCCTTCGTCTCGATGAAGATGTCCCGCAGGTAGGCGGGCTCTTTCACGTCGAGGCAGACGGCGCGGCAGATGCCGCCGTAGGTCAGAAAGTCCATCTGCCCGCCGAAGGGCGGGATGTTCAAATCTTCGCGGCTGTCGCAGCGGACAGCCACCACGTTCTTCTGGCCCAGATGGAGAGCACTGGTCAGATCGACGGTAAATGCGGTGTAGCCGCAGCTGTGGTGGAACACCCGCCGCCCGTTGCAGAACACCGTGGCGTCATGGGCCACGGCTCCGAAGGTGAGCAGGACGGTGCGGCCCTCCCATTCTTTGGGCGCAAAAAACTCCCGCCGGTAGCCCGAAAGCTTCTGGTAGTCGTTCTCGTTGCAGTAATTGTAGGGCAGGGTCTTGACCGTGTGGGGCAGGCGCACCGGCTCAAGGGTCAGCTCCGGGCATTCCGGCCGCACGATGGCGGGGTCAAAGACCGGGGTGAAGAGCCAGCCGTCGTTCCAATCGTAGTGTTCCATACAAGGGTCTCCATCCTGCTAAAATCACTTT
>ERZ772878.1616-NODE-1616-length-10562-cov-3.17503_pt1 | contig 10562 bp, 9 predicted proteins | sample MGYA00580578_ERZ772878 | MGnify/ENA primary metagenome ERZ772878 (study PRJEB29015, sample SAMEA2737686) | human gut metagenome | biome: human gut; feature: human-associated habitat; material: faeces | place: China | collected 2012 ...
TCATAGAAATTCAAATTCAGCAGATGGCGGGAATTAGCAACCTTTGCAGTATAAGTACCTGTGGTTTCATCATAGATCAGTTTGTCAAAATAACTGTTATTTTTATCATCTATCGGATCTGTACCATCCGGGATCGCATGCTTATCACTTGCCTGTATTACAAGATTGTCTCCTGCTTTGATATAATTATCCTGCCAGTATAAATACTTGAACCCTGAACGGACAAACGCTTTATTATCCAGATATAACCTTACTTTTATCTGTTTTTCTCCCGTTTCTGTTACTTCAATCCTTTTCGTTGATAATTTATCAATATCTGTCCACGATGCCGGCCAACCCCAAGTATTTTTTTCATTATATGCCAACTCAACCTTAGACGCATCTATCTCCTCTATATACATTATCTTGCTTAAATCCGGATAGAATTTCACAAGATAATAGACTGTATTTCCATTGCTCTGTCCTTTAATGGAAAAACTTACCTGCAGCGGCTCCTGATTTGTTCCCGTTCCAGTATCGTCTGGAATGTCAAGCACGTAATCTACCCATAGTCTATTACCGTTATTCACTTGCATTCCTGTCTCCTCCGGCTCTTCCTTCTCCGGCTCCATCCAGTCGCCGATGTGGACGCGGGCAAACTTTGGGATCTGTTTAGGCTGGGTGGTGTCGCTGTTTTGGTCTTCCTGGATCATGTTTAGGGTGGTTGGATCTGCCTGGATCAGCTGGACTACAGTTGGCATCGGATAGGTACTGGTCAGTGTTTTATCGTAAGGAAATGCTTTCTTGGATATTGCCTGAGAATTTTCCTCAAAATAATTTTTCAGTGTATCCGAATAACATACAGACCTTGCTCCGTTTACCATGGATGAGCTGTAGCAATACCGGAAGCTGGCATCTGATGCAGCCTTGCCACTGCTTCCCGTATTCAATGCGCCATAAACCGTTACAAAAGCGGCTTCATCCTGCTTCTCGTTCGCCTTGTTCATTTTAGTATCGGTCTCAGAAGCAGCCGGTACAGTGCCATAAACATCAGAATGCATATAAACGGATGCTGATACATAGGTACGTTCCACCTGGCTTCCACTTGGCAGGATCGCAGCCAGACCACCTGCAATGGTATCTCTGGAAATAACATTATAACGTCCCTGTGTTGTATCAAAGTTTTCTTCTGCCGGAGTCGGATGGACCAGGAATTTTCCTGCTGATGTATGACCGCCTACGTAACTGTTTTCGATCTGTGCCGGCTGATCTCCTTTATTATCAACCACTTTTCCTACCAGGCCGCCTGCAAAGTCATATCCATCTACATAAACAGACGCAACACAACCGGAAACAGTCAGTTTTCCAGATACAGAACCTGCCAGTCCCCCTGCAACACCATACTGGGACCGAATTCTGTATGTTGCTTCAACTGCCGTATCCAGATCTTTCTCAGCTTCTGCATCATCCGCTGCTACTTTTGTGCGGTAGGTATCCACTGCCATGGTCTTACTGATGGTAAGTTCTGTTCCGCTAAAAGCTCCCACCAGGGCTCCCGCATCTACTTCTGTGTCACTGGCAGCATCCTTCTCCCCTGTCGCCGTGATCTTCGGATACTGTACAAAAACATTCTCTACAGATATGTTTAACGGTTTAACAGGATCACCATATCTGTCAGGTATATTTATACCAAATCCCACCAGCGCTCCTGCACTGGTTTCTGAGGTTATATCCGGCCGCACCAGCTTCAGGTCTTTTACATACAGATCTTTTGTAACATTTCCAAAGCATCCGCCTGCCAGGGTATCTCCCTTCACATTCACCAGAAGATCATTTATTTTATGCGTATTTCCCTCATAAGACATGACAAACTGTGGGTTTACCGGAGCATAGCAGCCGGGCTGCGTATATTTAAGGGAGGTATAAGTTCCGCTTCCCGTTGCATAACAAACAGAAAGTTTATCTGCTTCCCTTACTACCCGGTTATCTCCATGGCTAATATGAATTTGATTTACAACATTTGTTCTGAAATCTGTCCAGGAAAGATCCTCCTGCTGGGAAACCACATACCCATTGGATCCATCTTCTGCCGGGGTCAATCCGATGGCTTCCCCACTGTCCTCAGGCTTAAAACCGGAGATCCGGTAATCCAGGTTTTCCAGATGCCGGATACTGGAAACAAGCACCTTATTTTCCGTTATATCCTGGAAAATACTGTTGCACTCTTTGATTTCACTGATCACACTTCCGTTGCTGTTTGAAACCTCCGCATAGACCCGTAGATCTTCTCCCGGGATCAGCTTTCCTTCCTTTCCTCCGTCTGAACGTTTCAGGTCCTGGCTCAGACCGGCAAAACGGAACCCCTCCCATGTGATATCATCTAAGATCACATAAGAGACTCCTGAGGTTCCAATGGATATCACTCTCTGTCTCTGGCTGAAATCCATCAGGTCAATCCAGCCTTTGGCGCCGCTGGACATGCCTTCTACCCACAATCTCATTGTATACTGGGCAGTGGGAGACATATAATCATCTACTTCCGCATAGAGAACATCCCCGTTAAATATCTTCAATGTTGGTTTCTTTAACTTGGGATCCGGAATCACTTCCGGGTCTGTCATGGACTCCCCGTTATAATATCCAATGGCTTCTCCATGATACTTCTCTCTCTTATCTGCAGATAATGCAGCCTGGGCCAGTTCTTCACTTTCCAGGTCTGTCACCTGAAATACATACTTGTCTGAGTACCATACTTCCCTTACGGTTCCCTCTTTCGGGTTATAACCAATCGCATAACTTCCATCTGTACGGACGGTTTCATCAATGGAACCAAAGGGAAGCAGACGCTGTCTGATATCTTCTGTGTCATTGCTTCCCTCATCTCCCGGCTGATACAGAATATAATACAATCCCTGTTTTTCCTCTGATCCTGAGGATAAAGTAAGCCCCAGCTTATCCTCCGAGTCAGGATCCTCCGGATCCGGATATTCTGCCAGAAGCCGTTCCAGACTTCCACCGGCCTTTTCCAGGCTCAACCGGTTCTGGGCTGCCAGAAAAATCTCTTTTGCAGTCTGGTCCATTTCCAGACGTCTTAAACGGCTTTGATAATGGATAGCTGTAACAAAAGAAACACCGGCAAGGATCGTGGTGATCGCTATGACCACCAGAAATTCCGCCAGTGTAAAACCGCCTTTTCTTTTTTTCTGCATATAGGTTGTGCGTTCCATTTCTCTATCCTCCGCAGAATATCCAGTCTTTCTTACCGCTTCATTTATGCTTCATCTCAGCTGCAGTTAAACTGTAACTAATTTAATCCTTCCAGATTTACAGCGTGTACTGTCAGCTGATCCAGGTGCGCCATTGGCACCTTGTCTGACCGCTTTGCATCTGCCTTATAATATACATTAATATCTTTTACTGTAAAACAGCCATCTTCATAGCTGTACTGGTCTACATTAAAATCCGTATAAAACCGTTTTGCCATAGCACCGTCTGAAAGAAGGGGCACTCTGGTTTCCTGTCCGTTATCGGCAATAAAAACCTTGCAGATCCCGGCTTTATTCGTATTTTCTTCCTGTGTCCCGTCGGCTTCCTGATAAGGCACTGCCCCAAGGCGCATCCAGATCCCGTTTTCCCCGTTATAAAACTCCGGACCACTGGTTCCGCCCGTCCGCACTTCCTGTGCCTGGGATAAAACATCAGTGATCAGTTCTGCCGTAGTGGCAAGGACCTGCTGGGCTTCTGCCTTCTGTGTGGTCTTCTTATATGCTTCTTTTACTACAGCCACACCGCCGCCAATAGCTGTAGCAGTCATGGAAAGGATCAGTACAGCCGCTAACATTTCTGTCAGCGTCATACCGGCCTGTGATCTCAGATGACATTTTATTTTTCTGTATGCCCTCATCATATTCCCATTCCTTTTCATGTTCCTGCTCCAATAAATACTTCTTATTACTTCTTAATTTTTCCTGCTATAGCGGAAATACTGTCCTGTTTTTGTACCTTTCTGGTCAGAATACAGATCGATCCTGTACTTTCCTGCGCCCTCGTTTCCGGCAGAACGCCCCAAATCCGTTCCTGTACCATTTTGTTCCAGGATCAGCCTGCCGTTGCGTTCATTCTTTGTCTCTTCCCCTTCCAGGATATTCCTCTGGGTGTAATAAGCCTGCATCACAGCATCGCCTTTTACCAGCATCTTTTTAGAACTCATCATTGCCGTAGCAAACATGGTAAGTCCCAGAACGATCACAAGAACAGATACCAGAAGTTCCGCCAGCGTCTCACCTTTAGAGGATCTCAGCTTTCCAAACAGTCTGTCTACATGCTCCTTCATCCTACTATCAGCCTCCTGACACACCGGTATCCGGATGTGTTTTTTCTATCATTCCCCGCTCCCAGTAAATCTGGGTAATACGTGTGGTAGTGGTGATCGTCCACTCCGAAGTCACATCCCCGTTCTCATTTGTTTCTTCGTGTTCTTCTTCCTCTTCCATTTCATCTACATGGACTTTCGCTGCAACAGTCAGCTTCCGTTCACACCGGTTTTCCGGATGGTCATCCCCGGTCTGTGTATCAGAAATATCAACTGTAATATTGTACTGGGGATCCATAGTCAGATGAGCCGCTGTCTGAAGCTGGTCCAGATCCTTTATATTGGTCTGGGTTCCATCTGTCTGGGTAAGCTGGACAGAAAAGGTAAAATCCTGTTCTGCAGTTTCAGGAGATGAGCCATTCTGTGCATTTCCCTCCTGCTCAGAGAAGGATCCGTTTTGTCCATCTTCCTCCGCTAAAGAAGTATATACCTGTTTAATACAGCTGCCTAAAATACTGTCATCATCCAAAGTTTCCCCGCCGGTGTAAACATATTCCTCAGAATAATCCGGCTCTTCTTCCCTGCTGTCTACCACTCTTACATCTGTGATCTTCACAGCGGTCTTACTGTCACTTAATTCATCCCGCAAAAAAGCTGCCCCGGACTCCACTGCAAACCGTTTCTGGTCTGTTACAGGTACTTGCTGCATTTTGCCCGCAGACGCGGAAGCTGCCGCAAGGATCATAGACGCGGCTACGCCGCACAGCACAAAAAACAGGAGAGCTGCCACCAGACTGGCGCCATTTTCGCTTTTTAACCGTTTACCTGCTGTTACTACCATGGTTTATTCCCCGAATGCTGCTTCTGCTGCTGTTTCCAGGTCAGAGCGCTGCAGATTTGACATATCAGAATTTGCCAGACCACCGCCGGAAGCTGCCTGTGTCTCTTCTACCTGCAGGCCTTCCAGGCTTTCAGCCCCTTCTGTTGTTTCAAAATAATTCATATTAAAGGTCAGTTCAACACGACCCTCTTTGATATTTGGCTCAAGGCCACATATTTCCGCAGAAACACTGTCCATGCTGATGTTGTAGATCAGGCTGCGGTAAGGTCCCTGTAAGATTTCCCTCATCATTTCCACAGCAGCATCGTAATCTTCTGCCGAACAGTTGACGGTAACACTTCGGCGGATATTGGTTCCATTTACCTCCGGCTCATTAAATGTAAAAAGAAAATCATAACTCTGGCCGTGGATCCGGTTTAATTCTTCCAGTTCTTCTTTAAAATTGTTATAAGAAGGCACCACCGGAGCATCTGCATCCTTATTTTCCTGGATCTCAGCCTGCATGGATTTGATCCTTGCTGACTTTACCTGCTCCATTGCAATTGCATCTTCCAGATCTGTGGTATCCGCTGCTTCGATCCGTTCCTGAATGGGAGAATAAATCCCCACATACCAGCCGGTCAGCAGGATTAGCAGCAGCAAAACAACGATAGCTGCCTTTTCTTTTTTTGTCAGAACATAACTCATTAAGGATTTCATGATAAGTCCTCACTCTCTCCCGGCGCATAAAAATAAACAGTCACCTGTGCCCGGACCACTTTATCTTCTGCCCGTTTAGAAATATCCAGCAGGTCTTCATCCTCTGTTTCTTCCAGAGACGCTGTTACATAGCGCACAGCACCATCCTCTTCGATCTCCTTGATCAGGCTTTTTAAAATCGTTCCCCGTTCCAGGGTACATTCAAGATCCATCTGATCATCCGTAACTCTGACTGTTTCAATGGTTTTGCATATAGGAAAAATAGTATTTTTCAGTACATCTAACATTACCAGACGGTCCGGCATCACTGCTTCCTGATCATTTCTCCAGGAATTTCCATAGTGGGCATATTCTGTTTTTACTTCTGGCATAATGCTGTTGGCCTGCTTCATAACTTCCAGCTGGGCTTCCATACGCTGATAAGCAGCCTCCGCACGGTCCGCTCTTTCCATAGGCATTACAATACCCACCTGGGAAAAACCGTACAGGAATACTAAAAATGCCGCCAATGTAACAATCTGCCCTGCAACGGCACCTTTTTTTACTTCACGCTGATACAGATTGATCCTTTTTTTGTCCGGATATTTCGGACCACCGATCTGCATTTTAGCGATCTTTTTTAAATCCATCACGGTCTTCCTCCTTATACAAGTAATACTCCTACTGTCTGAGGACTGTCGATCCATTCCGGCATCTTCTTTGCGTCTAATTCCGGAAGTATTTCTCCAATACTTTTTACAGGAATTCCCACTGTATCACTTAAAGTATCGATCAGTCCCTTGTATCTGGCACCGCCGCCGCAGTAATAAAGACTGTCTATGGTATTATCACTGTTGTTGAAACTGTAGAAGTTAAGTACACGCATGGCCTGTACCGCAATGGTCTGATACCGGTTACTTAAAGCTTCATCCAGAGTTTTTTCACCTTTTTCGCCCCAGAATGTATCATCATCATCTACATTTAACTGTACCAGCTGTTCCTTATCTCCCCGTCGGATCTGCTCGATCTCTTCACAACCAGGCTCCATGGTACGGGTGGTATCATAGATTCCCTTGCGGAAGAAATGCATACGCAGGGCCTTAGTTCCCAGATCCAGGACTGCAAAGTCTTTCTTTTCTTCACCCTCGTTCATATGCTCCAGGATACGTTCCAGACCGATCACACCGGGGACCAGACCAATCAGCTTTAATTTTGCCATTTTTGCAAGTTTCAAAAACTGCTGACACAGGTCTTTTCTGCAGCAGGCAGCGATCAGGTCCAGCTGATCCTCTGTCCTCTCGATCACACCATAATCAAACTGGTACTGCTCCAGCTCATCTCCAATATAATCGTGGAATTCAAATGGCAGGTTCAGCTTTAACTGATCCACTGTCATAAGAGGAACACTGCACCGCTTTACATAGGTATCATCCTGGCGCAGTACGAACACTGCGTTCTTGCAGCGAATATTATTTTCTTTTAAAACGTCCTTTATAAGCTCCGCGTATACTTTCATATCCGTCTGATTTTCAGTCTCCAGACGCTCGGAAACATAGGTCTGCAGTTCGCCATGTTCCATATATGCGATTTTTACACGGTAATGTCCAATTTCAATACCCAAACAATTTTTCATATATTATACTCCGCTTTAAAATAGCCCCGTATACCACCGGGTCATCACGTCTCCATATACGATCATAATAAAACATGCTGCCGCAATAGACGGACCAAAGGGAAGTTTCTGGGTTTTTCTGAGAGTAGCAAAACCAAGTCCCAAAAGGCAGCTCAAAATAAGGTAAAATAAAATTTCCCAGGCTGACCCAAGGTACAACCCGGTCATAAAAAATAATTTAATATCTCCTCCGCCCAGGCTTTCTTTTCCTGTGAGGCGGTCAAAAAGGAGGGATAATACAAGCATGCCGCCGCCTAAGGCAATTCCTAACAGCAATCCCCTGAGGATATTGTGTAATGGATCCGGCATGAAAACAGTTGTAGCTAAAAATACAAGAACACCTGCCACATGAAGACGGTCAGGAATGATCCAGGAGTGCAGGTCTGTAAGACTGACGATCAGCAGGATCAATCCCAGAAGGATCCCCTGTAGACTCATAACAGACAGGTCATACCGGTATACTACCAGACAGCAGCCAATCCCTGCTATCAGCTCCGTGATAAAGGACTCCGGCGGGATCTTTGCGCCGCAGTAACGGCATTTTCCCTTTAAAAGCAGCCAGGAAAGAACAGGGAACAGATCCAGAACCCCTAAAACATGGCCGCAGCTGTCGCAGTGGGAACGACCGGAAAGAACAGACTGACCGGATACCAGGCGCACCGCCATACAGTCTGCAAAGCTTCCCAGGCAGCAGCCAAGGATAAATGTAATGAAAAGAATATAGGCTGTAATGCCGAAACTGATGTGAAGCATATTGTAAATCTCCTGTTTATACCAATAGATCAACCAGCAGTAGATGAACCCTGGTCTGGACCAAATGGATTATCGTTTCCACCCTTGTATCCAATTTCATTATCATCTGTATAATAGGGAGCTGTCTGAATTGCTGAAGGATTGTTGTGATACTTATCATTTTCGTTTTCTGCATTTCCTATGAAAACAATGATCTGATCCAATACTTCCCCATTTATAGCCTTATTACTAAGCTCTTTTCCAAGGGTGTTGCAGCTTTTTCCATTGTACTGGGCTCCATTGTAGTTCTTATCCTTCACCTTAATTACATCACTCAGCTTTCCTTCTTTTACATCATAAATAAAATAGGCTGCCGTAGTAAGGGTATTGCCGTTATGTACATCTAAAAGATCTGAATTGCTGTAAAATTCTGCCGTTGCAGCAGCTTTTGCGGCACGGATATTCGCTTTATTTGTTGCAATGACCGCTTTCATCCTCTGGGCTGTAAAAACAGGAATACTGATAGCTACTAGAATACCTACAATGGCTACAACTACCAAAAGTTCTGCCAGTGTAAAGCCTTTTTTCTCTTTGATCTTTTTCATATTCATAATTTCACCGCCTTGGTACAACTTTTTCTCTCCGGTTTCTTATACAAGAAAATGGATGGGGGAAACCCCATCCATTTTCTCCACGTATGTGGTTTCTGGTGTTTTGAAAGATTTTCAAAAATTATTTTGCGTAAAGAGTTACGCTTTCATTGCCAACGCCACTAACAGCACCTTCAGTTGTATCTTTTGTAGCTGAAATTTTAACGCAAATAGACTTATATGTTTTCAAAGCTGAAATATCTTTATCAGTAATATCAGTAAATTCATCATAACCTGTAGATGTAAATGAGTCTTTACCCTCTCCAACACTACCTGTACTAATATTATACTCGTAGTATAAAGTCTTACCATCAGTATCATCACTTGTTAAATACTCAGCAACTGCTGCTGCCTTAGCTGCTCTTAAGTTTGCCTGATTGGTAGCTCTTCTTGCCTTACCAAGCTGTGCAGTAAATACAGGAATAGAGATTGCAACCAGAATACCAACGATTGCTACTACTACCAGTAACTCTGCAAGTGTAAATCCTTTCTTGTTTTCACGTGCCTTTTTCAATAAGCTTTTCATTTTTATTTAATAAAGTTTGCACTTTATAATAACATTTTAATACTTTCCATGGATGCTGTCTACATCAGATCATACATCGTAAAGATCGGCAGGTAGATGGAAATAACGATCAGTCCGGCAAAGATCGCCAGTAAGATCAGCAACGTAGGTTCCAATGCTGCAAGAAGCCTCTGCACTCTGTACTCTGCTTCATTGGCATAGTAATCAGCTACATTGTCCAGTGTCTCTTCCAGTTCACCGGTTTCTTCGCCTACGCCACACATATCCACCATAGTCTGTGGAAAATACTTTTTTCCAACCAGACAGTCTGATAAGGTACGTCCCTGTTCGATCATGGACTTCATGGAACGGATCTCATCCCGGAACAGTGCGTTGTCCATGACCTTGGCTGTTGTCTCAACTGCCCGGTCAAGGGTAATGCCGGCTGCCAGAAGGACTGACATGGTATTTGCAAACTGTACGGATGCGTTCATCTGATTGATGGGACCGATAAGTGGTATGGTCAAAGCCATTTTTGCTTTCCAGATCCTGCCCTTCGGTGTCTTTGTGTAGCTTCCGTAAACCAGCTTTGCCACTACGACCACTGCAAACATAAGCAGCCACCATCTGGCAAAGAAATTGGAAGTACCGATCATCATCCTGGTTATAAGAGGAAGCTTTCCTCCCAGATCCGCAAATACCGCTGCCAGTGTAGGGATAACCTTTACCATAACAACGATCACCACCACTACTGCAATGGCAATTACGAACATAGGATAAGTAAGCGCACTCCGGATCTTTTCCGTTGTCTTATAGCTTTTGTCATAATACTTATGTAAGCGGTCAAAAGACTGTGCCAGAGTACCGGACTGTTCGCCTGCCCTTATGGTTTCAATAAAGGTAAGTGGGAAACGTTCCTGGTGCTTCTCCAGGGCAGCAGCTACTGTACTGCCTGCAGCCACTTCCTTTGCGGCTTCTTCCATCACTTTTCTAAGTCTTTTGTCTGTACACTGTCCTGCCAACATTCTCATAGCCCTCGCTATGGACATGCCGGAACGGAGTGTAATGGCAAACTGGGAACAGAGGACGGATAGTGCCTTTGGCTTGACCTGCTTATTTCCAATCTCCATTTGCAGGATACTGGACGCATTTTTTTTATCAGCCTGTTCACTGATGCTTAAAAGGACTGGATA
>ERZ772878.1618-NODE-1618-length-10556-cov-3.08761_pt1 | contig 10556 bp, 9 predicted proteins | sample MGYA00580578_ERZ772878 | MGnify/ENA primary metagenome ERZ772878 (study PRJEB29015, sample SAMEA2737686) | human gut metagenome | biome: human gut; feature: human-associated habitat; material: faeces | place: China | collected 2012 ...
GGCACAACTGACAAAAAATCTTCTCGCAAAATCAAGTACAAAAAGATTCCGAGAGTACATTACGAGCTAAAAAGGGGCAATTTTCATTGCCCCTTTTTGATCATTCTTACTTCAATTATTTAACTAACTCTTTTACCTTAGCAGCCTTACCTACTCTGTCTCTTAAGTAGTTCAGTTTTGCTCTTCTTACTTTACCCTTACGAACAACTTCTACGTTGTCAACGCTTGGGGAATGTAATGGCCAGGTCTTCTCAACGCCGATACCGTTGGAATTCTTTCTTACTGTGAAAGTCTCTCTAGCTCCGCCGTTCTGTCTCTTGATAACAGTTCCTTCAAAGATCTGGATTCTTTCGCGGTTACCCTCTTTGATCTTGTTGTATACCTTTACAGTATCACCAACATTAAAGCTAGGTACGTTCTCTTTTAACTGTGCTGCTTCGATATTCTTAATAATTTCGTTCATGGTGTGAACCTCCTTCATCTATTGGATGTTCTTAATACTCTGTATCATAAAATCCTGTTCATAATACTTCAGTAGCAGAGGACCATCTATTCTTGTCACAACGAATTGATATTATCATAGTTTCCTGCTAAATGCAAGCACTTTTCTACGTTTTTTTACTGTTTTTCGCTGTTTTTTCCTTCTTCTTTCCCGGATTTTCCATCTGTCTTTAAAATCTGGATACAGACCTTCTTAATACGGTTTCCATTGACCCTGTGGGCGGACAGACGGATATTTCCTACTGTCACTACTTCTCCCTGGACCGGGATATGGTCTAATTTTTCTATCATAAGACCGCCAATGGAGTCGTAATCCTCAGAATACAGGGAAAGTCCCAGTCTGTCATTTACATCATCCAGGCTCATGGCACCGTCTACCAGATAAACGCCGTGACCCAGTTTTACAAAATCCTTTTCCTCGTCAGCATCATATTCATCACGGATATCGCCTACGATCTCCTCCAGGATATCCTCTAACGTGATCAGGCCTGCTGTGGTTCCGTATTCATCTAAGACTACAGCAATGTTATTGGAAGTTTTCCGCATTTCCAGCATCAGCTCAGAAACTTTTTTTGCCTCAAAGGTATACAGCGGCTTTCTCAGGTGGTCTTTAATAGAAAAGACTTCTCCCTCTTCTTCCAGTAAAAGATCCTTGATATTGATAATTCCTACTACATTATCCTTGCTGTCCTGATAAACCGGGAAACGGGTATACCGGGTCTTGCGGAATTTCTCCATCAGTTCTTCATAGCTTGCGTCAATATCAATAAAGGTCATATTTACACGGGGAACCATAATATCCCCTGCAACGGAGTCATCCAGGTCGAACACATTATTGATCATGTTCTTTTCATCTGTCTCAATAACTCCCTTTTCATGACCCACTGCCACAATGGTACGAAGCTCGTCTTCTGTCATGACATCCGTCTTTTTATTGGGATCCACATGGAGCAGACGAAGGATGCAGCCTGACATCTTATTGACCGCCCAGATCACAGGTGTAAGGATCGTCATTAAAAGATAAATGTTTCCTGCACTTTTCATTGCGATCTTGTCAGCCTCTAAGGAAGCCATGGTCTTTGGTGTAATCTCACCAAAGATCAGGATCAGGATCGTAAGCACACCGGTAGCAATACCAACAGCTGCATTTCCGAAAATATCAGCTGCCAGAATGGTCATAATAGAGGAAGTGGACAGGTTTACCACATTATTTCCAATGAGGATGGCACTTAACATCTTGCTTTTATTTTCATGAAGTTTTAAAACACAGGCCGCCGCCTTGTTTCCGTCGTCAGCAAGGGTACGCATACGGATCTTATTTACCATGGTAAGTGCTGTTTCCGCAGAGGAAAAATACGCAGATAACGCCAGTAAAATAACAATAATAATGATACGCAGGACAATCGTATTGCCTGATGGGTCCATTTCTCACAATCTCCTTAAATCTTAATATAACTTATATTTCCTGTTTTAACGCTCCAAGAACCTTATAATAGCCTTTCAGTTCCTGTAAGGTAGCCTTTTTTTCATTGAGAAGTTTTTTTACTTTCTTCATCTGCTGGTAATATTCCCGGTCGCTTCCAGGAGTTTCATCGCTTTTTACTGCTTCTCTTACCAGCTGTTCTAACTCTTTTAACCGGCTCTCTCCCTGCTCTTTTAAAAGACTGTCTAAAAACTTCTGCTCCTTTAATGTAAGGGATGCATCTTCTAACAGATCCGGCCGTCTTTCCAGAGTCCTGCGGATGGACTGCTCCCTGCGCCAGCTTTCAATATTTTTATGATGTCCGGAAAGAAGGACTTCCGGCACAGGCTTTCCCTCATAAACCTCCGGTCTTGTGTACTGAGGATATTCCAGCAGATTGTCGTAAAAAGACTCTACCTCTGCGGAGTCCCCATTTCCCAGCACGCCCGGTACCAGACGGGAAATACAGTCGATCATCACCATAGAAGGAAGTTCTCCTCCTGTAAGGACAAAATCACCTGCAGACAGATATTCTGCCTGGATCAGCTCTAACGCTCTCTCATCAATGCCCTCATAGTGGCCGCATAAAAATACCAGATTTTCTTCTTTTGCCAGTTCTTCTGCAATGGACTGGTTAAACACACGACCCTGTGGAGTCATATAGATCACTCTTGGACGTTTTCCCAGTTTTTTACAAAGAGCCTCGTATGCATCACACACAGGTGCCGGCTGGATCACCATTCCGGCGCCGCCCCCATAGGGGGCATCATCTACATGTCTGTGCTTGTCAGTTGTATAATCCCGGATATCCACTGCCTCTACGGAAATGGCGCCGCTTTCAATAGCTCGGCCGGTGATACTGGTCTTTAAACCATTTTCCACCATATCAGGGAATAATGTTAATATATGGAAATTCATAAATTCTCCTTCCAACGGTTCTTAAGCCTGGTCTGAAGGCGGTATAAGGTATTCATGGCATCAATCGGTGTCATGGTAGACAGTTCCAGTCCGTCCAGCTCTTTGATGATATCATCATCTTTTACAGTATCAAAGAAAGACATCTGCTGCATATCTACCTCATCCGGCTTTGGAACTGCCTTGTGCTGTACCACATTGGCGCTGACTGAGGCGATCTCCTTTGCCTTTGCTGTAATATCATTTTCCGTCAGCTCACTGGCGATCTCTTTTGCTCTGGAAATAACAGAGTCCGGAACACCTGCCAACTTTGCTACCTGGATACCATAGCTCTTGTCAGCGCCGCCACGGACGATCTTGCGCAGGAATACGATATCATCTCCCTGTTCTTTTACAGCGATGCAATAATTCTTTACTCCGGCAATGGTTCCCTCTAACTCTGTCAGTTCATGGTAATGGGTGGCAAATAAGGTTTTTGCGCCTAACAGCTTTGTATTGCTGATATGTTCTACTACGGCCCATGCAATAGAAAGACCGTCAAAGGTACTGGTTCCACGGCCGATCTCATCTAAGACTAACAGGCTGTTTCTGGTGGCATTTCGCAGGATATTGGCAACCTCGGTCATCTCCACCATAAAGGTACTCTGGCCGCTTGCAAGGTCATCAGAAGCGCCTACTCTGGTAAAGATACGGTCGCAGATACCGATATTTGCCTCCTGGGCCGGTACAAAGCTTCCCAGCTGGGCCATCAGCACGATGAGGGCCGTCTGTCTCATATAGGTAGACTTACCTGCCATGTTAGGGCCGGTGATAATAGAAAGGCGGTTCTTTCCATTATCCAGGAAAGTATCATTTGCCACAAACAGGTCATCCCGCATCATCTGCTCTACCACCGGATGACGGCCGTTTTTGATCTGGATGACGCCTTTTTCATTAATAGAAGGTTTTACATAGTTCCGTCTGGTTGCAACGGAAGATAAGGAGCAGAATACATCAATACCTGCAATGGCTTTTGCAGTCTTCTGGATCCGCACTACCTGGGCTGCAATGGAGTCACGGACCTGACAGAACAGATCGTATTCCAAAGATACCAGCTTTTCCTCAGCTCCCATGATCACGTCTTCTAACTGCTTTAACTCATCTGTTGTAAAACGCTCTGCATTGGTCAGGGTCTGTTTTCTTACAAAATAATCAGGAACCATATCTTTAAAGGAGTTGGTGACTTCAAAGTAATAGCCAAATACCTTGTTGAATTTGACCTTTAAATTCTTAATGCCGGTCTTTTCTTTTTCCCTGTTTTCCAGTTCACCAAGCCAGGTCTTGCCCTCTGTCTTTGCATGGCGCAGGCGGTCTGCCTCTTCATCATAGCCTTCTCGGATCATGCCGCCCTCACGGATGGTAATAGGCGGATCGTCTACAATGGCTTTTCCGATCAGCTCATAAATATCCTCTAATGGGTCTAATTCTGACTCTAATTCCTTTAAAAGATCTGACTGAAACTCTCCTAACAGCTTTTTGATATAAGGAAGCATTTCCAGGGAAGTCTTAAATGCCAGAAGATCCCTTGGATTGGCTGTTTTATAGCTGATACGGCCGATGAGGCGCTCCAGATCGTACACCGGATTTAAGTATTCGCAGATTTCTTCTCTGGAAATATAATTCATATTCAGTTCTTCCACTGCATCCTGACGGCGCAGGATCTCATTCTTGTGGATCAGAGGCTGCTCAATATAATTGCGCAGAAGTCTGGCTCCCATAGCTGTCTTGGTCTTATCCAGCACCCACAAAAGAGTTCCTCTCTTCTGCTTTTCACGCATAGTCTCCACCAATTCCAGGTTTCTTCTGGTAGAAGTGTCAATGACCATGTACTGGCCGGTAGAATATGGGGTTATGGTTGTAATGTGCTCCAGGGTACTCTTCTGGGTCTCATACATATACTCCATCACAGCACCTGCTGCGATCACACCGGTAGGATAATCATCCAGTCCCAGTCCGCTTAAGGAACCTACTTTAAAATGTTCTTTTAATACCTTTTTACAGGACTCATCTGAAAAGAAATGACTGTCCAGAGCAGAGATCGCCACCTGATACCTGTTCTTTAACTCGTCAAGATCTACACCGGATACATAAAAGGCATTGTTGCAGATGATCTCAGAAGGAGAAAATTTATTGATCTCGTCAAATAATTCCCGGTCTGACTCCACCTCTGTTACCAGGAACTCACCGGTACTGATATCCGCTGTGGAAATACCATAACGGCTGTCCAGATATACAATGCCCATCAGGTAGTTATTTTTTGTCTCGTCCAAAGCCTGGGCACTGGTAATGGTTCCCGGCGTTACCACACGGATCACCTCTCGTTTTACCAGTCCTTTTGCCAGCTTGGGATCTTCCATCTGCTCTGCAATAGCAACTTTATAGCCCTTTTGTACCAGACGGTAAAGATAGGAGTCTACCGCGTGAAAAGGTACGCCGCACATAGGCGCACGTTCTTTTAAACCACATTCCTTACCTGTCAGTGTGATCTCCAGTTCTTTGGATGCTTTCAGTGCGTCATCAAAGAACATTTCGTAAAAATCCCCCAGGCGGTAAAATAAGATACAGTCCGGGTACTCTTTTTTTGTCTCCATATAATGCTGCATCATGGGAGACAGCTGTGAATAATCGATTTCCAATGGTGTTCCTCTCTTCTATGTGTATCTGTCCATCTGTTACAGTTCATACAAACAACCCATGGCCAAACTGTAACCTTTCTATCTGTCCGTTTGTCTGTCATAATTGTAAAAATACAGGTATGGGCGGGTCATCAGATTACTGGTTCAGCCGTCCCATATAATAAAAGCCCTTGCTTTCCTCTAAGTATACATCTACCAGCTTTCCAATGAGAGATGCATCTCCAGGGAAATGTACAATGGTATTATTTGACATTCTTCCAGTTACAAGTTCCGGTGAATGGTCGTTTACTTCCTCTACCAGGACAGTCTGAACGGTGTGTACATCTCTTCCACAGACTTCAGCAGAAATATCCTGAACTTCCTTTAACAGGCGGTCAAAACGGTTCTTTACCACATCTTCCGGTACCTGGTTTTCCATAGCAGCTGCCGGTGTACCGGTACGTTTGGAATAAATAAAGGTAAAGGCGCTGTCAAAGCGTACTTTTCTTACTACGTCTAAGGTCTCCTGAAAGTCTTCCTCTGTTTCTCCCGGGAAACCTACAATAATATCCGTTGTCAATGAAATGTCCGGAATAGCTGTTTTGATCTTCTCAGCCAGTGCCAGATACTGTTCCTTTGTATAACGGCGGTTCATGGCCTTTAAAATACGGCTGCTACCGGACTGTAAAGGCAGATGGAGATGGCGGCAGATCTTCTTTGATTTTGCCATCACTTCGATCAGTTCATCAGAAAGATCCTTTGGATGAGAGGTCATGAAACGGATGCGCTCCAGTCCCTCGATCTTTTCTACTTCTTCCAGAAGTTCAGCAAAGTTTAAAGGCTCATCCAGTCCTTTTCCGTAGGAGTTTACATTCTGACCTAACAGCATAACTTCTACTACGCCGTCTTCCACCAGATTTTTGATCTCACCAATGATCTCACCTGGTCTGCGGCTTCTTTCACGGCCACGTACATATGGTACGATGCAGTAGCTGCAGAAATTATTGCAGCCAAACATGATATTGACACCGGATTTAAAGGAATACTTTCGCTCTACCGGCAGGTCTTCTACGATCTGGTCTGTATCTTTCCATACATCCACTACCATTTTGTGCTTTGGCTTCTTGTCTTCCCGGCCCTGGGCTTCCAGTTCCTCTAAACGCTCTTCCAGACACAGGCTTACTAATTCTGCCAGCTTGAAAATGTTATGGGTTCCGAAAATAAGATCAACAAAACGGTAGGTCTTTTTGATCTTTTCTACTACCTCCTTTTCCTGCATCATGCAGCCACAGAGAGCGATCATCATGTGTGGATGTTTTTTCTTTCTGGCACCTAACTGGCCCAGTCTTCCGTAAACACGCAGATTTGCATTTTCACGGACTGTACAGGTATTATAAAGAACAAAGTCTGCATCCTCTGTTTCTACTGCCTGGTAGCCAATGGTCTCTAAGATACCTAACAGTTTTTCAGAGTCTCTTGCATTCATCTGGCAGCCAAAGGTATTAATACAGCAGGTAAGAGGTCTGCCCAGGTTTTCTTCTAAAATGTGTAACTGTTCCTTTGCGTGAGCCATAAAATACTGCTGACGCTGTGGTTCCTGTTCCGGTATCTCCGTCATAAATGGGGTCTTATTTTCCATATAGATCTCCTTTAAATTCACCTTTCAATTATCTAAAAATCTTCTTTATCTAAAACACACAAGCAGGCCGGGCAGAATATCACCCAGCCAGTTGTATCTTTGCTTTCTGTAATTAGTTTACTTTTCCTATCCTGTTAAATGGATAATAACAGAACAGCACTTTTGCCACGATCTTGTTCTTGGCAACGAATTTATTATCCCAGAAACGGGCATCCAGGGAATTATTCCGGTTGTCGCCCATCATGAAATAACAGCCCTCCGGCACTTCATAAGGTCCGTAGGAACCTTCCATTGGCTCCGGCAGATAAGGCTCATCAAGAGGTGTATCAGAACCATTGATATAGACCTTTCCATCCTTCACCTCAACGGTCTCTCCCGGAAGTCCAATGACTCTCTTTACATAATATACTTTTTCATTGTCCGGGTAACGGAAGATCACAATATCTCCTCTTTCCGGATCATCTTTTATATAAGACAATCTGGAGCCGATCACACGGCTGTGGGACATAATGGTATTTTCCATGGATCCGGTTGGGATGCGGCTGTTGGCAATGACAAAATTATTTAAAACAAAAGCAATGACTACCGCAGCCACAATGATCTGAAGCCAGCTTAAGATTTCTTTTCCCAGACTGGTCTCCTCCTGCGGCTCTTCCTCGGAATTTCTCCGATTGCGGCCTTTCTTTTCTTCTTCTGACATGTTGGTGGTTTCCTCTTCTTTCTTTTCTATACCTAACGGATCTGGCCATCACCATAGATGATATACTTGGTGGTAGTCAGTTCTTTTAAGCCCATAGGGCCTCTGGCGTGAAGCTTCTGGGTACTGATACCAATCTCTGCCCCGAAGCCGAATTCTTCTCCGTCTGTAAAACGGGTGGATGCATTTACATACACTGCTGCAGCATCTACTTCGTCTAAGAACTTCTGGGCATTAAAATAATCCGATGTGATAATAGACTCAGAATGTCCGGTATTGTATTTATTGATATGTTCAATGGCCTCTTCTACAGAGTCTACAATCTTTAAAGATAAGATATAGTCCAGATATTCTGTACCCCAGTCTTCTTCTGTTGCAGGAGTAAATTCCGGTACAACCGCTCTGGCTGCCTCGTCTGCTCTTACTTCTACCTCTTTTTCTGCCAGACGTTTTTTAAGAAGCGGAAGGAACTGGTCCGCAATCTTTCTGTGGACGATCAGGGACTCGCAGGCATTGCATACACCAATGCGCTGTGTTTTTGCATTATAGATAATATCTAAGGCCATATTATAATCAGCCGTCTCATCTACAAAAATATGGCAGTTTCCAGTACCTGTCTCGATCACAGGAACGGTGCTGTTTTCCACTACCGAACGGATCAGTCCTGCGCCGCCTCTTGGAATCAGCACATCCACATAGCGATTTAAACGCATCAGTTCTTTTGTAGTCTCTCTGCTGGTATCTTCAATCAGCTGCAGGGCATCCTCTGGAAGTCCGGCTCTGGTAAGACCAATGCGCAGCCATTTTGCGATCGCTTTATTAGACTCAATGGCATCGCTGCCGCCTTTTAAGATCACTGCATTTCCAGATTTAAAGCAGAGGCCGAAAGCGTCCGCTGTTACATTAGGACGGGCCTCATAGATCATGGCAATGACACCTAAAGGCACCCTCTTCTGGCCGATCTTTAACCCATTTGGACGCAGTTTCATGGAGATCACTTCTCCTACCGGATCATCTAAGGCAGCTACTTTTAAAAGGCCGTCTGCCATAGACTGGATCCGTCCCGGATTTAAAGCCAGACGGTCTAACATGCCTTTGCTCATGCCGGAACTTTCTGCTTTTTCATAATCTGCCTGGTTCGCTGCCAGGATCTCTTCTTCTCCCTCTAACAGGGCTCTGGCTGCTTCTTCCAGTCCTATATTTTTCTCTCTTGAACCTAAGTTATTTAATGTTCTGGAAACAGCTTTTGCGCGGCTTCCGATCTCTTCCAGTGTCATAACCATCTCTCCTTCTGGCTATAAATATACTCTCGGATTTTTTTACTGCTTATACTTCCTTGATGCCACCGTATTTTTTGCCCAGGTCTGTAATAGAACCATCTTTCTCTTTAATAGAGATATTATTTAAACTGCTTCTTAAATTCGCACGGATGGCAGCCAGATATTCCTTTTTTAAAGCTGCCTGCTCGGTTTTTTCCTCCTCTGTAAGGCCTACAGACTGGGATTTATGATAAAGTTCGTTAATTCTGTCGATCTTGCTTGAGTCCATAATTTTACTCCTTAATGATATTGCTGTAGTTCTGCCACAGCATTTTAATACTCGTTATTCAGATAATGCATCAGATCAAAGTCCAGATTAGGATGAGCTAAAAATAAAGTTCCCTTTTCTTTTCCACTCATAATGTCCATGATCACATCTACCTGGTCACCATTGGCGATCACCATATCAGCTCCGCTGTCTGTGGCAATGCGGGCTGCTGCCAGTTTTGCTGACATTCCGCCGGTTCCCACACTGCTTCCGGAAGTCTCTTTTCCCATATTTAAGTACTTCTGGCTGATCTCCGGCACCAGACTGATAAATTTAGCGTCCGGATTGCTTCTTGGATCATCGGTATAAAGGCCGTCAATATCAGAAAGCAGGATCAGAAGGTCTGCTCCGATGAGAGCTGCAACAATAGCAGAAAGGCGGTCGTTATCACCGAAACTGTCCACATAAGGGATCTCAGAGGTAGATACCGTATCATTTTCATTTACAACAGGGATTGCACCTAAACGCAGCAGTTCATCAAAGGTGTTCTGCGCGTTATAGCGGGAACTGTCATTGACCATAGTATCCTTTGTCAAAAGGACCTGGGCCGCTGTCTGGTTATACTCACTGCAAAGCTTCTGGCAAAAAAAACAGCACTTCTTGGAATGCTTGTGGCACTTGCATTTGTGCTTCTGATAGATCATCATCAGTCTGGCCTGTCCTACTGCTGCAAAAGCCTGTTTTTCCGCTAAACTGTCCGGTCTTTTATGATGTCCAAAAGCCTGTCTGCCTGCTGCAATAGCACCGGAAGAAACAAGGACTACCTCTTTGCCTTCGCCCCTCAGGTCGCTGAGCACACGGATCAGCTTCTCAATCTTTGTTAAATTCAGTTCTCCCGTTTCCGGATGGGTCAGGGAAGAGGAACCGATTTTTATTACAATTCTTTTTTTATCTTTTAAACTGTTACGTTTTGTAGCTTCCATAGGTATCTTCTGTCAGCTCCCTTCTGCATAGGTTTCGTCCTGCCTATCTTCTTGGCTTCATGTTCCATGAAACCAAGAAGCATGCTTTGTCAAGCATATGCTGATTTCTGCAATAAGCTGTTTCTGCAAGCAAGCTTGCAACACATCTTATCACATAAATCAGCGCAGGACTGGACTT
>ERZ772878.1628-NODE-1628-length-10462-cov-13.5292_pt1 | contig 10462 bp, 10 predicted proteins | sample MGYA00580578_ERZ772878 | MGnify/ENA primary metagenome ERZ772878 (study PRJEB29015, sample SAMEA2737686) | human gut metagenome | biome: human gut; feature: human-associated habitat; material: faeces | place: China | collected 2012 ...
ACGCCGCCGCCCGCCATCGAGCAGAGTTTTACACCTAATTGGGGATAAAACAGCTCATGGCGGGCGGCGGCATCATCGTCATTGGCACCACACTGATCCCTCTGCTGTCTGGCCTGTTTTAAGGTAGGCGCTTATGGATTTTCTCACCGACTGGCTCACAAACTGGCTCAAAGAGCTTCTGATTGGCGGGATCATGGGGAACCTCGAAGGTCTTTTTGATACCGTCAATACCCAAGTCGGAGAGATTGCGGCACAGGTAGGGACTACCCCGGCGGCGTGGCACGCCGGGGTTTTCTCCCTGATCCGACAGCTTTCCGAAACGGTGATCCTGCCGATTGCCGGAATGGTGCTGACCTTTGTTGCCACTTATGAGCTCATACAGATGCTTTTGGAAAAGAACAATATGCACGAGGTTGACGTTGCGAACCTCTATAAATGGATGTTCAAAACAGCCTGTGCAATCCTGATCCTGTCAAACACATTCAATATCGTCATGGCCGTGTTCGATGTCTCGCAGAGCGTCATCGCGCAGGCAGGCGGGCTCATTCAAGGCTCTACCGATGTTTCGGCGGATATGCTTGCTGAACTGGAAACCTCGCTGGAGGCGATGGACTTGGGGCCGCTTTTGGGGCTGTGGCTGCAGTCTGCGCTCATTGGCTTCACGATGAAGGCGATGGGAATTATCATTTTCGTTTTGGTGTATGGCAGGATGCTGGAAATCTATCTGCTGACCAGTCTGGCCCCCATCCCCGTTGCTACGCTTTCCAACCGGGAGCTTGGTGGCACCGGGCAGAACTACATCAAGTCCCTGTTTGCCGTGGGCTTTCAAGGGCTGCTGATCCTTGTATGTGTTGCAATTTACGCAGTGCTCATTCAAGGCATCGCAACAGGCGGCGATCCCATTGGGGCGATTTGGGGAACTGTGGGCTACACGGTTCTGCTTTGCTTCATGCTCTTTAAGACCGGGAGCATTGCCCAGCGTATCTTTGGCGCTCGTTAACAGGAGGTGGTGCTTATGCCGAGAAGATACGGGGCAGACGGAACGCGCTTATGGAATAGAAAAACGCCGGAGGAGTTTACTGAGGCAGACGCTTACCGCTTTATGGCGGAAACAGAGGCCGTCCTGCAAAGAAAAGAGTTGATGGACGACCCCGCCCAGCCTGCTCCGGCAAGCGGAAAGGAGGAATTTTATCTGAGTAAGAAAGACGATGTATTGCTGACCCCGGAGCAGATTGCTGCGGAGGAACGGCGCTGGCTGTTTGATGCTCCCATCGCGGAGCTTGCGGAAGTCAAGGGCGTTAGCATTGACGAGGCGGTAAAAGTGCGGACAGATGCTGTCTTGCAGGAGGCGGTTGTTCCGATCACGGTATCTGTCCGCCCGATTGAGCCGCAGGGAAAACTGATCGGCTTCGCCAGCGTCAATTCGGATTCCTGACCGCGCCACACAGGAACGGATCAATGCGGCTGGTGTGGAGGCGTATCATGCGGCGGTGGAACAGCTTGTTGCACGGGCCCAGGCGGTACGGCCTGCCCCGATCAAGGAGCAGATGGCCGAGGCTGCAAAGCAAGCGGGAAAAGAAAACGCTGCCCGGCCTGCGCCTGCCAAGACAAAGGAGGGCCGTAATGACCGATAGCCGCACTTTGGGACAAAGTGTCCCGAAGGAGGGCTTGTTTCTCATGGATGGCATTGAGGGCCTGCGCTCCCTGCCGAAGCATAGCGTGGATATGCTGCTGACCGATCCGCCCTACGGCACAACCCGGAATTATTGGGATGTGCCCCTGCCGCTCCCGGAGCTGTGGGAGGCGGTGAAATGGGCTGTCAAGCCGAATGGCGCAGTGCTGTTTTTCGCACAGTGCCCCTTTGACAAGGTGCTGGGCGCATCCAACCTCGCCATGCTCCGCTATGAGTGGATTTGGTACAAAGAGCGCGGAACGGGCTTTCTCAATGCAAACCGGGCTCCACTGAAAAAGTCCGAGAATATCTTGGTGTTTTACCAGAAGTCCCCGGTCTACAATCCGCAGTTTACTTATGGCAAGCCTTATGCCCGCGTACATTCCCGAAGCGGTACAAGCTCCAACTATGGGAAATTTGAACGGCAGGGCTCAGAGTCCAACGATGGCCGCCGCTATCCCGGAAATGTGCTTTTTGTGCCTACGGTGTCCGGCGGCATCCATCCCACACAGAAGCCCGTGGAGCTTTGTGAGTATCTGATCCGCACCTATACCCGCCCCGGCGAATTGGTCGCGGACATTTGCGCGGGCTCCGGCACAACCGCGATTGCAGCTATCAACACAGAACGTCGCTTTGTATGCTTTGAAACGGCCCCGGCCTTTTATGCCGCAGCCAGTGAGCGTATTCGTGCGGCGCAGGCAGTAAAAAGTTCTGGCGAGAAAGGAGTGTAATTATCCAGCAGTATTCTATCATTTACGCCGATCCCCCTTGGCGCTACTCGGCTAAGAAAGTACAGGGCGCGGCGGAAAACCATTATCCCACTATGAGCATTGAGGAGTTATGTGCGTTGCCTGTGGCTGATCTTGCAGCCCCGGACAGCGCACTCTTTTTATGGGCCACTTTCCCGCAGCTCCCGGAGGCGCTCCGGCTGATCGAGGCTTGGGGCTTCAACTATAAATCCGTTGCTTTTGTCTGGCTGAAAAAGAACAAGAAGGCGGATAGCTGGTTTTACGGCCTTGGCTTCTGGACAAGGGGCAACGCGGAAATCTGCCTGCTGGCAACCAAGGGACATCCAAAGCGGCAGGCTGCCAACATTCATCAATTCATCATTTCCCCGATTGAAGCCCATAGCAAAAAGCCGGACGAGGCCCGCGCCAAAATCATTTCCCTGATGGGCGATCTGCCCCGCGTGGAGCTCTTTGCCAGGCAGACCCCGCCCGGCTGGGCTGTATGGGGAAATGAAGTAACACCAACCATCCCGGACTTTGGGACACATTGTCCCGAAGTACAGAAAGGAGTGTGATCTATGCCCTATGTAAACGTACCAAACGATTTATCCAAAATCAAAACAAAGATGGCTTTCAACCTCACCAAACGCCAGCTTGTCTGCTTCGGCAGCGCGGGCGCGGTGGGGATTCCGGCCTATTTGCTGACCCGTGGCACCCTCGGCAATACCGGGGCGATGTTTCTCATGCTGGGAATTATGCTCCCGGCGTTCCTGCTGGCGATGTATGAAAAGGACGGCTTGCCCTTTGAAAAGGTTGTGCGAAACATCATCCGGGCCAAGTTTCTAAGGCCGGGGATCAGGGCCTACCGAACCGAAAACATTTATGCGCCCTTTGCCGGGCCGGGCGCTGGAAAGGAGGATGTGATTGAAAAACACAAAGAAGAAAAACGGAGCCGCCGCCAAGGGTAAAGGCCGGGCGACCCTGTCTGCTCAGCAGACAATCCCGTATCTGTCCATGCACCCGGACGGTGTGTGCAAGCTCCCGGGCGGGCTCTATACAAAAACCGTGGAATATGAGGACATCAATTACTCCGTGGCATCCACCGAGGATCAGACCGCCATATTCAGCGGATGGAGCTCATTCCTCAACTACTTTGACAGTTCGCTGCCGTTCCAGCTTTCCTTTATCAACCGCCGTTCTCATTCCCGCAGCCGCTATCAGGTCAATATCCCGAAAGCGGATGACAACTATAACAGCGTCCGGGATGAGTTTACCGGGATGCTGAAAAATCAGATTGCCAAAAGCAATAACGGCATTGAACGCTCAAAATACATCACCTTTGGCATACCCGCCGAGGGGATTGCGGAGGCACGGCCCCGTCTGGAGCGTGTGGAGGCCGATGTCATGGGAAACTTTAAGCGGCTGGGCGTTCCCTCGGAGCCTATGGACGGGCGGGCCCGCCTTGCGCTGCTTCATAGCCAGATGCATCCGGGGAGCCGCGAGGCGTTCCGCTTTTCGTGGAAAGACATCCCGCAGACCGGGCTCGGCACAAAAGACTTTATTGCCCCGGACAGTCTCGACTTCCGCCAGTCCCGAACATTCCGTATCGGCCAGTATTGGGGCGCGATGTCCTACTTGCAGATTATGGCATCAGAGCTTTCGGATAAGCTGCTGGCGGAAATCTTGGAGCTGGATGCAGAAATGACTGTGACCATGCACATTCAGACCGTGGATCAGCTCAAGGCAATCAAGACCATCAAGGGGAAAATCTCGGACATCGGAAAAATGAAAGTAGAGGAACAGAGAAAGGCTGTGCGCTCCGGCTATGACCCGGATATTCTTCCCCCTGACCTGATCACATTCAGCAAGGACGCAGCGGAGCTTTTGGCTGATTTGCAATCCCGCAATGAGCGAATGTTTCTGCTGACCTTTACGGTGGTAAACCTTGCCCCTACTCGCCAGCGGCTGGAAAACGATGTGTTTACCGTGGGCGGCATCGCGCAGAAATACAACTGCGCTCTGCGCCGTCTGGACTGGCAACAGGAACAGGGATTTGTTTCTTCGCTGGCCCTTGGTTACAACGAGGTAGAAATCCAGCGCGGTATGACAACCAGCTCCACAGCCATCTTTATCCCCTTTATGACAAGGGAGCTCCGCATGGCGGGGCAGGCCCTCTACTATGGCATGAACGCACTTTCTCACAATGTCATCATGGCTGACCGCAAAAAGCTGAAGTCGGCAAACGGGATGTATTTGGGTTCTACGGGCTCCGGCAAGAGCTTTGCTGCAAAGCGTGAGCTCTTGAATGTGTTTCTCACCATCCCGCAGGATCGGATCATCGTGGTTGACCCGATGGGCGAATACGCTCCGCTGGTGCGAAGGCTGGGCGGCCAGGTGATCGAGATTGCCCCGGACAGCCCGCACCACCTCAATCCGATGGATGTGGAGCTCAATATGGCCGCCGGAGAAAGCCCGCTTTCCATGAAGGCGGATTTTCTTTTGTCCCTGTGCGAGCTGGTGGTCGGCGGCAAGGAAGGCTTGCAGCCCATTGAAAAGACGGTCATTGACCGCTGTGTGCGTTTGGTGTACCGGGAACAGGCGCTCGGACTGGAAACTGCAAAAACACCGCTGTTGCAGGATTTGTACGAAGAGCTCTTACGCCAGCCGGAGCCCGAAGCCCGGCGCGTGGCAACTGCCTTAGAGCTTTATTGCACAGGCTCCCTCAATCTCTTTAACCATCCTACCAACGTCAAGACGGACAGCCGTGTGGTGTGCATCGTTCTGAAAAACATGGGCGAAAACCTTAGAAAGATTGCAATGCACATCACAAATGAGTTTGTTTCGCAGGCGGTGGATCAGAACTTCCACGAGGGTGCGGCGACTTGGTGCTACTTTGACGAGTTTCATATTCTGCTCCGCGATCCGCTGACAGCCAGCTACTTTGTGGCAGTCTGGAAAATGCTGCGTAAAAAAGGATGTGTGCCGTCTGCTTTGACGCAGAACGTCAAAGACCTTTTGGCCAGCCGGGAAATCGAGAACATTCTGGACAACACGGATTTTATGATTCTGCTTTCGCAGGCGCAGAGTGACCGTACCATTCTGGCAAAACAGCTCGGTATTTCCGAGCATCAGCTTTCCTATATCACACACAGCAATTCCGGCGAGGGGCTGTTGTTCTATGGAAATGTAACCATTCCGTTTGTGGATCGGTTCCCTCGCGGAGAAATCTATGACCTGCTGACTACCCGCCCGGAGGATATGAAGAATGAAACGAAAAACGAATAAGACCAAGGAGGAGGCTTGGTCGCAGACCGCCCACGCCCCTGACGGGGAACAGCCCGGGCCGGAGGCTTCCGACACTTCGGGACAAAGTGTCCCGAAGTCCAAGTTCCGCAAAAAGAGCCAGCAGGAACAGGCTGCGGCGGCAAAGCTCCACATGGAGTCCCAAGGCGAAAAACTGGAACAGGCCCGGGAGAAGCTGGCAAAGCAAAAGCCGCCGAAAAAGCCTGGCCCGGTAAAACGCATAGGCCGTGTTGCCAGTGGTTCCGTTCACAGCTTCGTGCATGGCAAGATTTTTGAAGTGGAACAGGAAAATGTCGGCACAGAAGGCGCACACCGTTCTGAGCTTGTGGGAGAAACCGCGCTGCGGCACGGCTCCCGCTTTGTGCGCCGTAAAGTCCGGGAACATCCGGCAAAAGTGGTACGCAAGGCCGAGGCCCGCTATACCAAATACACGGCGGACTACCATTTTCACACCGCCGCACAGGAGCACCCGGAGCTGACGAAAAATGCCCTTACCCGCTACTGGCAGAAGCAACGGCTTCGCAGGCAATACCGCAAGCAGGCAAAGGAGGCTGCAAAGCAGGGCGCGGCTGCGGCTGGGAAAACTGCCACAGCCACAGAACGCCTGACCGCCCGGGCAGTGGAATTTGTCAAAAGTTATCCCGCAGGTGCCGTGATTGCGGTGCTCTGTGTGTTACTCCTGTTTGCTATGCAGTCCTGTTCCTCTACCATGCTTATGCTGGGGAACGCAGGGGCCGGTGCATTAGGAGCCAGCACCTATCCTTGCGAGGATCGTGATATGCTGGCCGCCGAAGCCGCCTATTGTGCGCTGGAAGATGATTTACAGCATTATCTGGACACCTATGAAAGCACCCATGACTACGACGAATACCACTTCGATCTGGACGAAATCGAACATGATCCCTATGTGCTTCTTTCTCTTTTGTGTGCGCTCCATGAGGGGCAATGGACAATAGACGAAGTACAGGGAACGCTGCAAATGCTGTTTGACCGCCAGTACATTCTCACGGAGGATGTGGTGGTGGAAACCCGGTATCGCACAGAAACCGACACATGGACGGACGAGGACGGCAACTCCCATACGGACACCTATCAGGTGCCTTACGATTATTACATCTGTACGGTCACGTTGGAAAATTTTGATTTGTCCCATGTACCTGTGTACGTTATGGGCGAGGAGCAGCTTTCCCGATATGCCATCTATATGGCAACGCTGGGGAACCGCCCTGGGCTGGTCAAGCCCGAAGTGATCATATATATTGAAGCGTAATGTACCACTAAATTTAGTCCCACTTACCTTATAGTTTATCACTTGCACATTATTACCCCATGTATCATTGATGGTAATTGTCAAACCATGAATTCGATCATACCATGTGCTAAAGGAAGGGCGTGTCAAATTACCGATTTTGTTTTTTAGAGTTGTATAATCAAGAGCACCCAAATTTCCACCATTAAATGCTAACTGATTTTTTATGATATCTTTTACACCATTTATGAAATTTTGTGTTGATGAATGATTTTTGACTTCTTGAGTTAAAACAGAATTGGAATAAGGTTTTCCATTACCGTATCTAAAATGTTGAATCATATCTAATATGACATCATTCATCTTACCTGTAGCAAAGAAATCAGTTGCCATTGAAGAAAATTCATGGAATAATGTATCTGCACTTTCTTTTAGCTGATACTCAAAATATGGATGAAGTGCAGCAATTTGGCTGAATATATAATCATTATACGTCATATCAGGTGCTGTTTTATTATCCGCTGTCACTCCTTTTGGACGTGCCGATTGATAAATCAAGCGACAACTTAATGTGGTAAAATAATGCGGTCCTGTGCTCAGATATGTATCTGCAATCCAGCCTGTATATTTAGAATACTTAACCTTTGCCCAATTATAAGAATCGGCCCAAGACTTTTCGTTCTGATAATAGACTCGAGTATTGCGTTTTAGCATAGCAATAGATTGGAATCTCTTTCCGGGACCTTTTCTGAAGTTGACATCGTCACCGTAAACATAGCGTACATTGGTAGCCGCTAATCCATATGTGTCAACGGTTATTGCAGGATTATTCCCGCAATACGCATACCAATTCTCGCCGTCCTTGATGGGGTCTTCCTGCGTGAACCGGTGATCGGCAGAGTCGTAGAAACGATTCTGCGCGAAATACATGTCAAGCACTTCGTCCCAAGTGTAGCCGGTGTAATTGTTAGAGTTGTCGATACCGCTGAAATTCGTGTCCGTGTAGGTTTCGGTCAGCGGATTGCCCCACGGGGCATAGATCGTGTGCGAGATCACCTTGCCGTTTTCGTCTACAGCAAACAGCGTACTGCCAAGGTGGCTAGTGCGATACCATACCTTGCGTACATCGTTTGCTGCAAAGTCACTTTGCAGGTTTTCGCCGCCCTCGCCGCGCTTCGTGCCAGCTGCATAGCCATACTCTGCGGAGATTCGGGTGCTGTTCTCATCGTACACATAACGCTGCGTAAAGCTACCGTCCTCTGTTACCAGTATATCATGGTTGGCCGTAGAAAGATAGTCCACAGCATAGTTCTCTGATAATATTCGCAAAGTCCATCAAAATGCTGCAAGAGATTGAGAAAAGGAAAGGTCGGGATTTTGTGCAGCAGCTTTTGGGCGGCACGGTGCTGAACGAAAAGCATAGGAAGATTGTTGCACAGGTGACGAGTGAATGGAAGTAAAAGAACAGCCACCGGAGAAAATTCTCCGGTGGCTGTAAAATAATCATTTATTGCTAGATATGGGATTGCATATAGCCTTAGCAAATCAACGTCCTAACAGTCTCGTAAAACTCAATTCCAACTTTTCGTTGCAATTTCTTATCGTACTGAGTGACACGCATACAAATCTCCTTTCGATATGGATTTTCTGCATCTTCTATCCAATCGACTATTTCCACTTCCATTTGAATAGAGTTTGCAAACTCTTCAACATCTTCCGTATCTGCGTTAGGTTTCAGCCTCAAAATTTCTTGAACCAAGTCTTCCCTATCAAAGGAATATGAAATCTCCTTTGGATGATCAATATCCCAATGAACACCGACAAAAGAGGACACATCAATTTTCGGTGTGAGTATATGAATTGCAGTCAACACTAACGCAATAAAGGCCATAAGTAGTATTGTACGTATAAAATATTTTGCATATTGTGCTGCTTTCATATCAATCTATCGAATTTATATTAGGCGGTACTGTGCTAACAATATCAATACGAAAATCCTCTGTTGTCATAATATAATGAAGGTACTCTTTGTTTTCATATGCATTCGACTGAAACATATCTACTTCTTTCGCTCGATGTGCTAAATCCGATTCATCGGTTATATAAAATCCAATACACGGTGGGGTCGCTCCTGATTGCTGTATATAATCATCGTCCATATCTTGAGTAACTAAATCACTTCCTAAATTATATTCAAACTTCGCAATCTCAACATTTAAGTGGAAATGAATTTGATATTTCTTATCGCTTAGTGATCGCAAGTCAATCAAAAGTCCATTCTCATTCCACGAATATCCATCAAGCATCATGGTATCGTGATATTTTTCGTATTCTTGTTTGAAATATAACCATTCTTTGAACATACTATCGTACCTCTGATTTTTAATTTATGTGAGCATAGATAAATTTATCTATGCTCACATATTCCGTGATTCTTAATACCTTATTTTAATTTTTCCCTGTTGCAAACACCAACGACTTTCCGTGCTACTCCAATGAAGGTTGTATGTGGTTCCATTAGCACCAGTGCCAATATAGGTTGTTTTACCCTTGCTATTGATACTTGTCTTAATGTGTGACAAATTCAAAGAATCAAAGTCTTTTTTAGCCGTAGAGAAACCTTTAGAATTATTTCTTTCATACATGATGTGGTTGCCCTTGGTTTCGTTTCTTTTGGTGCACTTCGACAAGATTTCATTCCATTTTTTCGTTAGCTTCTCACAATCTAATTTGTGATAATAGCTGAAATTATAGGAATCGCCACCAAAGCTATCTGCTGCTGCAACAGCAATAGATATTCCCGCACCTGCGGTAATGACGCCATCAGCTGTTAATGCAGCGCCAACACCCATAATTGCAACACCAATTCCTGTAGGTGCTGTGGCAGTACCAATACCTGCCATACCTCCACCAACAAACATTTCAAAAATAGACTTTGCACTTAGACCAATTCCTGCGGCAGCAACAATGCCATCGCCTATCATTCTTCCTAAGTAGTAAGAATCTTTGAATTTAGACCGATTAAGAAAATACGAATTGATTTTACTACTATTGGTAAGATTTGATTTTAATTCCTGTTGTGTAGGTAGAGCAATGGATATTCGGCGAGTATTCACCAGAGCTTTTAACAAATCAGTTTGCTTTCCAGCCATATTGATAAAAGCAGACGCAACCATGCCACGGACTACATCTTGTCTTCGAGTAGAGTCTGTAAAATGCATTGTATAACTTTTAACAGTTGCTATTATAGACTGTACTCGCTCTTTAATCCATGTTTTTGCTTTATTTAATTGCTCGGTTGTCCAGTTCTTTGCAGATGTTCCCCATTTTTTAATTTGCGCACTGGCGTCAGACCAAATAGAAGTTCCGAAAGGATCGACACCATTGATAGGATTATTCCCGCAATACGCATACCAATTCTCGCCGTCCTTGATGGGGTCTTCCTGCGTGAACCTGTGGTCGGCAGGGTCGTAGAAACGATTCTGCGCGAAATACAGGTCAAGCACTTCG
>ERZ772878.1630-NODE-1630-length-10460-cov-9.04373_pt1 | contig 10460 bp, 6 predicted proteins | sample MGYA00580578_ERZ772878 | MGnify/ENA primary metagenome ERZ772878 (study PRJEB29015, sample SAMEA2737686) | human gut metagenome | biome: human gut; feature: human-associated habitat; material: faeces | place: China | collected 2012 ...
TCATCAACGTACGCACCGCGTACGCCTCAGAAATTTGGGCACAACTGACAAAAAATCATTTCACAAAATCAAGCACAGAAAGATTCCGAGAGTACATGTACGGGGAAGGGAGGAACCACACATGGAGCTGACCGGCAGGCAGATACGGATCTCCGTCCGCAATCTGGTTGAGTTCGTTCTGCGTTCGGGGGATATTGATAACCGGCGCACGGCGGGTGCACAGAAAGAGGCGATGTTAGCTGGAGGACGGATGCACCGGAAGATACAGCGGCGGATGGGACCAGGGTATCAGGCGGAGGTGTCGCTGCGCCATTCGGTGGAGGAGGACGGATTCCAGATCGTGGTCGAGGGGCGTGCGGATGGAATCATCCGGGATGGAAAAGATGTCACGATCGATGAGATCAAGTGTGTTTACCAGGATGTAAACTGTCTGGAAGAAGCGGTTGGCGTGCATATGGCGCAGGCGCGCTGTTATGGCTATATCTATGGATTACAGGAAGCGCTGGACGAAGTGACACTGCAGCTCACCTACTGTAATCTGGAGACGGAGGAGATCCGCCGCTTTCAGGAGATCCAGACGATGAACGAACTTTCTGAATGGTTTGCTGGTCTGATCCATGAATATGTCAAATGGGCGCGTTACCTCTATCACAACGGGCTGCGACGTGATGAATCAATCAAAGCGCTCGAATTTCCCTATCCGTACCGGGCGGGACAGCGGGAGCTGGCGGTGGCGGTTTACCGGACGCTGGAGCGCGGGCGCAGGCTGTTTGTCCAGGCCCCGACCGGGATTGGAAAGACACTTTCGACGGTATTTCCGGCGCTTAAAGCGATCGGGGAAGGGCATGGGCAGAAACTCTTTTACCTGACGGCGAAGACGATCACGCGGACGGTGGCGGAAGAGGCGCTGGCGATTTTGCGGGAACGCGGGCTGTATTTTCGTTCGGTCACGATCACGGCAAAGGAAAAGTTGTGTATTTTGGAAAAACCGGTGTGTAATCCGGAAATGTGCCCGCGTGCGAAAGGGCATTTTGACCGTGTCAACGATGCGGTGTATGAAATTTTGCATCAGGAATTTGGAATCACGCGTTCGGTAATTTTAGAGTATGCGGAAAAATTTCAGGTCTGCCCGTTTGAGTTCTGCCTTGATATTTCTTCGTTTGTGGATGGGATCATCTGCGATTATAATTATGTCTTTGACCCGGATGTGCGCTTGAAGCGTTATTTTGCGGATGGGGCGGAGGGAGACTATTTCTTCCTGATGGATGAAGCTCACAATCTGGTATCGCGCGCGCGGGAAATGTACAGTGCTTCTATTATAAAGGAAGAAGTGCTTTTGACGAAAAAGGTACTGGGACATCGTGCGCCGGCGCTGGGGCGGCAGCTTACAAGGTTAAATAAGGCGCTTCTGGAGATGAAGCGGGAGTGCGGCGGCTACCAGCTGCTCAAGGATGCCGGACATCTGGTTTCAGTGTTAAACGGTGTTTTTGGAGAAATGGAAAAGTATCTGGAAAAGCCGGGCGGGGAAGATGGGCGGGACACGATTCTGGATTTTTATTTTTCGGTGCGACATTTTTTAAATATGTATGAGCGGGTCGATGAGCATTACAGGATTTATACGGAACTTCTGCCGTCCGGCGAATTTGTCATCCGGCTTTATTGTGTCAATCCGATTGAAAATCTGGCGCAGTGCCTGTCGCAGGGGAAAGCGGCGGTCTTTTTCTCGGCAACGCTTCTGCCGCTCCGGTATTACCGGATGCTTCTGTCGGATCAGGAGGAGGACTATACGGTCTATGTGCCGTCCCCGTTTCCGCAGGAGCGGCGTCTTCTGCTGGCGGCGACGGATGTGACGAGCCGGTATACGCGGCGCAATGAGACGGAATACCGGCGGGTGCTGCGGTACATCCAGACGATGGCAAGTGTGAAAAAGGGCAATTATATTGTGTTTTTTCCGTCGTATCAGTATATGAACCGGGTACGTGAGGTGTGTGAAGGGGAATATGCGTATCAGAATGTTGAATTGGATGATAATGAAAAAATGAAAAATCATTCCGGGAAAAACGGAAAAAGCATGGAAATCCTGGTCCAGGATTCTCACATGACCGAGGAGGAGCGGGAAGCATTTTTACAGAAATTTTCTCCCGAACGAACAGCTGAACGTGATACCTCCCTGGTGGCGTTCTGCGTGATGGGCGGTCTGTTTTCGGAGGGAATCGACTTGACAGGCGACCGGCTGATCGGCGTGATCGTGGTCGGAACCGGGCTCCCGATGGTATGCACGGAGCAGAAAATTTTGCAGGGATATTTTGAAGAAGCGGGAAAAGATGGATTTGCATATGCCTACCAGTATCCGGGCATGAATAAGGTACTCCAGGCGGCAGGGCGGGTCATCCGGACCGCGTCCGATCAGGGTGTCATCCTTTTACTGGATGACCGGTTCTGGCGTCGGGAGTACCGGGAATTATTTCCAAGGGAATGGAGCGATGTCAAACGGGTCAGTCTTTCGTCTCTGGAGCAGGAGCTCCAGGCGTTTTGGAGCCGTTTTCCAGAAGTTCAATAAATTCACGCGATGCCTGTGAGATCAGCATTGTCTCATTGTGGACGACGACGAGCTGGCGCGGCGGCAGGGCTTCAGTCAGGGTCAGGGCATAAAGTTCTTTTTCGCCAGCCGGGAGACAGAAATCCGGGACAAATGCGATGCCGAGACCGATGCGCGCCAGATCGATGAGCAGATCGTTGCTGCTTAATTCAATCTCCGGTACGAGGTCAAGCTGGTGCTTCTGGAACATGTTGTGCAGAAATTCGCTGGTGGTACTCTTGCGATCCAGCATGAGGATCGGGAGCGCCTGCAGCTCGTGCAGTGTAACTGGGCGGTCTTTCATCGGGAAATAGGTTTCATTGGCAACGAATATATCGTTGAATTCGCGTAGCACATGGATATTCTGCGTTCCACCGAGCCCGGAGTTTGGATAGTTCGTTAGGATAAAATCGACCTGTCCGTTGTCCAGAAGCCGCGCACATTCGATGGAGGTACGGTTGGTAACCTTGATGTGGATATTCGGGTAGCGCTTGTGAAATTCGTTTAAAAATGGCACCAGATAATAGCGGCAGATCGTGTCGCTTGCGCCGATGCGGAGCTGACCGCCGTTTAAGCTGTTAGAGTCGAGCAGCTGGTTTTCGCCCTGACGGATCAGGTTCATCGCCGGTTCCACGTGCTTGAGCAGGATCTCGCCTTCCGGGGTAAGCTGTACTTTTTTTGTGCTGCGGATGAAAAGAGTCTGGTTCAATTTCTTCTCCAGTACCTTGATCGACTGGCTGACCGCCGACTGGGAGATGAAAAGCTGCTTGGATGCCTCGGAGAAACTTAACGTCGAGGCTACGTGGTAAAATACTTTATATAATTCATAGTTGATATCCATTTATTAGTCCTCCTTATAGAACTGTATTCAGTGTAACATGATTGAAGGACGGAGTCAATAATGATTGTATCTGTGTCTTGTTTGTGATAAAATGACGGAATCATCTTAGAAGTATGTATTTTTTAGGAGGGAATATCACATGGAATCTAATACATTTTATGATATTTACTTAGAGGAACTGAAAAATCTCCCGCAGGGCACGCCGGAGGAGGAAGCGGCGCTTCTGAAAAAACTGACGGAGGGGGACAAGACAGCGGCTTCCCGTCTGACGGAGTTAAAACTGGCGAAGGCGGTTCAGATCGCGGAGGAGTACCACGATCGGGGACTTCCGGCGGGCGATCTGGTGCAGGAGGCAAATATGGCACTGTTCCTGTTTGCAGGCGAGTATGAGGGAGGCGATTTTGACGCACAGATGGAGAAACGGGTGCGCGCGGCGATCGAGGATGCGCTGCAGATTCAGAACCGCGAGACGAAGATTGAGGAGGAGATGGCGGCGCGCGTTAATGTCCTCAAGGATATTTCTGCGAGCATGGCGCGGGAGCTGGGACGCGAGGCGACCCTTGCGGAATTGGCAGAGCGCATGAAGATGAGCGAGGATGAGATCCGTGACATCATGAAGCTGACGATGGACGCGATGAAGGTCAGCGGTCAGGCGGCAGAGATGGCTCAGAAAGAGATAGATGAACAGGAGTAATAGAAAATGCTGTTTTATTTGGTACGCCACGGTCAGACCGACTGGAACCGGGCGGGAAAGATACAGGGAACAACGGATATTCCGCTGAACGAAACAGGACGGCAGCAGGCGGAGCAGCTTGCCACTGTCCTGAAAGAAAGGAGCGGCTATCCGGCGGAAACGCGGATTGATGCGGTTTATGCCAGCCCGCTTGCGCGTGCGTTCCAGACGGCGGAGATCCTGGCAAAGGAAGAAAAATTACCGCTCCGCCGCCTGACGGGGCTGCGGGAGCGCGATTTTGGATGCTGGGAAGGCAAAAGCTGGCAGCAGGTGGAGGCAGAGTACCCGGATGAATTTCATCTGTGGAGGGAACAGCCGATGGTCGGCATCCCGTCCGGCGGAGAATCAAGAAAATCCTGCGAGGCGCGGAGTGAACGGGCGATCCGACAGATTTTGGAGGAGACAGCCGGGGATGCGGTGATCGTGGCGCACGGTGGGATCCTCGTCTTTTTGATGAATTATCTGCTCCGTTTCCATCGGGAGCCGCAGGAGATCATTGTGGCGAATGCCAGTCTGTCGGTTGTTTCGTATGACCGTTCGACGGGGATGGGAAAGCTGCTTGCACTGAATGAGACAGGGACGTTGGAACAGAAAAAATCGTTTTAAAGAATGATTTCAAAATGAAAAAAGCAGGAATGAAATAAGGCAAGAGATACAATAAGAGTTACTGTTCACGGGTAGGCACTTTTGGAACCGAAAGTGCCGTAAGAAAACGTGGTGGCAGCAGGAATTTGCCGTATTTAAATGCGAAGCCACGGCAAATTCCGTTACTGGGCACGTATGCGTGAACAGTAACCAATAAGATGTGTTAATAAAAAATATTAAATATATTAATTTTACTAATCTATAAAAATTGTGTATGATAAAGGCAGATGCTGGAAGAAGGCATTTGCCTTTTATGCTGAAAAATGAATGTATTTTACAGAACATGAAACATTAAAATACGAAAAACAGGAGGAAAACATGAGCGTAAGACGTATTTTCGTTGAGAAAAAACCGGAATTTGCCGTATTGGCTCACGATCTGAAAGAGGAGATCGCAAGCTATCTGGGGATCGACACGATCACCGATGTCCGCGTACTGATCCGCTATGATATTGAGGATGTATCGGAGGATGCATATCAGAAAGCGCTGATTACTATCTTCTCTGAGCCGCCGGTTGATTTTGTCTATGAGGAGGCATTCCCGTCCAAGGAAGGCGATACGATCTTTTCCGTTGAGTTCCTGCCGGGACAGTTCGATCAGAGAGCCGATTCCGCAGAACAGTGTGTGAAACTTCTGAATGAAGAGGAAAATCCGGTGATCCGTTCCGCGACAACTTATGTTATTTCCGGAACACTGACCGCGGAGCAGATCGAGGGCATCAAGTCCCTGTGCATTAACCCGGTGGATTCCCGTGAGAATAACAACGCAAAGCCGGAAACGCTGGTAACGGTATTTGAGCAGCCGGAGGATGTCAAGATTTTCGATGGTTTCTGCGGTTATGGCGAGGCAGAGTTAAAAGAACTCTACGATTCCCTGAACCTTGCGATGACGTTCAAGGATTTCGAGCATATCCACAACTACTTTAAGAACGAAGAGAAGAGAGATCCGTCTGTGACCGAGATCCGCGTGCTGGATACATATTGGTCCGATCACTGCCGTCATACGACCTTCCAGACTGAGTTAAAGGACGTTACCTTTACAAAGGGCGATTACAATGAGCCGATGGAAGCTTCCTACAAACAGTATCTGGCAGATCGCGAGGTTCTCTACAAAGATCGCGATGACAAGTTTGTCTGCCTGATGGATCTGGCTGTTCTCGCTATGAAGAAGCTTCGCCGTGAGGGCAAGCTGGAGGATCTGGAGGAGTCTGAGGAGATTAATGCGTGCAGTATCGTAGTTCCGGTTACCATCGACGGCAAGGAAGAAGAGTGGCTGGTAAACTTTAAGAATGAGACCCACAACCATCCGACCGAGATTGAGCCGTTTGGCGGCGCTGCCACCTGCTTAGGCGGTGCTATCCGTGACCCGCTTTCCGGACGTACCTATGTATATCAGGCTATGCGTGTGACCGGTGCGGCTGATCCGACCCGTCCGATGTCGGAGACACTGCACGGCAAACTTCCGCAGAAGCGCATCGTAAAGGATGCAGCACATGGCTACAGCTCCTACGGTAACCAGATCGGTCTTGCTACCGGCTATGTAAAAGAGATTTATCATCCAAATTATGTGGCAAAACGTATGGAGATCGGTGCTGTTATGGCAGCAGCTCCGCGCAAAAATGTCATCCGTGAGACTTCCGATCCGGGCGATGTAATCATCCTGATGGGTGGACGTACCGGCCGTGCTGGTATCGGCGGCGCAACCGGTTCTTCCAAGGTACATACCGAGGAGTCCATCGAGGTCTGCGGCGCAGAGGTTCAGAAGGGCAATGCACCGACCGAGCGTAAATTACAGAGACTGTTCCGCCGCCCGGAGGTCAGCCGTCTGATCAAGAAGTGTAACGACTTTGGCGCCGGCGGCGTGTCGGTAGCGATCGGTGAGTTAGCTGACGGACTTCAGATTGACCTTGACAAGGTTCCGAAGAAATATGCAGGTCTGGACGGAACGGAGATTGCGATTTCCGAGTCACAGGAGCGTATGGCTCTGGTGGTAGACCCGAAAGATGTTGATAAGATGCTTGCTTATGCAGCAGAAGAGAACCTGGAGGCAGTTCCGGTTGCCGTTGTTACTGAGTCCCCGCGCCTGGTTCTGAACTGGAGAGGCAAGACGATCGTAGATTTAAGCCGTGCATTCCTGGATACCAACGGTGCTCATCAGGAGACAACCGTTACCGTTGAGGTTCCGACCAGGGAAGGCAATGTATTTGATAAACAGGAAGTAAAGGATGTCAAAGAAAAATGGCTGTCCATGCTTTCTTCCTTAAATGTATGCTCCCAGAAGGGTCTGGTTGAGATGTTCGACAGCACCGTGGGCGCAAGCAGCGTATTCCTGCCATACGGCGGTGTCCACCAGATGACCGAGACACAGGCGATGGTGGCAAAACTGCCGATGAGCAAGGGCAAATGCGATACCGTTACCATGATGAGCTACGGCTATGATCCGTACCTGTCCAGCTGGAGCCCGTACCACGGCGCTACTTACGCAGTGCTGGATTCTGTTGCTAAGATCGTGGCAAACGGCGGTGATTTCCACAAGATCCGCTTTACCTTCCAGGAGTACTTCAAACGTATGACGGAAGATCCGAAGAGATGGGGCACACCGTTCTCCGCTCTGCTCGGTGCTTACAGTGCGCAGCTCGGATTTGGACTTCCGTCCATCGGCGGCAAGGACAGTATGTCCGGCAGCTTCTATGATGAAGAGCACGGCGAAATCGACGTACCGCCGACACTGGTTTCCTTTGCAGTTGATATTTCCGATACCAAACACGTGGTATCTCCGGAATTTAAGAAAGCGGGCAGCAAGATTGTTCTCTTTACCATCGAGAAAGATGCACATGACCTGCCGGTTTACAGCCAGATCATGGATGGTTACGAGAAAATCTACCGCGATATGGAGGCTGGAAAGATTATTTCCGCATATGCGGTTGAGGGTGCCGGTGTGGCAGAGGCTGTCAGCAAGATGGCATTTGGTAACCGCCTGGGCGTAAAGATTGAGCACAATGTAGATCCGAGAGACTTCTTCGCCGCTGGCTGGGGCAATATCGTCTGCGAGGTTCCGGACGGCAAGGTAGGCGAGCTGTCCATCCCGTACACCGTGATCGGTGAGGTAACCGACAAGGGAGCCTTCGAGTATGGCAGTACCGTGATCTCCATGGAAGAGGCTCTGAAATCATGGACCGGAACCCTGGAGAAAGTGTTCCCGACCGCTTCCGGCGCACCGATGAAGGCAGCAGAAGAGACACTTTACAATACCGATAAGGTATATGTATGCAAACATAAAGTGGCAAAACCAACTGTATTTATTCCGGCAATGCCGGGTACCAACTGCGAGCTGGACAGCGCGAAAGCGTTTGAGGCAGCCGGAGCGGAGACGATTGTGCGTGTATTCCGCAACCAGAATGCATCCGATATCCGTTCTTCCATCGAGCAGTACAAAGAGGATATCAAGAAATCCCAGATCATTATGTTCCCGGGTGGATTCTCCGCAGGTGATGAGCCGGATGGTTCGGCTAAATTCTTCGCTACGGTATTCCGCAACGAGGCGATGATGGAGGAGATCGACAAACTGCTTCATGACCGGGATGGCCTGGTACTGGGTATCTGCAATGGCTTCCAGACATTAATCAAACTGGGACTTTTAACCGGAGGCAAGATTGAGCCTCAGAAAGCAGATTCCCCGACTCTGACAACCAACAACATTGGACGCCACATTTCCCGCATGGCATACTTAAAGGTTGTATCTAATCTGTCCCCGTGGCTCAGAAAAGCAGAGCTGGGAGGCGTATACTGCAACCCGATGTCCCATGGTGAAGGACGTTTCGTAGCCAACGAGGAGTGGCTTGCAAAACTTCGCGCAAATGGTCAGATCGCGATCCAGTACAGCGATCCGAACGGAAACTTATCCGTCAGCGAGGAGTGGAACCCGAACGGTTCCTACCAGTGCATCGAGGGTATCACAAGCCCGGATGGACGTATTCTTGGTAAGATGGGTCACAACGAGCGCTGCTGGAGCGATACAGGCATGAATATCTATGGAAATCAGGATATGCAGCTGTTTGCTTCAGGTGTGGAGTATTTCAAATAAAATGAACACCTGCTTTTAAGTAAGGTAGAAATAGACCGGACCGCAGAAATCTGCCCCGGTCTATTTTTTGTGTGATAGAAAATTCCTTGGAATTCCCCATCACACAAAAAGGTACATTCTTTTTTATGTCACAGGAAATATCAATTATGATATAAATTCTACCATTGACGAAAATGTCAGAAAACCTTAAACAAAAAGTTATTCTCAGGTAATAAAAGTGTGCTATCCTGTCAATAACAGAAAGCAGACATCTACTTCAAAAAAACAAGGGGAAAATTTTGAAAATACCGACAGTTTATTTTGACGCAGGCGGATATGTTTGTTATAATGGAAACAAGATTTTGTACGCGAGAGTACATTAAAAAAGGAGGATGGGATATGAGACATAACCTGAAGGCAGCGGCGGTTTCCGCGCTTGCTATCATGGCGGCACTGGCTATGAGTATTCCGGCATACGCGGCTGACAAAAAGATCTCGGAAGTTAAGTTCCGTGTCAATGCGAAACCGGAAGCGGGCGACAGCATCGGGGATCCGGATGTACAAGTTACGAAGGGTAATGTTGAGATTACCGAGCAGGAGTTTGACAATGACGACAGCGAGTGGGAGAGAGGTGATAAGCCGGTCATCTACCTGACGATCGAGGCAAAGGACGGTTATCAGTTATCCGGCACAAAGCTTTCTGCAACCAAGTCGGCTTACAAAGTTACGAAGCGATCTGGCGATAAGAGCGAGTGGAAAGTTAAGATTACGATGTCAGCTGTTGACGGCGATTTGGATACGGTCGAAGATCTTAGCTGGAGCAATCGTACCGCAACCTGGGACAGCGTATCGTATGCAAGCAAGTATGAAGTTAAACTGTACCGCAACAGTTCTACCGTAACGACTGTTACAACTACAGGCACAAGCTACAATTTCTACCCATACATGACGAAATCCGGCGATTATACCTTTAAGGTGCGCGCGGTTGACGGAAGCGATAAGGGTGAGTGGAGTGACGAGTCCGATGAATATTATATGAATTCTTCAGATGTGTATACAGGTACACCTCCGACCGATAATTCTTCGAATAGCTCTTCCGGTGGTTCCAGTCCGGCAAATGCGAATGGTCAGTGGGTAAACAGCATTTACGGCTGGTCTTACTACATCAATGGTGTACCGGTTAAGAACAACTGGGTATATGTTGATAATGAGTGGTATCATCTGAATGCAAACGGATTCATGGATACAGACTGGATCTATACTGATAATAACTGGTTCTATTTAAACCCGGTATCCGATGGTACGAGAGGCAAGATGCTGACCGGCTGGCAGCAGATTGGACCGTACAAGTATTATCTGAATCCGGTATCCGACGGCACTCGCGGTGCAAGAAAGACAGGCTATCAGTTCATCGATGGCGCATGGTATCTGTTTGACCTGAATAGCGGAGCACTCTGGACTAACATGGTAGCTCCGAACGGTATGATAGCGGATGCAAATGGTGTTCTTCACTAAGGAGATATCTGGCTGCAGATCCAACTCCCACTGAGACAAATTTGCTATTACTCACCACCTGAAGAGGTGGGAGTCTTCTCGACTGA
>ERZ772878.1657-NODE-1657-length-10277-cov-5.64909_pt1 | contig 10277 bp, 6 predicted proteins | sample MGYA00580578_ERZ772878 | MGnify/ENA primary metagenome ERZ772878 (study PRJEB29015, sample SAMEA2737686) | human gut metagenome | biome: human gut; feature: human-associated habitat; material: faeces | place: China | collected 2012 ...
TGAATCGTAAACAGTTCTTCTGCATGAGCTTTATTATCATTTGCCCCCCATTGGTTACAAAAATGATACAGAAAATCCATCTTAAGGGATTGAGACTTTTCCTTAGCGGAACGAATCTGATTACCTGGACAAAATATAAATGGGTTGATCCTGAAGCTCCTTCACTGGCAGCTCCTTTGACGAGAAACATGAGTATAGGTTGTTCCTTAAAATTCTGATAGCATGAAAAAATCGATAATTTATTTGGCAATAAGCGCAACACTAACATTTTCCGGTTGTGATTATCTGGATGACATGCCCTATGACTGGGCCCAGCCTGATGATATTTTTACGAATGAACAGAACTATCTGAAACCGATTAATCAGGTGTATGCATATATTCCCGAAGGCTTCAACCACGTAGGAAATGCCTTTTTAGATGCAGCCACCAATGATGGAATAAGTACAATCATAGATTCGGATATTCATAAGTTGTCTCGTGGGTATGTCACTTCTTCAAATCCGATTGAAGAATGTTGGAATAAGTCATACAAGGGAATTCAACAGGCCATTTTTGCCCGCAAATATTTGCGTGAGGCTGACTTGGTGTTACAAAATAAGACAGAAGAAGACATCCAGACATTTAAAGATACCTATTGTGCGGAAACTGAATGTTTACAAGCCTTATTCGAGTTTAACCTGTTAAGACACTACGGAGGCTTTCCTATTGTCGATCGTATTTACGAAGTCGACGATCCTGAACTGCAGACAAAGGCAAGAGACTCTTTCAAAGACTGCGTCAATCACATCGTACAGTTATGTGAGAGTGCTGCCGCTGTGTTGAAAGTTGATCCGGAAGGTGGAAATGGTTCTTATGGCCGTATGACTAAAGGAATGGCACTTGCTATTAAAGCCAAGACATTACTCTATGCCGCAAGCCCACTCTACAACAGAACGGATAATAACGATCCACTACTAGGCTATACTGACGGCTCGGATGTGACGGAACGTTGGAAACTTGCAGCCAAAGCTTGTGCAGATGTAATCAATCTAAATGCAGACGGAACAATATCTCCGAATGGAAATAAAAAATATAATCTGATAGCTCTTACTGCTGCTAAAACGTACGACAAGATCTTTATCAATGCCAATCCTAATCCGGAATATATCCTATTCTATACGGCTGCTAAGGACAATGGTCTGGAAAACAGACATTATCCCCCTACAATCTCAAAAGATCAGGGAGGAGGTACAGTACCTTCACAGCAATTGATCGATGCATTTACCATGAAAGATGGAAGCGATTATACCCATTCTTCTGACGGTGCAAGCATGTATACTAACAGAGACCCGCGTTTGGCAGCAATTATCGGATATGACGGTTCGGTTTATGGAAAGAATACCATTTATACGCGAATTAGTGATAACACAACCATAGACGGACTCAACCAAGTGAAGAACCGTTCGACCAATACGGGATATTATTTAGCTAAATTTCTGGACAAAACACTGAACTTCGGACAGGCCAATGTGAGTACCGTTTTCCACTTATTCCCGATGATTCGCTTATCTGATATCCTACTTTCCTACGCAGAAGCCATGCATCACGCTTACGGCATGAGTGCGGATCCAGAAGGCTATGGTTTGACAGCAATAGAAGCCGTACAAAAAATACGTACCAGAGCCGGATTCGAAACAAATGATAAATTTCTTAATGGGGTGACAGATAACAACTTTATGGAAAAAGTGAAGCAAGAACGCCGTATCGAACTCTGTTTTGAAGAACATCGTTACTTCGATTTGCGACGTTGGATGGATGGCAATCAACTTAGAGAACCTATTATCGGAATGAAAGTAGAAGAAAATGCTTCCGGGCTTCATTATACACGCATTACAGTAGATGAAGCGCGCAATTTTAAAGATTACATGTATTATCATCCTATTCCTCTGAAAGTAATCAAGGAAAGCCCTTCCATCCAACAGAATCCAGGTTGGTAACGGGCATCAAAACTATTTAATAGATAGAAAACATGAAAAAGATAATAATATTATTCATATGCTTAACCTCCTCCATCTGGCATGTCTGTACCCAAACCAAAGTTAGCGGAATTGTTAAAGATGCCCAAGGAATGGAGATGATTGGCGCTACTGTCCTTCAGAAAGGGACTAATAATGGAATAGTGACTGGTTTGGATGGCAAATTTACTCTTACATTGTCCAACGAAGCAGAGCAAACACTTCTTATCTCAATGATCGGCTTTATAGAACAATCTATTGCCATAAAAAAGAATCATCCTTTTATCAATATCACTTTGGAAGAAGACATTGCACAATTAGATGAAGTTGTTGTGGTGGGATATGGAACACAGAAAAAAGTATCTCTGACCGGTTCTATTTCTAATGTCGGGACCGAAGATTTGAAAAGTATGCCTGTATCAAGTGTCACAAACGCTTTAGGTGGCCGCATCCCGGGACTAGTAACCCGACAAGAGAGCGGACGTCCCGGCGGTGATCAGGCTACGATGTTCGTTCGTGGTCGTGCTTCATTGAACGACTCTAGCCCTTTAGTATTGATTGACGGGGTAGAACGACCTATGGCGCAAATCGACCCTGATGATATTGAAACCATTTCTGTATTAAAAGACGCTTCTGCAACTGCCGTATACGGTGTACGAGGAGCAAATGGTGTGATATTGGTAACTACCCGCCGAGGTCGTGAAGGAGAGACTCGAATATCCTTCTCATCTGAATTCGGTGTCACTTCCTTCAATCGTATATCTCAAACCCTAAATGCAGAATCCGTTTCAAGATTCATGCGTGAGGGGGCTATCAATGATGGCTTTGACCCTTCCGATACAGGTAATACTCGCGGTCTTTTCCTGTCAGAATATGACAACTATCTCTATCGTACCAAGAAAAGCCCGTTTACACACCCGGACAATGACTTTGTAGATATGTTTACGAAAAATGGTCTCCAACAGAAATACAATGTAAACCTATCCGGCGGAAATAAAACAGTACGTTACTTCGTTTCCGTTGGATACTTCACTCAAACCGGTATGTTTGAGACAGACGTAGACAAAATTAAAGAACATGAGACAATACAAGCTCTTTTAGCAGCCTCACCCGATGTAGCAAAAGGCTTATACAAAGAAGGTTCTAATTCGGAATATAAGTACAGTAGGCTCACCACTCGTTCGAATATCGATATCAACCTAACTGAAGATTTCAAGGTATCCGTGAATCTTGCTTATCGTTTCGGAAGTCAGAACCGCCCCTATGGCTATGATGCTGACGGACAGGAAGCACTGCGTCTGTTCGGCATGTTCTACCGCAATTCTCCTCAAGCATTCCCAATCTTAAATGCGAATGGAACTTATGCCGCCGCCGATGGTATATGGAGACAGAATCCACTCGTGACATTATGCTATTCAGGATTTTTTCTTAATTTCAATAACAAACTTGAGACAGATTTTGCTTTTAAATATAACCTAAGGAAACTGTTAAAAGGATTAAGTATAGACGGAAAATTCTCTTACGATGCAGGCTGGAGCAATAACCGAAGCATACAGCAGCGTCCCAATATCTATCAATATAATCCTGTAAACGGGACTTATAAACAAGGACTTGAAATGGTGTTGCCAACAAAAGCCACCAATAAAACGGCAGCTACACATCGGAAGTATGCTGAAGCGGCAGTTCGTTATAAGCAATCCTTCTCCGGACATAATATATCTGGATTGGTACTTTATAATATGAGTTACACTTCCACTCCCGGTGGACGCTATTCTTATGTACCTCATATCTATCAGGCTTTAGTAGGACGTGTTAACTATGATTATGAGAATCGCTATCTATTCGAAGTTAACGCAGGCTATAACGGCTCAAACCGTTTTGCGGAAGGACACCGTTATCAGCTCTTTCCTGCAGCATCAGTGGGATGGGTACTGACTAACGAACCTTTCTTTAAAGAAAACCCTATCTTAAGTTTTACTAAACTACGCTTCTCTTATGGTGAAGTTGGTAATGACAAGCTGGGAGGTTTCTCTTACTATTATCGTTCAGGATACGATGAAGGACTAGGCTACACTTTTGGAGAGACACATAATCCTGCGATTAAAGGTCTGATTCAAGGAAAAAGCGCCAATGAAAATATCACATGGGAAGTTGCACGGAAATACAACTTAGGACTTGAGACCAAATGGTTGAAAGACAAAATATCTGCCAGTATCGACTTTTTTAAAGAACGTCGTAGTAATATCCTATGTGAACCGGAAAGATATTCTCAAGCAGCCGGTTCAAACGGATTGGCTCCCATAAACTATGGTGTCGTAACAAATCAGGGATATGATCTGGAAATAGGCTATCAAGATCAAAAAGGAGATTTTGGATATTCCATAAAAGGGATTTATGGATATGCACACAATGAAATTGTAGAGAAAAGTGAATCTGTAAAGCCCTATGCCTATATGTCACAAACGGGAAATCCTATCGGACAGTTTATCGGCTATATTTCCGACGGTTTCTTTAGCTCTTATGAAGATATAGCAAGTTCTCCCGTTCAATTCGGACAAGTAAGCCGACCTGGAGATATTAAATATAAAGACTTGAATCATGATGGAGTGATCGATTCTAACGACCAAGCTCCTATCGGCTATAATCCGGTACCCGAAATGACTTTCTCTCTTGCTGCCGGTTTGAACTGGAAAGGAATTGATTTTAGTATATTGCTTCAGGGAGCTGCCCGTTCATCCATCTATCTGCAACAGGATATTGCATGGGATAATTTCTGGGGTAATTATTACGAAGAGCATATCGGAAGATGGACACCGGAAACAGCAGCAACAGCAACGTACCCACGTTTCACTAAGGCAGCCACTGCCGCGCATCCTAATTATTATAAATCTGACTATTGGTTGAAAGACTCCAAATACTTACGTTTGAAAAACATTCAGTTAGGTTACACTATACCTCGCAAACTATTGAAAAAATTCGGAGTACGTTCACTTAGAGTATATGCGAATGCCTACAATCTCTTTACATGGGACAACGTAAAGAAGGTAGACCCTGAATCATCGAACAATAGTAATGGACAATTCTATCCACAACAAAAAGTAATAAATTTTGGTATCAACCTGAATTTCTAATGTTTGAAATGAATAATTTATGAGAAAACTATTTATATCCTTTGTAACGGCTGTCCTGCTTGCAAGTTGTAGTGCAGATAGCCTGATGAAAGAAACCGAACTGGATCTTACGGATACAGAGAAAGTTTATTCGGACATTACATTGACCCGCAAAGTTGCATACGACTTGTATGCACGTATGCGCATGGGAAGAGACCGCTTGGGCAGTTTTGGTTTTTTGGCAAACATTGGTGGTTCACCTTGTATGCTTGACAACGCAACAGACGATGGAGCCGGAAATACGACCCGTGCCGGAGGGGCAGTTATTCCCGAACTCGAGAAATTTATCAAAGGGGGAATTGATGCTTCCAAAGGTTTGATTGGCGGTGACCATCCATGGATATTCTACTATAAAGCCATCCGTTCTGCAAACACATTCCTGAACAACGTAGACCGTTCACCATTGGAGGATGCAGAGAAGATTTCCCTGAAAAACCAAGTACGCTTTCTACGTGCATTGTATCACCACGAACTGTTTCGTTTCTACGGAGCATTAGTAGTCGGAGACAAAGAACTCGATCCGTTGCTTTATGATGAAATCAAACGTGAATCGTTAGAAACCACAGTCCGTTGGATTGCTAATGAATTCAAAGAACTTGCAGAGCCGGGAGTATTGCCCGACAAATACGATGCAGCAGATTACGGAAGAGCTACCCGGGGAGCAGCCCTAGGCTATCTGGCACGCACATTACTTTATGCAGCAAGTCCCTTACACAATGCGTCCGGAGTAACTTGGAGAGAAGCGGCTGATGCTGCCTACGATATGATTGAATATGCTGACAATGGAGATTTCTATCGTTTATATGAAGATCCGACCACTCCCGAAAAGAGCTACACACGATTATTCAATACCCGTGCCAATGGTGAGGTAATCATGGGATTTCTCCGTGCACCGGCAAATGACCTTTACGGAATGATGCCTGCCTTTGACCCCTGGAATGTAAATAAAGAACTACTGACTTGTCCGAACCAATGGCTGGTAGACTGTTATGATATGCTCGACGGATCACAGCCCATTCTCGGTTATGAATCAAATACGAAAGCCATCATCAACCCAAACTCCGGTTACAATGTAAATTCTCCTTATGCTAACAGGGATCCTCGTTTGGCACAGAGTATTCTATGTGATGGTGCTACCTGGCCTTTAGTCAACGGTAAGCCAGCTGCAATAGACCTGTCAAAATCATATAGATGGGGAAGCGGATACTTCCTGACAAAGTTCCTGGATGACCGTATCGATCATCGAAAAGGTGGCACCACTTACATGGACTTTCCAATGATGAGATATGCAGAAATCCTGCTCGATTATGCAGAAGCCGAGAATGAGGCTGAAGATACGAATACAGCCAGAGAAAAAGCAATAGCCCAGCTTAACAGGATACGTCGCCGTGCCGGTATCACGACAGACTTACTGGCCGCAGATTATAATCAGGCAACCCTTCGGGAACGCATACGCAAAGAACGCCGTGTAGAACTTTGTTTTGAAGATCATCGATTCTTTGATATAAGAAGATGGCTGATAGCAAAAGATGTAATGAGATTACCGGCTGTCGGAATAAAGAAAATTAACGGTGAATATCAACGGGTAACTTTAGATACACGAAACTATAACGAGCGCATGAACTTGGCTCCAATACCACAGGATGAAGTTAATAACTGCCCGAATATCTACCAGAATCCAGGATACTAATCTAAATAGAATGTTTACTTAAAAAAAATAAAGTCATGAAAACAAATAGTATAATTGCATTAATTCTGTCAATCAGTTTATTTGGATTATTCGGTTGTGCAGATAAATATGAAGTTGATTATGAAGCACCTGTCAAAATCGAATTTGCGGGTGTCGATCAGAATAATAGAGTATCATTAACGAAAGGGATTGCTGAATACACGGCAACCGTCAAAGTACAGGGAGAAATCATGAGTTTTGAAATTTATCAGGCAGACTCCAAAACCGGAATGCAGGGAAGTCTGATAGAAGAAACTGCCCAGTCATTTGCAGACGGAACGACTAATTACGAAACAACTTACAAGTTTACTTCTTTAAAAGAGAATGCCTGTATTACAGTAGTCGTTCTAGGTACCGACGGCCATACGTACCAACGTAACTTATTGGTAGAGATTACTCCTTCTGTTTTATTCTCCGATCCGGATTATGGAAAAGATGGAGAAATAGTAGAGACAGCTTCAGCTTACTATGGTTGTTACTATGCAACATGGCTTCTCGGACGCACCTATATGGCCGCTGATGCCATGAAATATACAAACGAAGTCGATTTCTCACTCGGAGATATTATCTTGCCTTCAGGAAGCGAAGCTGTACCAGCTCTTGTTTCACCTGCTAAAAGAAGTGATTATGGCTTGATGACAATTAATGGTTTACAACACACATTATTTGCTGAAACCTCTTTATCACAATCAGAATTTAATGCAATCTCCCAAGTAGATGCAACTCCGATAGAAAATCTGGCAGATCCAACCTCCGAAGTCTTAGCTATTCAGGCAGATAAAGTTTACCTGTTCAAAACTGCCAATGGAAAGAAAGGATTGATTTGCATACAAAAAATAACAGCAAAAACTGGTACTATCGAAGTCTCACCGGATAATTGGGTAGAAAACACTAAATACTCATGGGTACAATTACTGACTAAAACCGTGGCGAAGTAAAGCTCCCATTCAAGATACCTTCTCCAATGATCGTATCATAGAATAATTAGAAGAATAGAGAAGTTCTCGGTTTCTACGAGCTTCTCTATTCCTGTTTTCTCAATAGAAGAAAGAAGAAATCTATCATTCTACCATTTTTTTTCCTTTATTGATTAGTATTTTTCCTTCCTTCTCTGATATCTTCCCTACTTTTGCGAAAAGTCATCATGAAAAACTGAAGTTAATTAAATCACAATAATTATGAATCTGAAAAAACATTTACCCTGGCTGGGAGCCCTACTCCCCATTGCTAATACACAAGCAGAAACAAAACCTAATGTAGTAATTATTTATATCGATGATATGGGTATCGGTGACATAGGTTGTTATGGAGGTAAATTCGTTCCTACTCCTAATATTGACAAGTTGGCACAGGACGGACTATTATTCAACCAATATTACTCTTCTGCGCCGGTTAGCTCTCCATCCCGCTGTGGATTAACCACAGGTCTCTTTCCTCTTGAAGTAGGAATCAACACTTTCCTGAACGACAAAGCTGCGAACAAGAGATGCGAACAACGTAATTTCCTGGATGATAAGTTGCCTTCAATGGCGCGTGCTTTCCAAAATGCAGGTTACTCAACAGGACACATCGGAAAATGGCACATGGGAGGCGGACGTGACGTACATAACGCTCCTTCTATTAAAAATTACGGTTTTGACGAATATATATCAACCTACGAAAGTCCGGATCCGGAACCAGCAATCACTGCTACCAAATGGATCTGGTCGGATAAAGACAGCGTGAAACGCTGGAGACGTACCGAATACTTTGTAGATAAAAGTATTGAGTTTGTAAAAAAGCACAAAGACGAACCCTTCTTCCTAAACCTATGGCCGGACGATATGCATACCCCTTGGGTACCGGAATTCAAACAAAAGGAAAGAAAAAGCTGGGAAACACAAGAAGCATTTGCTCCTGTACTAGCGGAGATGGACAAACAACTCGGACGTTTCATCAAAACCCTGGATGAGTTGGGAGTGGGAGAAAATACAATCATTATTTTCACTAGCGACAATGGTCCTGCACCCAGCTTTAAATCTGTACGTTCCGCTTATTTGAGAGGAACTAAAAATAGTCTTTATGAAGGGGGAATCCGCATGCCGTTCATCGTTAGATATCCAAAGAAAATTAAAGCCGGACAAGTAAATAACGAGTCTGTATTATGCGCAGTAGATTTATATCCGACTTTGTGTTCTATAGCCGGAATCAAAACAGAAAAAGGTTACAAAGGCGATGGACAGAACTATTCAAAAGTTCTTCTCGGTAAATCGGAAGCCAAACGCAAGACCGATTTAATGTGGGACTTCGGACGAAACAAACATTTTGGCTTTCCAGGGAACCCTTATGACAGAAGCCCCCATTTAGCTATACGCAGTGGAAAATGGAAATTATTAGTGAACGGTGACGGAAGCGATGCGCAATTATATGATATGGAAAAGGATAAGTTCGAAAAGAATAATATCGCAAATGAGCATCCTGATTTGGTTGCCAAGTTGAGCAAGAAAGTATGTAAATGGTATGAGGAAAACAAAGACAAAGGAAAAGAGTAATACAGTGAAAAACAAATTATAAACCAACATTAAACTTATGAATTCTAATTTTTTACTATTACCAACCGCCTTGATGGTTGCAGGACATTCTGCAGCAGAGGCCAAAGGAAAAAAGTCCGATCAAAGACCCAATATCCTGGTAATTCTTGCAGATGACCTAGGCTATTCCGACCTGGGATGCTACGGTAGTGAAATTCACACACCTAATCTGGACAAACTGGCAAAACAAGGAGTACGTTTCAATCATTTCTATAACACCAGCCGGAGTTGTCCGACGCGTGCTTCCCTGTTGACAGGACTTTATCAACATCAGGCAGGAATCGGACGTATGACCTTCGATGACCACCTGCCGGGTTACCGGGGAACACTCTCACGCAATGCCGTTACTATCGCAGAGGTATTGAAAGAATCAGGATATGCTACCAGCATGGTAGGTAAATGGCACATCGCAGAAACTCCACTACGCAAAGACCAACGCGAATGGCTCGCACATCACGTATACCACGAAACCTATTCTGATCTTTGTCATTATCCGGTGAATCGCGGATTTGATACCCACTATGGTACTATCTACGGAGTAGTAGACTATTTTGACCCATTCAGTCTGGTAGAAGGTGAAGTACCCGTGAAAGAAGTACCCGACGGATATTACATCACACAGGCGCTTTCAGACCGTGCAGTGAAAGAAGTGAAAGAGTATGCCAAAGACGATAAACCATTCTTTATGTACCTGGCTTACACAGCACCACACTGGCCGTTGCATGCACTGCCGGAAGATATTGAAAAATACAAGGATACCTATAAAGTAGGTTGGGAAGCCATTCGTAATGCACGTTACGAACGTCAGAAACA
>ERZ772878.1667-NODE-1667-length-10209-cov-2.41432_pt1 | contig 10209 bp, 10 predicted proteins | sample MGYA00580578_ERZ772878 | MGnify/ENA primary metagenome ERZ772878 (study PRJEB29015, sample SAMEA2737686) | human gut metagenome | biome: human gut; feature: human-associated habitat; material: faeces | place: China | collected 2012 ...
AGCAGACGGCGAAGCTCAGCAGATAATGAATGAAATATCCAAAGCAGGCCATCACATGTGGAAATGTGATGGCCTGTTTGGAAATGTAAGCGTTTTACAACAGTTTTATAAACTTATATTTGACTTTAAAAAATTATAGATTATGTTTTTTCAGGACATCCAGTACAATATGGATTGCTCACAGAGAGCAGCAATTTCTTCTGGTGATTTATTTTGTTCTTGATAAGAAAGAATCTTCATGCGACATTTATGGATTCTCCTTTAATTGTACTCAAAACTCGCCGGTGGTGCAATTATTATATATGGATTTAAGAAAAAAGTTTGTCGCAACGTGTATATAGAAAAGTATTTAATTGTGATGAAAATAAGTCCCTTTTTATTTATATGTGAAATGTTATAATGTGTAATAAAGAAATTATTTAAATCATAGATGGGGGATAATATGAGAACTGCTGTTGAGAAAGCTTTAGAGGAACTTGTGGATGTAGTTCCGGCAGGTGTAGATGGTTTTTATTATCAGGGTCAGGAGCTAAAAGATAAAAAGTGTAAAGAAGTAGAGGCATTTAAGGGAATTGACACTTTACATAAATTGTATGCTGTTTTGAGAAAATCCTGGAGTTCCAGTACTGCATATAAGTCATGTCAGAGCGAATGGGTTTCAGAGGATCCTTCTTATGGTCAGTGTGCAATTACTGCAACATTGGTATATGATATGTTTGGTGGAAGTATTCATCGAATAAGAGTAGAGGGCGGTGGAACACATTATTTTAATAAAATAACAGGACAGTATGTAGATCTTACACGTGAACAGTTTGACTTGTATAATATTGAAGTTGCATATGAACCAAATGAAACAATGCAAAGGGAATATTGCTGTAAAAATTCGGATACAAATGCAAGATATAGGCAATTGCAGAGAAATATTATCGCATATCTGAAAAATAATGAAGATTAAATGTAGATTTTATGAATGAGTTGTTTTACTGATGGTTAGGAAGCAAAATTATATAGAGTATGTTATGCTAATACTATCCACAGCAAATACAAATATAGGAGAGGAGGAATGAAAATTGAAGTATTATATCAGTGATTTACATTTATTTCATGAAAACGCCATTGCCTTTGATCCTCGGCCATTTGCGTCATTGCAGGAAATGCATGACACGATTGGTAAGGAGCATTATAGTCTGGTTTTGAGCCATTATCCGATTTTCAGTTGGAGGAACATGGGACGAGGAAGAATTCTCTTGTATGGGCATACCCATGAGAGTGAGGAAGACAGGTTTTATCAGAAGTGTCTGTCCGAGATGAGGGCGAATGACTGCCGGCATGTCTATGAAACGGAAGAATTAAGAGCCTATAACGTTGGATGTATGCGGGATTATATGAATTATACGCCGAGAACGCTGGAGGAAATCCTGAATTCAAGGAGTAAGGTGTAAAGAATGATTTATTTAAGCAGTTTTGCGCTGAGTGATAAAAAGGTGAAAAATCCGAATCTCTATCCTTATTCAGTTTTTCAAGATAAGGATTGTGATCCATTTGTGTTCGCACCCATCACGATTTTGTATGGAGATAACGGATGTGGAAAGTCAACATTGCTGAATATTATTGCACAGAAGATCAATGCAAAGGGCTATGAGACATATGCCTACGGACAGTATTATATACAAAATTATGTGGAAGAATGCCGCTTTGATACAGGCGAAGATGACACTGGAAGGAATCTATCCATTCCGGCAGGCAGTCTTTACATGAAAAGTGAAGATGTTTTATACGAGATTAAAAAGATCCAGCAGGAAGAGGCATTGGAGCAGGGATATGTCTATGAGCAGGTGCGGAGGAAAGGAATGCGCAAAGACGTGGCACAGGAAATGTTTCGCAGCACAAATGGAAGGTCATGGTCCACAATGCAGATTCTGAAATTTGCCCAGGAGAAATATTCAAATGGTGAAACAGCCATGCAGATGTTGACGGACATTCTGGAACCGGATAATCTGTATCTTCTTGACGAGCCTGAAGTTTCTCTGTCTCCGCAGAATCAGGTGAAATTAGCAGAGGAAATCAATCAATGTGCACGTTTCCTGGGCTGTCAGTTTATCATAGCCACTCATTCGCCTTTTATGCTTGGTACACTTCAGGCGAAAATCTATAATCTGGAATCAACAGAAGTAGAAGAGGCCAAGTGGTATGAATTGAAAAACGTTCGGTATTTTTATGAATTTTTTGATAAAAACAGAAAATATTTTGTGAGATGAACAAAGGGGCGTATCATTGTGATACGCCCCTTTACTGTATCAAAAAGATTCAATAGATTTTACAATCCCTGCACATGTTCCACCAGTCTGGATACAAATCCAGCCGTAATATCATCCTTGTCCAGTTCATGATTAAATTCAACGATATCCATCGCCTGAACCGGCAGCCGTGTCAGCAGTTCATCCATCATCAGGAAGACGTCGTCTTCATTGAAGCCTTCCGGAACGGGAACGGAGACGCCAGGCATCAGCTTCGGATTCATGGAATCAATATCGAAGCTGACATGAACAGCCGGGCAGTGGCTGAGATAGTCAATACTTTCGTTCAGACAGTTCTGAAGACCGTGTTCCATAATATAATCCCATTTATAATAACGAATATGGTGTTCTTTGAGAATTTCTGCTTCCGGCGGATCAATGTCACGCAGGCCAAGCATAACAATGTTGCCTGATTTTAACTTGATGCTGTCATCCAGAAAATGTGTCAGGGAAGGTTCACCAAGTCCCAGGAGTGCAGCCACCGGCATTCCGTGAATATTGCCGGTAACCGTTGTCTTGTCAGTGTTGATATCCGGGTGCGCATCAATCCAGATCAGCCCGGTTTCGCCTTTGGTATAAACGGATGTAGCGGATACAGAACCCATGGCGGCACTGTGATCTCCGGCAATCATCAGAGGGCGATGCCCAGATGTTAGAATATGGTAACCTTGCTTGGCAATGCCTTCGCAGGTAGCGCATACACTTTCGAGATTCTTCAGATTGGCACGGAAAGGTCCCTTACACGTGATTTCTGGAACTTTATTCATTTGAAGATTTTTAAAATTTTCTGTTAAATAGTCGATACTTTTGATTAATCCCTTTGCACCGACGCCGTAGTGGGTCGGACAGCCGTATAATTCAAACATGATTGCCTCCAATAAATCAATGTCTGTGATCGAATGAGATATCAGACATTTCTTAAGTTTACTGCACTATAACACGGGTCAACTGGTCTGTCAATTTAATGGAATAAAGCCTATAGGACATGAAATGCATAAAAAAATGTATAAATATGGAAATATACACTTACATTGGAAGTGAGTCAAACATCATCCTGAAACATAATATAGTATAACCCCATTTTTGGAGTTATGTCATGATTTTGAAAGCATTGTTTGAAAGAATTCCGGCAGTATTGTGTCAGGGCAGCTGGGATACTGATATAGCATCCATTGCAATGTGTTCGAAAGAGGTAACAAATAACAGCCTGTTCATCTGCATTAAGGGTATGGAGCAGGATGGCCATCAATATATTCAAGAAGCAGCAGAGAGAGGAGCAGCAGCATGCCTGGTTGAAGAGGCTTTCTGGAAGAAGTCGGCATCCGTGCATGGAAATCTGAAGCAGGCTGAGAAAAAGACATCCGCATATGGGGAACTGAAGCTGCCTGAGCAAATGACGATTGTATCTGTGCAAAATACGCGAGAAGCAGCAGCCTGGGCGGCAGCAGCTTTTTATCGTTATCCGTCAAAGGAATTAAAAGTGATCGGGATTACCGGCACAAAGGGAAAAACATCCACAACGTTTATGATCCGGGATATTCTGGAAGCCGCCGGGTATAAAACGGGCCTTCTGGGCACAATAGATTATGAGATTGGTGAAGAGAAAAAACGGGCGGAGCGGACAACACCGGAGGCGATTGATATTCAGCGTTATCTGAGAAAAATGGCAGACAGCGGATGCCGTTTTGCAGTGATGGAAGTCTCTTCTCAAGGATTAAAACTTCACCGCTCGGATGGCATTTTATTTGATGTGGGGGTTTTTACGAATCTTGGAAGAGATCATATTGGACCGAAAGAGCACAAAGATATGGCGGAATATGCGCATTATAAAAGTCTGCTGTTTCAAAAGTGCTGCTTTGGGATCGGCAACATAGATGATCCCTATTATAGGGAAATATTTAAAGATGCCTCATGTCAGGTTTGTACCTATAGCTGTAGGCAAAAAGCGGATGTTCAGGCTTCAGATATAATGTTAGTCAACCGTAACGGACAATTAGGTACATTTTTTAAAGTCAATGGGGAAGAATATGCAGTATCAGCACCGGGGGAGTTTTCTGTTTATAATGCAGTGGCGGCAATCACTGTATGCAGACACTATGGTATTGATCAGGAGATTATCCGAAAAGCACTGAAGACAATCCGTGTTCCCGGAAGGGTGGAAGTTATTGACAATGACAGGGGATATCTGCTTCTGATCGATTATGCCCATAATGCCATGAGTCTAAAAAATGTACTGGAGACGATGCGCCGGTATCATCCGAGACAACTGTGGGTTCTTTTCGGATGCGGCGGAGGCAGATCAGCAGCAAGGCGCAGAGAGATGGGCTGTGTGGCAGGAAAATATGCAGACTTTACAGTGATTACATCGGATAATCCAAGATATGAGGAACCGGAGCGGATTATGCAGACAATTGAGGAGGGAATGAAGGAAACAAAGGGACAATATCAAATGATGGTTGATCGTAAAGAAGCCATGCGGTTTATGCTGGCACAGGGACGGCCGGGAGATATTTTGATCCTGGCGGGAAAGGGCCATGAACAGTATCAGGAGATCAAAGGAGACTATTTGCCGTTCAATGAAAGAAAAATTGCGCAGGAAATCCTGGCGGATCTTGACTAATACATCATTTTCGAAATAACGATGTATTTAGAAGGCTGCAGAAAAAGTTTTAATGGAGGAACAGAGAAAATGAAGGCATTGATTTTATGGGGGATCGGTATGTCGGGCGGAATCGCAGTGGCGGCGGGATTGTTTACCTTCCTTGTAATTACGGGAATTCCCCATCGGTTAATGACGATCACTCACACGACGGCCTATGGCGGATGGTATGAATGGATGTTTGTGCTGGGTGGTGCGCTTGGTAATGCAGTCTGGCTGACAGATACAGCAGTAAAAATACCGGCAGGGATGTTTCTGGCAGGTGCAGCAGGCTTTCTGGTCGGGATATTTATCGGGTGTCTGATCGGAGCGATTGCAGAGGTGCTGGATGCGTTGCCGGTGTTTTTCAAAAGAATCGGTATCCGTCAGGGCATCGGTGTCGTCATTTTCTGGATGGCCGTCGGCAAAACACTGGGGGCCTGGATGTGGTATTTCATATTGACATAAATGCCAGTATAAAATAAAAGCAGGTATAGATTGAAGAATATAGAGGCGGGATACTGATTGATCAGAAGAAAGGTGTGAATGAAACAGATGGAAAGTGAAAAGCAGACAAAAAATGAAAAACAGACAAAAGGTGAAAAACGGATGGAAGATGAAAAACAGGCTGCCAGGAAGAGGCGGGATAAACGATATAATGATTACGTGAAGCAGGTAACTCCGAAACATAACTGCCTTTTAAATATGCTGAAAGCATTTGTTAGCGGAGGCTTCATTTGCGTCATCGGGCAGATATTTTCGGATTGGTACGGCAGTATGGGACTTATGAAGGATGAGGTGTCAGGATATACAACGCTGTCGTTAATATTGATCAGTGTGATCCTGACATGTCTGAACTGGGTGGGGCCCATCACAAAATTTGCCGGTGCGGGCTATCTGGTGCCGATTACAGGCTTTGCCAATTCGGTGGCAGCATGTGCACTGGAATTTAAAGCTGAAGGAGAAGTTTTTGGTGTGGGCTGCAAGATATTTACCATTGCAGGCCCGGTGATCCTGTACGGCATTGTCACCAGCTGGGTACTGGGAGCAATTTATTGGGTAGTGCAGATGTTTGCTTAGGATAATATCAGGGAAGTGCGCCGCAATCAGGTCTGCAGATGAAGAGAAAACTGTCAGGTCTGCAGATGAAGAGAAAACTTGACAAAACAGCTGACTTGTTATAGTATACAAAAGAAACTTTGACAACTGAATAGATGGATTCACCATAATTTTTTCTTTAAGCGCCATGTACCGGAGTGATCCGGTTAACGAGGAGAAGGGTGATCGAAGATTCGGCGGATGCCCTTTCGTACAGCCCGGTGCGTATATATTGACAAATATGCAGGCAACTGCAAAACAAAACAATATAACGGGAACTGATGAGATCAGATAGTGAAGCATCAAAGATGATTATGAGACGTATGAGGCTGGCAAAACAGCTGAGTACATGAATATATAGATTAGTGAGGAAAAATTATGTGTGGAATAGTAGGTTATACAGGTAAACAGAGTGTTGCGAAGCAGATTCTTGATGCATTGGAACTGCTGGAGTATCGTGGTTATGACAGTGCCGGTATGGCAATTGTTGATGAGACAAACGGCCAAGTGCAGATCCGCAAGCGTGCCGGAAGAGTAGCAGACCTTGAAAAGGTATGGAAGGCTAATCCGGTGAATGGTATTTGCGGTATTGGTCATACACGTTGGGCAACCCATGGCGGTGTCAGCGATGTGAATGCACATCCGCATCGTGCAGGACGTGTCACATTGGTTCACAATGGTATTATTGAGAATTATGAAGAGCTGAAGGATCATTTTGGCCTGGCGGATGAACTGATTTCTGATACAGACAGTGAAGTTGTTGCTGCGGTATTGAACCGTTTTTATACAGGTGATCCGCACGAAGCACTTTTCCAGACAGTGAAATGCCTGAAAGGTACTTTTGCCCTTGTGGTTATTTTTGATGATATCCTGGATGTGATTTTTGCTATCCGTAATGTCAGCCCAATCGTTGCTGCTTATCGTGAAGATGGTACCATGCTGGCATCTGATGTGGCTGCTCTTGGCGGTCAGGCAACAAGCTATATGGTAGTTCCTGAATATCACGTCGTTGAACTGCATACAGATGACATCCGTGTTTATAATATGAAGAATGAACTTTGCGAGGCAGAATTCCTGGATATTGACTGGGATACAACAAGAGCAGGCAAAGGCAACTATCCATTCTATATGGAGAAAGAAATCATGGAACAGCCGGAAGCAATCAAGGCAACACTGGCACCTAGATATGTGGATGGACGCATTTCTCTGGAAGCAGACGGTGTGCCGGATGATGTTCTGAAGAACTGTGAACGTGTCTGCGTGGTAGCATGCGGTACAGCAATGCATGCCGGTCTGGTTGCACAGTCTCTGATACGTTCAATCCTTCGTATGCATATGGATGTGGAATACGCATCTGAGTTTATGTATATGGATCCTGTCATTGATGACAAGACATTGGTTCTGGCAATTTCCCAGTCCGGTGAAACCATTGACACACTGGAAGCGCTGAAGTATGCAAGAAGCCAGGGTGCGAAGAGTATTGCAGTGATCAATGTAAAGGGTTCTTCTATCGCCCGTGAAAGTGATTATGTCATGTACACTTATGCAGGTCCTGAGATTGCTGTTGCAAGTACAAAGGCTTATACAACACAGATGGCAGCTTTATTTGCCTTAATCGGCCGTATGGCTGTTGTGCGAGGTGCATTCAATGAAGAACAGGAAAAAGCTTTTGTTGATGCATTGATGCAGGCTCCGGATGCCATTCAGCAGGTACTGGACAGAAAAGAAGAGATGCATCACATTGCCAGAGGCCTTCTGGAAGCCAAAGATGCTTTCATGCTGGGTCGTGGTCTTGATTATGCCATCCTTCTTGAAGGCGCACTGAAGCTGAAGGAAGTTTCTTATATTCATACAGAAGCTTATGCATCCGGCGAATTAAAGCATGGTACAATTGCACTGATCACAGAGAAGACACCGGTTGTTGCCCTTGTAACGCAGGAACGTGTCCGCGATAAGGAGCTTTCTAACATCAGAGAGGTTCAGTCACGCGGTGCAAGTGTTGTGGTACTGGTTAAGGACGGCATTGATCTGGCAGATGCAGATTATACACATGTGTTCACGCTTCCTGCCATGGATGATGTGGCAATGGCATTCCCTGCCTCAGCAGCATTGCAGCTGCTGGCATATTATGTATCCATGGACAGAGGTCTGGATGTTGATAAGCCAAGAAACCTGGCAAAAGTTGTTACAGTAGAATAAAGTGTTTAGAGCCCGGCATACCGGCCAATGGTTTGTCTTTCGGCTTGAAATCAATTTTGTATGGTGAATCTGTCTTATGTCGAAGTAAATATGTTAAAGTAAATAAAATAAAAGGAAGCGATCAGAATCTGCGGATTTTGGTCGCTTCCTTTTTGGTTGGATGATAAATGTGTGCAAAAATTATTTCAGATAGTTTCGACAGATCGCATTCAGTACGTCAAAATAATTTTCAAATGTTTTCCGGCAGCAAAGCGGGTTACTGATGATGATACCCGGTGTGCGAAGTCCCGTCAGTGAGAAGGCCATGGCCACACGGTGGTCGTCATAGGTTTCAATGGTGGCCGCATGCGGGGTGCCGGGTTCAATATAGATATCATTGCCTTGAATTGCTGCATGGATACCCATACGGGAAAGATTTTCCACGATCGCAGCCATGCGGTCACTTTCCTGAAGACGGATATGGCCGATGCCGCGGATAAAAGTCGGACTGTCGGCAAATGGCGCAATAGCAGCCATGGTCAAAGCCTGGTCGGAAAAGCTGCTCATATCGATATCGATGCCGTGGAGTCTGCCTTGTGCAAGACCGGTCAGACGGATACCTTCCGGTGTATCCTCAGCACTGCAGCCCATTTTCTCGAAGGTGCGAAGCAGTGCCACATCTCCCTGCAGGGAATCAAAGTGAACGTGTCGGACAAGGACATTGCCGCCGGAGAGGACAGCCATGCCGTAGAAATAGGCGGCAGCTGATACATCCGGTTCAATCTGATAATCTTGTGACTGATAAGCGGCATTTCCCGGGATTCGCCATGTCTGATCGTCAGAAACAGCAATTTCGACACCAAACTGACGCATCATGGCGGTGGTCATATGAATATAGGAAAAACCATGATTGCCGCTGATATGAATGGCAAAATCATGATCCATCATCACAGCGGCCATGAGAAGGGCACTTAAGAACTGACTGCTGTCGCCGATATCTACAGTGGCCTCTGAAGCGGTGATACCTTCTGAATAGATGGTAAAGAAAATAGCCTTCCTTTTCATGGCAGTCAATGCGGCAGCCCAGATCTGTTAAAGTGTTTAAAAGGGCAGCCATGGGACGCTTCTTCATCTGTTCGGAAGCATCCAGATGCCAGACACCTTTGGCACAGCCCAGCATGGCTGTCAGGAAACGGGCAGCGGTTCCGGCACTTCCAACATTGATAGCGGCTGTTTCTTTCGGGATGCGGCCGCCAAGACCTGTGACGCGAACGGTATGGGCCGGTTCATCAACCACGACATCAAAACCAAGATCCTTTAAACACTGCAGGAAGTGCCTGGAATCGTCACTGAACAGGGCGCCTTTCAGCAGCGTTTCACCATTGGCAAGGGCAGCCAGCATCAGAGCGCGGTTGGTAATGCTTTTGGAACCCGGCGCATCGATGGTCAGCTCAAAAGGATGTGTCGGATGGCTAAAAATCGGTTGTACTTCATATATATTCATGGGAATCCTCCTGGATCATTTTAATAGGATAGTTCAGAACGGTGATGACCGGCGCTGAACAGTAACATTGTACCACAGAATTTTGGGAAGGGGTATGTATTTGTATTGCAATTTTATACAAAATATGGGTATAATGATAATGTATGTTCTGCGGCCGGAATGAATTGGTGGACAGGACAGGGAGAATGAGGCACAGCAGATCAATGCGAACATTCGCCCATAGAATCCGTAAGTATGAAAAGAGGATAAGAAATGGATCATAATTTATACCATGAAATAGAAGATAAGGCACAGATTCTAGTAGATTCTCTGCCATATATCAGAGATTTTAACCAGAAGATTATTATTATCAGTTTCGGATGCAGCAATATCCTGACCGATGAGGAAGAACAGGAAGTTATGCGTGACATTGCGTTGATGAAATCCATCGGTATGCGTCCGATTGTTGTTCACGATACCAAGATGGGACATGACAAATTCCGTGAGAACAAACG
>ERZ772878.1676-NODE-1676-length-10127-cov-2.90131_pt1 | contig 10127 bp, 5 predicted proteins | sample MGYA00580578_ERZ772878 | MGnify/ENA primary metagenome ERZ772878 (study PRJEB29015, sample SAMEA2737686) | human gut metagenome | biome: human gut; feature: human-associated habitat; material: faeces | place: China | collected 2012 ...
TATAATCTAATATAATATAATAAAAAGTGCAGGTGAAGAAAATGAAATATTACATAGGAATAGATTTAGGCGGTACAAATATTGCCAGCGGATTGGTTGATGAAAACGGCAAAATATTGAAAAAAATATCAGTACCGACAGAAGTTGAGAGAGGGGAAAATGCGATAATAGATAATATCGTCGATTTGTGCGGGAAAATTTGTGATGAAAGCAATATCAAGCTGTCGCAAGTTGAAAAAATAGGAATAGGAGTACCGGGAACGGTCGATTCCGAAAACGGAATGATTATGTTTGCGTGCAATCTTAATTTTAATAAAGTAAGTATAAAGCCGATTGAAGAAAAGTGCGGTGTATCGGTTAAAATATTGAATGACGCGGATGCGGCGGCATACGGTGAATATGTTGCGTCGGGAAGTAAGGCGGATAGCTTTATTTGTATAACTCTCGGAACGGGAATAGGCTCCGGGATTATAATAAACGGCAAGATATATAACGGTTTTAACGGTGCAGGCGGTGAAATCGGTCATACTACGTTGATAAAAGACGGTGTACAATGCTCGTGCGGTCGAAAAGGGTGTTGGGAAAAATATGCGTCAGCTACCGCACTTGTTGCACAGACAAAAGCTGCGATAAAAAATAATCCCGAAAGCATAATGTCAAAAGAAACAGTTATAAACGGACAAACGGCTTTTCGTGCGGCTGATAAAGGCGATGAAACCGCATTAAAGGTTGTAGAAAAATATATTGAATACGTTGCAGAGGGATTGATAAATGTAATTAATATATTCCAACCGAAAAAGGTTGTAATCGGCGGCGGTATCAGCCGAGAGGGTGAGCCATTTATAAGCAGAGTAAGAGAATTTGTTTATAAGTATGATTATAATAAATACCTTGATAAAACCGAAATAACCGCGGCAGAATTGTTTAACGATGCAGGTATCGTCGGTGCAGCATTATATTAATTAAATATAGGTAGAAGAAAATGAAAAAATTATTTACCCTACTAACAACGGCAGCTATGCTATGCAATATGTTTGCGGTTACGTCTTTTGCGGAGAAAAGTGACAAACCGACAAGCAATACAGCAATAACTGCAGTCAAAACAGCACAATGGCGAGCGACCAAAAGCGACAGTACAACGTATGATTTGCGTATTCACGGTTGGTCAGGATGGGGAACGGCGGCATATATGGGTTTTGAATTGCCTGAAAATTTCAATGCGGAAAATGTAGGCAAGGCAGAACTTGTACTCGATACAACTTCTGTCACAAATTCGGGAACGGCATACTTATATGAGGCTGATTATTCGGCTTTTGAAAACGGTATGCAATACACTGTTGCACCGACATATACCGAAAAAGAAATTATGTCGTTCACATCACCGTCAAATACAGGTGAATTTAAAATTGATGTGACAGACTACATAAAATCAATCAAGGATAAGGAAAATGTTGCGTTTAGAATAGACGTTAAGTCGCAGAACAACAACACAAACTGGAACATCGGTTCATGTACAAACAGCGGCAATGCACCGAAGATTGTAATAGGCGATGATGATAATGTAATAAAAAATGCGTCATTTTCTGACGGTGATGCAAATTGGACTATTACAAACAGTGAAAATATGACAGTATCTGACGGCAGGTTAAACGCAAGCGGTACAGATTACGAGGCACAAATCAGTCAAACGGTCGGAAATATGGAAAACGGAACATATACACTAAATGCGTATTTGACTAACGACACAACGGACGGTATTTGCTATTTGTATGCCAAAACAAACGGTCACACAATGGCGTCAACGTCAATACCGATAAGTGACAATGAAAGCAAGGTTACAGTGCCGGGAATTATCGTCGAGGACGGAAAATGTGATATAGGACTTTATATAAAAGGCTCGCAAAATCTTACTCTTGACAAATTGTCTTTTGCAAAGTCGGAGGAGAGCAGAATACCTTTCTTAAAAGGCGGAGAAATTTCAAAGCTTACATATGTAGAAGACAGGGGCGGCAAATTCTATGACGAAAACGGTCAAGAGGGTGACGCACTTCAAATTATGGCTGAAAACGGCTTTAATTTTGCAAGAATCAGAGTTTTAAACAATCCGGGAAAAGGTCACGGAAACGAGTATTATTTGCCTGAAGGCTATCAAGATCCCGACGACTGTCTGGCAATGGCAAGACGTGCAAAGGATAAAGGTATGCAGATAGAATTTACATTTGCATATTCTGATACTTGGTCGGACGGTGAAAATCAGCTTATTCCATATGATTGGCGTCCGTATATTGAGGAGAATAATCTAACGGGTGATGAGCTTGCAACATATCTCGAGGGTAAAATATACGAATTTACAAAGGATATGATGCTTAAATTAATCGAACAGGGAACTTGTCCTGAATATGTTTCGATAGGTAACGAAATGCAGTACGGATTGCTTTACAACAACCATAAGAACAATAACGGGTTCTACAACAAAAGTGATTATCTTACCCGTTTTGTAAATGCAGGTGCAATGGCTGTTCGCGAAACGTCACCGGAAAGTAAAATTGTTCTTCACAGTGACCACGGCGGTGAACTTTTGAGCAGAAGAAAGACCTTTATTAATGCACTTGCAAATATTGATTTTGACGTAATCGGTGTTTCGTATTATCCGTATTACACTAAGTCTATTTCGATTGATGATGTTGTGAATGAATTCAATACACTTATAAATCGTTATAATAAAGATGTTATAATAATGGAAACGGGTTACAACTGGAATGAAACAAAGCCTGATGGTTGGGACGGTCAACTTCAGGACAGTGGATATTATCAAAATATTTACGGTGAAACTCAATCGGGACAAAGAGCGTTTTTGACGGAATTGTATGCAAAGCTGAAACAGGTGCTTGGCGGCAGATGTATAGGTGATTTGTATTGGGATCCGGTAATGGTATATGATGGCGGAACAGGTCAAATCGGTTGGGCGATAGATGAGGCAACCGATACAACTCAAGGCAATGTTGTGCCGAATTCGACTATATTTGATTTTGACGGAAAAGCAGTTGAAGGACAAAAGGCGATGAAATACAATACAAACGCAAGCGACAAAATTAATATAACAGGTACAGTCAGCAATGATAAAGGCATTGTTAAAAATACAGAAATAACATTTACGGTAAACGGTGAAAAATATAACGTTTCCACTGACAGATTCGGTAAATACATCGTGTCTGTGCCATATCCGAAAGAGAATAAATTTGATATTTCGGCTAAAGGCTGTACGGAAAAATATACGCCGGACGCACCGTATTACGGCGTATTTGTAGAGAATATTAATTTTGAAACATATGCTGACGGAACAGAACCTGACAGTAAGAACTATATCTCAAAAGTAGACGGTACGATAGAAAATTTAATGTTAAAGTATGATGTTGAATACAGAACAGATATTGCAAATGCAAAGTTTTATGTTGCCGTATATGATGACAGAGGTAATGTGGTTGCGATAAGCGACAAAAACAGAGATAATATAAATATCAAAAACGAAAGCAAGAGTTACACGATAAAGGCGATGTTGTGGAACAGAAATTTAAAACCGTTGTGTAATGTAGAAAGTAAGACTGTTGAAAGATAAAAAGAGCCTGTCAACAAAATGTCGACAGGTTTTAGCGACACTTGTATTAATAAGTGTCGCTTTTTTGTATAATAGCATAGAATGGTATAATTGCTGTTTTGTGCTATCTTTTTTTTTCGAACACAAACCTTTCAAGAGCAATGTTTGTTGCTATTCTACATAGAATAGACGGTGAAAATGAGGAAGGCGAATGTAAATTTGAAGATGTTCCAAGCGGTGCATATTATGAAAAAGCAGTTGCTTGGGCAAGCACTAACGGTATAGTGGCAGGAATATCGGCAACAGAATTTGATCCTAACGCAGATATTACAAGAGAACAAATGGCAGCGATTTTGTACATACGCAAATTACAAGAAGATAGATACACAAGTGGGAGATAACACAAATATACTTTCATATGATGATTATAACGATATTTCTGAATATGCAATTCCGTCAATGCAATGGGCGGCAGGCAGTGGATTAATGGTCGGAAAAACAGACATAACACTTAATCCGAAAGACAATGCCACAAGAGCAGAGGCGGCAGCGGTATTTATGCGGTTTGTAGAAAATTTTAACGATTAAAATAATAGACCCATCAAAAATGCTGGGTCTATTTGAATGTTTTTCTGAATTCGGTTGGCGTAAAGCCTGTATATTCTTTAAAATCTTTAGATAGCTTTTGAATTGTGGAAAAGCCTATTGTATCGGCTATAAAGGCGATAGAATGGTCTGTATACAGTAAATCATATTTGGCGGTTTCCAAACGCATATGCTTAATGTAAAGTGCGGGAGTTATGCCGAAATGTTTATTAAAAATCGATATAAAGTATTTCTCATTAAATCCCATTAAATTTGAAAGGGACTTTACGGAAATTTTTTCGTGAATATGATTTTTGATATAGTCATTTATAAATTTGACAAATTCATCATCTTGTATTTCATTGTGTGGTTTAGCTTTATCGAAACTCAAAAATATTGCTAAAAGCTCAATCAAAATTGATTTTATCATCAGAGCAGATACTGCGTCATTTTTTAATCTGAGTTCGCTTAATTTATTAAAGAGCGATTTTACATAATCCGGATTTTCAATATGAACAACATACGGGAAATCAATTATATCAAATAGCGACTTGCCGTTAATTGTTGCAAAAAAATCACACCAATATTTATTGTAGCAAGTTTCGTTTTGGGAGTATAGCGATACCCTTGAATTTTTCGGCAACAGTACCATATCGCCTTTCTTTGGATAAAATTCTTTACCGTTTACCGTTATTTTACCTTGACCGTCTAATATTAAATAAAAACAATCTCTCATACGAGTATGTTCTTCTCTTGACCAATCGGGACATAAGCCGTTGTCTATTAAAATAAATCTTATTTCTAATTTTGAAATGTATTGATTGAGCAGTTGATTTTGACTGTGTGGATTTTCTCCCATATGTATCACCCCTAAAAGTATTATAAGAAATATTTATTGTTTTGTAAATATATAAATCTGACTTTTTGATAAAAAGATGTGACTTTTAGATACACAAATTGATATTGGTTATGTTAAAATACAATTAACAGATAAAATGTTTATGGAGGAATGAACGATGAATAAGAAATTGATTTCGTGTATACTGTCGGCGTCAATGCTTTGCACTTCAATAGGTATATTACCTGTAAAAGCAGAGCAAACACCGTATTTTACACATCAGAATGTAGTCGGTTCACAGACGTGTTACGGAGATGATACGACTGAAAAAACGATTGATGAAATTCCGAATGTTATTCAGGGAATGAGAATTAATCAACCTGTTTTCAGAACAAAAGGATTATCACCAAACACGAGTTATACAGTAAATCAGCTTTTAAAGGACGGAACTGTTTTAAAAAATGAAACCGTTGTAGCCGATGAAAACGGTACAATAGAATTTAAACATGTACGAAATTGCGAAGAAGTTGAAGTTTTAAACGGGGAAACGGTAGTGGCTTCTCTTAATGCGGAACTTGAATATAAGAACGGCGTTGCCATTACATCTGCTCCTATGTCATATCAAATTTATCAAAGAGATGAAAATAATAAAGCAGAAATAAAAATAAAGGGAAAAACCGAAAACGAAACATCTGTCAGTGTCGATATTAACGGAACAGAAGAAAGTGTTACGGTTTCTGGTAATGAATTTGAATACACTAAAACTCTTGATACAGGGCTTTATGATATAACTGTAACATCGAACAAGGGAGAGGTTGCAAAGTATGAAAAAGTCGGTGTCGGAGATGTTTGGGTAGCGGCAGGACAGTCTAATATGACGGATATGGGTGCTGTTACAGATGATTTTTCACCGGAAGATGATGACCCGATAAATGAAAATATGCACATAATTTATGCTGAAGATTGTACATGGCAACAGATGTCACATCCGGCAGGAGAAGGTCGTTTCTTTAAAACGGGAGTAAGAACATCGCCGGTAACAAGTTTTGCAAGAGAAATTAGCGAAAAAGAAAATGTACCGATTGGCGTTGTTCAAACATCAGTAGGCGGTACGAACATTTGGCAATGGATAGACGGAATAAGAAATGACGCAAACAGCGGATATTTATTTAATGCACTAAAATCATGCTTCGATAAAATGCCGTCAAAAAATATTAAAGGTATTTTATGGTATCAAGGGTGTAACGATGCGATAAATGAAAACTACGCATATGATTATAAAAATTTGCAACAAAAAGTATTTGATACAATGCGTGATTTCTTAGATGAAAATACACCGATAATCACGACACAATTAAATGACGCAAATCAAGACAGTAACAGTTCACAAGGCTATTATGATGCGTGGTCATATGTAAAAGATATTCAACGTCAGAACAAAAGTTTATATGACAATGTTTATGTTGTTGGTACAGGTGAATTAGAACTCGGCGATACTATTCATAATAATGCCGCATCAAATGTGAAACTTGGTGAAAAATGGGCGAAAGTCGCAGAAGCGGTTGTTTACGGAGATGAATCTGTATCATATGAAAATGCACAGATAGATACGGCAAAAGTTACCGGCGATAATGAAATAACATTAACATTTAAAAATACCGACGGATTGAAAGTTGCCACAGGAACAAAACGTATAGGAATTACAAATGTATCCGGAGGAGGCTACAAAATTCCTTTAGGTGATTTAACAAAAGAATTTACGGTAAGAAAAGGTGCAAGCCGAAAAGTTACTGCATCAAATAAAGATAAAGGTACAGAAATGACAATAAAAAGTGCCGAAATTCAAGCTGATAAAAAATCTGTTGTAATTACAACAGAAGAAGATTTAGCGGGTGTTATAGCGGTTGATTGTATGTACGGCAAGAGATTTACGCCTACACTTGTAGATGAAAAAACGAATGAAAGTGTATTGTCATTTTATAATGTAATTGCAGAATATGAAAATAAAATTCCCGTTACAGAATCTTTTGAAATAAATGCGAAAGATTCAGCCGATTTGAATAATGTAACCAAAACCGCCTCAGACAGTACAATGTATGTCAACAGTTGGAAAAACGGAAACACGGATAATACATCATATGGTCTTGTTAAATTTGACTTGGAAAATTATGATTTTTCAAAAATAGTATCTGCAAAGTTGTCGGTTTACGGAAATAGTATCGGTAAAGATAGAAATGGTAATATAACAATTTCGGATATAGGAACAGATTGGGACAATACTGCGATATACGGCGATATAGCATATAATCCTACAAAAGAAATAACAAAGATAAATTCAAATACTGCAAGTGTATTTCCGGTAGGCAATTATTCTGAAATAGATATAACGGAGTATTTAAGAAAATATTCCGGAAATGAAATAGGTATAGGCATAGCCTCAGATTATGCCTCTGATGTTACTTTGTCGGGCAAAAACAGTGCCAATCCGCCTAAATTAATTATTCAACCGGGTAAAATGGTAACACTTTCGTATACTTGTGACGGAAAGCCATGTGCTGATATGGATGTAACGATAGAAGCTGTTGGAGCAACGGAATATCAGACAACAAAGCACACAACGGATTCTGACGGAAAAGTTACCGTATATCTTACCGAAGGCAACTACAAGGCAACTACCGAAAAAGAAATAGGTTTCAGAAATGCAACATCAAATGTATTTATGGTATCAACTGATGATTTATCAAATACCTATACAGTGGATAAGAACAATGAAGAAAAACCGGAACCGACAGAAAATTCAACATACACATTTGGCAGTAAGTTTAATGAAATAAAAGTATTTAATACATCATCATTATCTGAAACAAAGATTGCCGATACGGGATTGAGCATATCAACAAGCGGTTCAAACTATAGCAATGTTGCAATAATGAACTCAACAACTAAAACTGGAACAGGATATTATCCGCTTGGAATGGGACTTAGCGATAACGGTTATTATTTGTTTATGGGTACGGGTGGAAACAGCAACACATCAATGACACTTAAATTTGACAATCCGATAGAGTCGGAAAAATACGTAAAGATAACATATGCAAAACCGACTTCTACTAATAACGGAAGTACAAACAGAAGTGCAGGTAATGAAAACACAATGTCAATCGACGGTGAAAAAATAGATGTACAATCAAATTGTGAATTTGACAAGTGGTACACAACAACAGTAAAATTATCTAATCAAACATCGCAGATTGATTTTACTTTTGGAAAATGGAGCTCAATAGCAATTTCAAAAATTGAAATTGCAGATACGGCAGATATGTTGGAAATTACATCTGACACAACTGAAAAGTATATAACGTCAGAAAATCAAACAGTTCAGTATACTGCGAAAGTTTATAAGAGCATTACAACAGAAAAAGACAAATCAGAGATTGTTTCAAAAGGAAGTGAGGATACAACGGCAAATATCACTTATTCGGTAAACGGATATAACGGTGTATCAATAGATAATAATGGTTCTCTCTCAATTACTCTGTCTGCAACTGCCGGAACAGTAACAGTTTCGGCAGAATGTGGCGGAATAAAAAAATCTATAAATTTAGTACTTAAGTCACTCGGTAATGCGAATGCAGTTGAAATTTACGGTGATGAAGTCGTACATAGCGGAACATCAAAGTATATGGCAATTCCAATCGCGGACGGCGTGGTTATTCCTGCTCGTGATACAAAATGGGAGATAGTCGATAATACAGAAGGAGTGTCAATATCAAACGACGGCACACTTACTGTTTCAGACAGTGCCGCTGACGGTATTGTGAAAATCAAAGCAACGCTTACCGTATCATCTGTTCAAACGTCGGAAGTAACTGATGAATTTGAAGTGACAGTCAGAACAAACAATTCTGAAAATTGTCCGTATGAAGTAAAAGGGCTGTTATTGAAAAACGGTGAAACGGATGTAAAAAATGCAAGAGGTATAGACGGAATAATTGTTGATAAAACAATCGACAGTACAAACGACTATATTGCCGTTGTGAAAGTATTTGATGAAAATAAAAAACTTATTAAAGAAAATAAGATTGCTATCGGTGAATTGTCTGACGGAGTGCAGAAGATAAAAACAGATATTGCTTTTGAAAAAGCATCATTCGTAAAGGTATATATAGCAAAAGCAGATGATGAGTATTCAACAAGCGATAATGAATATGATATTGTAAAGGTCACAAAAATTGACGAAAACTTGAATACAGCTATTGTAATGCAAAATAAGAGCGAAAGCGAAACGAATGCAATACTTATAATAGCTCAATATAAAGACGGAATATTAAAGCAAATAAACGATAAAGCAGTGAAACTTAAAAAAGGAAAAAATAAAATTGACTTATCGGATATAAAAATAATAAACGGAACTGATATAAAGATTTTATTATGGAGTGATTTTAATAGTATGACACCTTTAACAACCGTATTTACAGAGATAAGCGAAAATGATGAAAGCGAAATCGGTGAAGTTGTATCAGATGAAATATTCAATACAACAACAGGTGAATATTCCAATATTCCGCTTGTTTCTGATTGGTTGACAGGTGCAAAATCTGGACTTGGTATGGGTGCAGGTGTCATATCACCGAACAATGTACCGTATGGAATTGATACGAATTTAGTTGATGTATCAACTTTGAATGTAAATTATACATATGACAATAATTATCAAGGTGCAACTGCCGATAATGCACTATGGTACAAGACAGGTGCGTTTCTTGCAAGTGCCAATGGGGCAAATAACAGTATCTACGCTCGTGACGGTGCGGATTGGGAGCAACAAGCATTGCCTATCGGAAACGGATATATGGGCGGTATGATTTTCGGACTTCCTGACAAAGACCAAATTCAGATAAATGAAGAAACTTTCTGGGCGGCAGGATACAGAGGAACTCAAACAGGGGTTAATTCAAATACTGTAAACAGTAAAATGAGTGAAGGCATAAACGGTTATATGAGCGTCGGTAATATTTTTGTTGATTTCAATATGCCGAAAGGTGCGACTGTCAATAATTATTACCGTGACCTCAACCTTGACGAATCTGTTGCTCATGTGAGATACGA
>ERZ772878.1683-NODE-1683-length-10083-cov-3.03151_pt1 | contig 10083 bp, 6 predicted proteins | sample MGYA00580578_ERZ772878 | MGnify/ENA primary metagenome ERZ772878 (study PRJEB29015, sample SAMEA2737686) | human gut metagenome | biome: human gut; feature: human-associated habitat; material: faeces | place: China | collected 2012 ...
ACAACTTTCTTTTTTTATTTTACAATTGGAGGAATGACTTATGTATGATGTATATTCAAAACATGCGGATGATTTTATCAATCACGAAGAGATTTTAGAAACGCTTGCCTATGCGGATGAGAACAAAGCCAATGAAGCGCTCATTGATTCAATCCTGGAAAAAGCACGTCTGAGAAAAGGACTTTCTCACAGAGAAGCGTCCGTTCTTCTTGCCTGCCAGATAAAAATCAGGAAATCTACAAACTGGCAGAGCAGATCAAAAAGGATTTCTACGGGAACCGGATCGTCATGTTCGCACCGCTCTATCTGTCCAACTACTGCGTAAACGGCTGTACATACTGCCCGTATCATCTGAAAAACAAACATATCGCAAGAAAACAGCTGACCCAGGAGGAAATCCGCAAAGAAGTCATTGCACTGCAGGATATGGGGCATAAACGTCTGGCGCTGGAAGCCGGAGAAGATCCCGTACGCAACACGATGGAGTACTATCTGGACAGCATCAACACCATTTACAGCATCAAACACAAAAACGGCGCCATCCGACGAGTGAACATCAATATCGCAGCAACCACTGTGGACAATTATCGTCTGCTCAAAGAAGCCGGGATCGGCACCTATATCCTGTTTCAGGAGACGTATCACAAGGAGAGTTATCTGACCCTCCATCCGACCGGACCGAAACATGACTACAATTATCATACCGAAGCAATGGACCGCGCCATGGAAGGCGGTGTTGATGATGTGGGAATCGGAGTTTTATTCGGACTGGACAAATACCGCTATGAATTTGCAGGACTTCTGATGCACGCAGAGCATCTGGAAGCTGCTTTCGGCGTTGGTCCGCACACGATCAGCGTACCGAGGCTTCGTCATGCGGACGATATCAATGCCGATGAATTTGACAACGGTATTGATGATGATACCTTTGCAAAGATCGTGGCATGTATCCGCATTGCCGTTCCTTACACCGGTATGATCATCTCCACCCGAGAAAGTCAGAAATGCAGAGAACGGGTTCTGCACCTTGGCGTCTCCCAGATCAGCGGAGGCTCCCGTACCAGCGTTGGCGGTTACTGCGAGCCGGAGCCGGATGACGCAAAATCTGAACAGTTTGACGTCAGTGATACCAGGACGCTGGATGAAGTCGTGCGCTGGCTGATGGAGATGGATTACATTCCAAGTTTTTGTACTGCCTGCTATCGGGAAGGCCGCACCGGAGACCGCTTCATGTCTCTTTGCAAGAGCGGTCAGATCCAGAACTGCTGCCATCCAAATGCACTGATGACACTCAAGGAATACCTGATGGACTATGCTTCACCGGAGACAAAAGCCATCGGAAACCGTCTCATTGCGAAAGAAGTCGGAAACGTCCCAAATGAAAAAGCTCGTGCTGTGGTTCTGGAGAATCTTCGCCTGATCGAACAGAACAATCGCCGGGATTTCCGTTTCTAACAGAAAGGAGCATCTTTATGAAACTCAACCAGACCCCTTCTGCCGAACGTATCCACATCGGGATCTTCGGAAAAAGAAATGCCGGAAAATCCAGTCTGATCAATGCCCTCGCCGGACAGCCGGTATCCATTGTTTCAGATTTTAAGGGAACCACCACAGATCCGGTCAAAAAAGCAATGGAGCTCCTTCCTCTGGGGCCTGTTGTTCTGACCGATACTCCGGGACTGGATGATACCGGAGAACTCGGAACCCTGCGTATCGAAAAAACACAACAGATTTTAAATACCACAGATATTGCGCTGCTTGTCATTGACGGGCAGCTTGGCATAACTGAAGAAGATACCCGGATCTTACAGCAAATCCGCCAAAAACAGATTCCTTTTGTGATCGCTGTCAATAAAATGGATCTTACCATAGCTTCTCCTGTTCTTCCGGATGAAATTTCCCGGGAGCAGATCCTGTATGTCAGCGCTGCCGCGGGAACACACATCCACGAACTAAAAGAACTGCTTGCAAAACAGCTCGGACAGACACCAAAAACCCGAAAAATCGTGGGAGATCTCATCCATCCCGGAGACTTTGTCGTGCTGGTCATTCCCATTGACAAAGCTGCTCCGAAAGGCCGCCTGATCCTGCCCCAGCAGCAGACCATCCGGGATATTCTCGATCACGGAGCAACCGCAATTGCAGTGAGAGATAGTGAGCTTTCAGAAACGCTTAAAAACCTTGGAAGATCACCTGCTCTTGTCATCACAGACAGTCAGGTCTTTGATACCGTCGCCAAAATCGTGCCAAGAGAAGTACCGTTGACCTCTTTTTCGATTTTATTTGCCAGATACAAAGGAAATTTAGAACTTGCCGCCCATGGTGCACAGACCCTGAAAACATTAAAAGACGGGGATCATGTACTGATCTGCGAAGGCTGCACCCATCATCGGCAGTGCGAAGACATCGGAACTGTCAAACTGCCCAGGATGCTAAAACAGTTTACACAGAAAGATTTGCAGTTTACATTTACAAGCGGAACGGATTTTCCGTCAGATCTGTCTCCTTATCAGGTAATCATCCACTGCGGCGGATGCACGCTGACAGAAAAAGAAATGCAGTATCGATTAGATTGCGCCAGAGAACAGGGCATTCCAATTACGAATTATGGAATTGCCATTGCGTATATGCGAGGGATTTTAGAGAGAAGTATGGAGTTATTTTAAAAAACAGGGGCAATCTGCCCCTGAATAAACTTAAAGTCAGTTTTGTGTAAAATTCGATATTTGCTCATTTATAGGTATACAATTTATTTTTCCAATTTGTCAATTAAGTAAATTTCTAATGTCGGCTTATCCGTTGGTGTACTATGGAAATAAGAAAATTTGATTTTCTCACCAACCATTGAGGAATCAATTTTATACTCACCTGCAGGACCTGTGAGAATTAAAGTAACCTCATCGTATAAAAATCGATTATTTGTATCATCTACTTGTACTATGGCTTCTTTTTTATCAGAATGGTATTCCAACAAAGTACCTGTATCTGATAAAAGATGAGCATCTGACATTTGTGATATGTCTCTATTTGGGGATGTTTCTTTATTTTCTTTACTCAATATCGAAGCTCCTATTATGATTGATAAAAATCCAAAAAATAATAGCGGTAATAATTTTTTCATAGAACTCCTTCCTTGAAAATAAAAAAATAAGAGTTTTCTAATATCCATCTTTTATTCCATATTATTCTATAATTAAAATAAAAACAAGTCTTGTTATTTTGAAATAAACAAAAATCCCTGATGATATATGGATTAATTATTATATAGAATGCAAAAAACGCGGATTACCTTTGGCTATTCGGAGGTTTTTTTGATTCAAAAGGAACATTTTATTTCCGGAAGTTCTGCTTATGCAAATCATGCAGGTAAAAATACAGATTGCGTATAACAAAAAAGACCCGGTCAGGAGCATATCACTGCGCCATAGGTGAATCTGCTCTCTTGACCGGATTTTTCAGTTTTTATCCATGTTTTTTCTTTTTTCTGTATATCACTGCTCCAAGAGCTGCAATTCCTGCCACAAACAAAGCCGCAGCATATGGAATATAATTGATATCATCTCCTGTCTGAATCGGTTTTGTTTTGTCTATATGTTTCCCATTATCCTGACCAGCAGCCGACGTACTGTTCTGTTCCTGACTTCCATTTTCATCACTATTTGCTTCCGGATCCTCTGTTTGCGGATTTTCCACTTCCGAATCTCCTGATTCAGCTTTTTCAAAAATAGCCTCTGTAACGCCTGATGATACTGCTGTAATCTTATCATAAATGATCGTTCCTGTTACCATACCATCGTCTCCGATTGCATCTGTTCCGGGAATTGCATTTACCCACAGTCCAAAGGATGTAATGCTTGTCTTATCCTGTGCAAGTCCTCCTGCCGGATTTCCCTGCGTATCTCTCTCTACAAAATCTGTAAATGGTATCGTCACTTTGATTGGAACAGTGCCATCATTTTCCGCATAAGCCTCATATTCGTTCAAATATGTTTCATATACCTTACCATTTGCCGTCAGCTGGATAACTACTTTCTGATGTTTTCCATCCGGTATTGTATAGAATTGAAGTGCATCACAGTCAGACCAGTTAACTTCCTTTGAAATCGTAGCTCCCGCCCATCCGTTCGATGTCTCATTATATACAAACTTCATCGCATACTTGCCGTCAAATACCTGTCCTTTTTCTGCTGTCAAAGCCAGATTAATGGTGCATCCGGTATCTTTATTCACTGCCCAGTAATTTGTAAGCATACTGTCCACACCATAGTAATTTTCAAATCCATCAATTTCATATGGATCTTCTTCTGGTATCGCAATATTATAGAGTACACCTATAGATGCGATCACTTGTCCGTCTGCTGTCAGTTCAAGCGTACCTTCTGCCGACTCACCCAGGCTCTTTAATGTTTCTGCTGTCAACTGAGCCACTGCTGTACCATCTTTCAGTTCTGCAGTAATCGTCTGCTCTGTCTCTCCTTTTAATACAAACGCAATCTGCGAGTTTTCTGAACTGCCATTTACCTGTGCAGTAAGCTGCGTTGGCTCCAGTATACGACTTCCCGCCACAGGAGCCGTGATATAACCGTATACTCCTTTTGCCGGTGACTGAACCTCAGGTGCATTAATATTGGCAAGAATATTTTTCTGATCCGATGCAAAAATTGAACGATTATCATTAAAAAAGCTTATAAACCCATCGAGTGTTTCGTGACCATGCAGTGTTCCGTCATTGTTCACGGAATCTACATATGGTGTATAATACCCGTCCTTTTTTCCAAAATTTGCCCAAAGAAGAAAATAAGATGCATTACTTTCTGACACTACATCCAGCACCATATTATACCAATTAAGATTTTTGTTTCCTGTCTCGTGAAGAACTGTCTGATTATGTCCGGGATCCGCACTGCTGCATGCAAGTCCTGTTTCTGTCACTGCCATAAGCTTTCCATGTTCATCAGCAAAATTTTGTACTATTTCAAGCTGCTTCCTTAAATTTCCAAACCACACCTCTTCTTTATCATCCACGGGATCCATATCATACATATCGAACCCGATTACATCCACATATTCATCGCCGGGATAACGGATTCCATACTCTTCTTCTGAAACCGCCTCACTCCCCGGTCCGTACAGATAAAGAAAATTGTGTACCTCTTTTTTATCTCTGAGATATTCTACTGTATATTTATATACGCTCTTATATGTTTCTGCATCACAAAACGCAGCGCCCCACCAGAACCAGCTGCCCGTTGCCTCATGAAACGGTCGAAACATTACCGGTCCATCTACACGGCCCGCAAAATCAGCGATCATATCAAGATATGCATTAAATATTTCATTATATTTTCCTCCCGGAAGAATCTGGTTCATTGTATCTCCGGTCAGTGTGTTCGGCGTATATACAGAAAAATCATATTTTGCATAGGAAGGATCTGTCTGCGGATCATAATTTGGATTTTCTTTTACCAGAGAAAAGTTTGGTGTATGAGAGGACAGTGTAATGACTGATCCATTGGCAATGTTGTAATTTGCAAGCTTAGCCGCAGCCTCCACGTTGGCTTCTTCTATTGATTGCCCCTGTGTATCTACCGCCTCAAATCCCGGTTTTCCCGCCATCTCACTGTTGTACTTTTCAGCACTGTATTCGTTTCCTGTAACCGATAACGTATCCATACCTACAATTCCTGCATATGCACCTGTTACATCATAAGTGTCTGAATTAGAAAGTTCTGCACTTCCGGCCTTATGCCATGTATCATTCTGGTGCCCATAGATGATGCTATCTGTCTTTCCCATTGCCTGAAGATACTGATAAAGTGCCACTGTCTCTCCTGTTGCAGATGGATCTGTAATTGAAACCGATGAAGCATATTCTCCTGATTCTGATGTTCCATCCTTTTTAACCACTGTCAATGCACTCCCATTTGAACTTACCGGATTCCCACTGTTGGCTGCAAGTGTGGAATCGACACTTGTATCCGGCTGTTCGCTCTCATCTCCTGTTTCACTGTCCTTTGCCTCAAATTGAATATTATCAATCCATACTGCTCCAGAATATCCGGTATTGCATCCTACAATCTTGACTGCAAGATCTGTGACCGCATCAGATCCAATTGCAGGAAAGCCAAACACTGCCCTCGCCTTTGTCAATCCTGTTCCTTCCTCTTCCTGTACATCGATAAGACTTGTGTTCACATCGATTCCACAATTGGAATAAAACGCCAGCTTCAATTCTCCTTCTGTCAGTTTTTCTGTCTCATACCAAATATCCATAGAAATTTGTGTTACACCAGACAGATCGATCCCCTCTTCGCTCTTCCAACATGCTGCTATATTGCTCCAGTTCTTGTCTGCATCCTGACTGAAATCAACCGCTATCTTCATGCGTCCGTTTTCTGTATCTGACTCTAGCGTTGGCTTGGCTCCATTATATTGATATTCCCAACCTTCTCCATAGTACCAACCTTCTATTCCATCCTCAAAATTAAAATCATACCTTGTATTGAACAAATCTTCCGCCGCCTGTACACGCGACATATGAAAACCAGGAGTTACAGATCCCGTTAAAAGCACTCCCGCCAAAACGATTGCCATCAATTTCGTAACTATTTTTCTTTTCATAACTTTTCTCCTATTTTATCCGGATCGCTCATTCACATATTTCCCGTCAAAATATCTTTCCCTTAAAAATGATCCTACAGCAAGCCTGCCGCACCTATTATACCCGCATTATTTCCAAGCACAGCCTCTTCAATCTCCGGAACATCTCCCCTTTCTCCGCCAAAACACTCTTCTCTTAAAATCCTGCGAAGTGGTACAAGAAGAGACTCTCCCTGTCCGGAAATTCCTCCGCCCAGCAACACAAGCTGCGGTCGAAAGATATTCACAATATTTACGATTCCAAGACCAAGCCTGCGGATATAGGTCTCTACTACTTCTTTCATGGCCGGATCTCCCTGCTTTGCCAGAGCAAAAATTTCTGATGGGGTCAACTCTTTTTTAGAGATGCGTTTTGCCTCTCTTTTCAGTGCAGTTGCGGATGCATATGCCTCCAGGCATCCTCGCCGCCCACAGGTACAAGGTTCTCCATTTTCCACAATCACCATATGACCCAGTTCACTTCCGCCGATTCCTCTGCCCTCATAAATCTCGCCATCCAGAACTACTCCGCCTCCAACACCAGTTCCCAGTGTGATCATAACCACATCACTGCACTCTTTTCCTGCTCCTGCTATTGTCTCCCCTAACGCTGCACAATCCGCATCATTTGCAATTTCCACCGGAATCGGAAGATATGTTGACATCTCCTTTACCAGCGGCACGTCTTCCCAACGAATATTATTAGAATAGCGGACGATTCCTTTCTTACGGTCTACGGTTCCGGGAACACCGATTCCAACGCCAACACATTGTTCCATGGCAATCCCGTTCTTATCCAGAATAGAAAGTGCGGTTTCTGCCACTGTACGGATTACTTCATCTGCCGGACGCTCTGCTTTTGTCGGAATGCATACAGAATCAAGCAGCTTGTTGTGCACATCCACAAGCCCGATTTTTGTGTCTGTTCCACCAATGTCAATACCGATCCGCACCGGTGCCGCCTTTGCACGGATTGTTGTGATCAGCGCATCACAGCTTCCTTCTATTACATATGCTCCGCTTCCCGCAGGAAGAAACAAACTGTCTCCTTTCTGATAAGACACTTTATTTCCACATGAGACAACTCCCTCTCCGTCAAGGATCAGTATGCTGACAAAAGATTCCTCTGAAACAGTGCCTTCCACCCTGCACATCATCCGGCCATCCAGATTCAACTTGTCTACTGTAAAATAATCGCAGTCTGCCACATGGGGATAACTGCTCCTGCTTTTGATCAGAGGCACTCGGTTGGTAACAGCGATTGCCTTCTCTATATGCAAATCGCGCTTTTTCCCATCTTTTCCCACTCTCCCGTAATCGTAAACCCGATAAGTGACATTGGAATTCTGCTGTATCTCCGCAATCAGAATATCCTTTCCGATTGCATGAATCGTACCCGACTCTATGAACAAAACATCTCCTTTTTGTACTGGTACTGCATTGAGCACTTCCAAAAGTGTGTCCTCCTGGATCCTTCTTGCAAATTCTTCTTTGCTGACTTCTTTTTTAAATCCATAATAAAGAAACGCTTCTTTTCCGGCATCCACTACATACCACATTTCTGTTTTTCCATATTGCCCTTCATTTTTAAGGGCATATCTGTTATCCGGATGAACCTGAATAGATAAATCCTGCTTTGCATCAATAAATTTAGTCAAAATGGGGAAATCACGAAACCTCCTGCAGTTGGTTCCCAACACTTCTTTCCCTTCCGCCTCTATGTACTCCTCCAGTGTTTTACCTGCATATGCACCATTTACAATCGTGGAAGGACCGTCCGGATGACAGGACAATTCCCATGTCTCCGCAAGAATTTCTCCGTCATATTCTTTTCCGTATTCTTCCACAAGCCTGTGTCCGCCCCACAAATAATCCTTACAGCTCGGCTTCAGTTTTAAAACGCTCATACTCTCACTCCTCTTTTAAAGATCCCTTCCATTTGTTTGAATGACGTCTCTGTACCAGTATGCTGAATCTTTTAAAATTCTCTCCTGTGTTTCAAAATCAACATATACGATACCAAACCGCTCCGCATAGCCTTTTTCCCACTCAAAATTGTCCATGAGCGACCACTGGAAATATCCGCGCAGATCAATCTCTTCTGCGGCGCGCTTCAACTCATGCAGATATCTGGCAAGGAAATCAATCCTGTTCGGATCATGGACTCTCTGATCCAATGACACAACATCATGACATGCCATTCCGTTCTCTGTAATATATATAGGTTTCTTATATCTCTCATAAAGAAATTTAGGCCCCCAATACAGACACTCCGGTGTTACCGGCCAGTTGACCGCAGTTTTACCGGCTCCCGGCACACGCCCGACCTCCTCAGGATTTCCATCTGCGCCCATGCGGAATGCTCTTCCATTATAAATATTCTGCCCGTACACATCGATCGGCTCAGAAATAAGACGCATATCCTTCTCCGTGATCTTCGGAAGATATTTCTCATATTTTTTCAGCCCTTCCTCCGGATACTTTCCAAGAAGAACCGGATCTGACCACCATGCCACATTCCATGTCCAGTTCGAATCATCTTCCGGCATGGAGAAATATTTCTTTCTGGCAGCTTCAATATCCTCCGGACGGTCAGAAGCCGGATAAATGATGCCACTGGTCGGAGCATAACCTATAGTCAATGGCTGTTTTGCGTGCTGCCTTAACATCTGAACTGCTCTGCCGTGCGCACGCAGCGCATTATGCGCCATTTCAAAGGTATCCCGTACAGGGCACTTCAATCCAGGCGCGTGTACCCCTGTCAGAAAACCAAGACCTACAAAACACTGGGGTTCATTTAATGTAAAGAAATGGGTTACTCTGTCACTGAAGCGCTCTGCCACCAGTCCGGCGTACTCTCCGAACCACTCCGCAATATCTCTGTTCATCCAGCCGCCCTTTTTGTACAGCTCATATGGCAGTTCCCAGTGATACAACGTAATATAAGGTTCAATATTATTCTCTATCAGAGCATCGATCAGATCGCTGTAAAACCGTATTCCTTCCTCGTTTACTCTCCCTGTCCCCTCGGGCAGAACACGTGTCCAGTCAATAGAAAACCGGTATGCCTTCAATCCGATTTCTTTCATAATGCGTACATCCTCGCGAAAACGGTGATAATGATCGCATGCGGTCTCTCCTGTATGCCCGCCATATACCTTTCCGGATTCTTTTGTATACACATCCCAAATATGCATTCCCTTGCCTGCTCCTTTTACACCGCCCTCAATCTGATAAGCGCTGGTAGCTGCACCCCAGACAAAATTGTCAGAAAATCCCATATGTAATTCCTCCTGTGCCCTCTGTTTTTCTATTTCTCTGCCTGATACATTTACTCTGCCAGTGACTCCACTGCCTTTGTCAACACCTTTCGCTTCTCTGCGGCATCTGCATCACTGGTTCCTTTTACACCGATATAAAATTTGATTTTGGGTTCTGTTCCTG
>ERZ772878.1689-NODE-1689-length-10026-cov-3.25705_pt1 | contig 10026 bp, 10 predicted proteins | sample MGYA00580578_ERZ772878 | MGnify/ENA primary metagenome ERZ772878 (study PRJEB29015, sample SAMEA2737686) | human gut metagenome | biome: human gut; feature: human-associated habitat; material: faeces | place: China | collected 2012 ...
GCTTTTTATGGCAAGAGATAAAGAGCAGGCAAAAGAATTTTATAAAAGAGACGATAAGATTGATGACCTTTTCAACCAGGTGAAAGAGGAACTGGTTGCCTGCCTGAAAGAAGGCAAAAAAGACACCGATGCCTGTGTGGATCTTCTGATGGTTGCAAAATATCTGGAACGTATCGGTGACCATGCAGTCAATATCTCAGAGTGGGAAGTATTTAAAGAGACCGGAAGCATCAAAAACGAAAGAATCCTTTGATACATGAGCTCACAAATGCTGCTTGCTTCCGTTGTTTTCCTGTTTTTTCGGCTTGACGTGAAGTGTGAAAACCTTTATAATAGAAAAAACACAGAACAAAGGAAGAAATTATGAGAGTTATCGCAGGCAAAGCCAGGAGACTGGCACTTAAGACGGTTCCCGGAATGGAGACCAGACCGACCACGGACCGGATTAAAGAAACGCTTTTTAATATGATACAGGATGAACTATACGGTATCCGTTTTCTGGATCTTTTTTCCGGGAGCGGTGCGATAGGAATTGAGGCACTCAGCAGAGGAGCAAAGGAAGCAGTCTTTGTGGAAAAAAATCCTGCCGCAGTGTGTTGCATCCGCGAAAACCTGAAGTTTACTAGGTTGGACGCGGATGCTTTTGTTGTGCAGTCAGATGTTTTTGCTGCACTGGATCGTCTGAGACGTGAGATCGAGGACGGCAAGGAGAGCTTTGGTGTCATTTTTATGGACCCTCCTTACAACCAGGAGCTGGAAAAGCGAGTCCTTTCCTGCTTAAAAGACAGCAAAGTGGCAGATGAGCGTACCCTGATCATTATAGAGGCATCTCTGGAGACTGATTTTTCCTATCTTAAGGAATTTGGGTTCCGTGTACTGAAACGCAAAGAATATAAGACAAATGTTCATATGTTTATAGAGAAGGAGAAAAAGGAGTTATGAGAAGAGCTGTCTACCCTGGAAGTTTTGATCCGGTTACGTTCGGACATCTTGATATCATCCGTCGTTCCGCTGTTCTGGTGGATGAACTGATCGTCGGTGTGCTGACAAATAGTGCAAAAACGCCGTTGTTTTCTGCCGAAGAACGTGTTAATATATTAGCTGATGTCACCAAGGATATCGGAAATGTGACAATAAAGGCATTTGATGGTCTGTCCGTAGATTTTGCAAGGAACTGCGGAGCACAGTTTATGGTGAGGGGTCTGCGGGCGATCACCGATTTTGATTACGAACTGCAGATGTCGCAGACCAACCGCATCCTGCGCTCAGATATTGATACGATTTTCTTATCGACCAGTCTGGAATATGCCTACTTAAGTTCGACAACGGTCAAAGAGATCGCCAGCTACCATGGCGATATCTCCAAATTTGTGCCGGAGTCGGTGATTGAGAAGATATATCAAAAAATGGAAGTGTCAAAGCAGGATTGAGAAAGTGCGAAGTACAAAACAATCCGTAAGGCATCTTTAAATTAGAACTAGAACCAGAAATCAGAATAAAAAATAGGAGTGATAACGATGAGCAGCAGAATTGAGCAGATTATTGAAGAAATCGAGGAGTATGTAGACAGTTGTAAATTCCAGCCACTCTCTTCTACAAAGATCGTGGTAAATAAAGAAGAACTGGAAGAGCTTCTGCGTGAGCTTCGTATGAAGACACCGGATGAGATCAAACGTTACCAGAAGATCATCAGCAACAAAGATGCGATCCTGGCAGACGCACAGTCCAAAGCAGATGCGATCATCGCAGACGCAAAGACACAGGCACAGCAGATGGTTACGGAAAGTGAAGTTATGCAGCAGGCATATGCACAGTCCAATGAGCTGCTGGAGAACACCAACCAGCAGGCACAGGAGATCATGGACAATGCAACAACCGATGCCAACAACATCCGTATGGGTGCACTGCAGTACACCGATGAGATGCTGGCAAATCTGGAAAAGATCATGAGCCATACGATCGATGCAGCAGGCGAGAAATACAATACTTTCATCAATTCGATCCAGTCCTGCTACGATATCGTAAACAAGAACAGACGCGAGCTGTCACCGGGCGGAAACCCTGCATCTTATGCAGCACCGCAGCAGGATGCGGATTACGATGACGACGAGGCTTAAAAAAGGCCCGGAAGCAGCGTAATGCAGAGTATTTCACACAGAAATATCAGCAGAGCGAGCAGTATTTTGGTAAAAAAATAGCTACGAAGAGATAAGGGGGTGTCTTTTATGACACTCCCTGTTTGCATGAAAGAGCAAAGACCGCCAAAAGCCAGAAACGGGAGCAATATCACATAACTTTGCGGATAAGCAAATGCGGCAGTGACGGCAGGGATTCCGCCTGTAATTTCCAGAAAGCAGGAGAAAAAAGCGGCACTTTCTGCACGTATGCGGGGTATGTGTGTGATCACATTGGATAAGACAGCAAACAATATAATATAACCGCCAAGCTTTAACAGGACTGAGAGGGCATCTTGGAGGCAGGCATCAAGCAGTGTAAGAGAAAGCACGGGACTCGATGTCTTTTTTTCACGGAGAGAAAAGGAACTGCCGCAAAAGAAAAATGCCATCAGACAGACAAAAGCAGGTATTATGTACAGAAAAGAGACGGTGATCCCGGCTTTCTCCGGGTGTTTTAAGTGCAGTGTCAGAAAATAGGTGATAAGAAAAGCCGGACTTACGTTGTTGCAGAAACCGAAGAGCATGGAAGCTTCCTTTGGATCGATCTGATCGGTTTTTAAAAGATCGGCAAGAATTTTGGCACCGGAAGGATAACCGAAAAAAAAGCCGCACAGGAACGCATAAAGCCCGGCCGGGGAGAGATGGAGATATTTTCGGGTAAAAAGTCCGGGCAGGAAGAGAAGATGTTCAATCAGGCGGCTCTGGATCAGGATGTTGGAAAAGACCATGAACGGCAGAAGGGTGGGAACCAGAGTGAAAAACCACAGGTTCAGTCCCATTTTTGCACCTTCAAAGACCAGACCAGGGAAAAACAGCAGAATCACAAACAGGGTAGCACCAAGAAGCGAAGAAAAGAAAGATTTCATAAAAAATTCCTCTTTTTGCGTATCGTATGCATCAATTCAAAAACATATGCATATAAAAATAAGACAGCATTTGTGAGGGGAGCTTCGGATGAAGAAAAAGCGACCGGATGATACGATTAGAAAAAGGATCTGTTTTCTGTTCCTTGCAGTGCTTGTTCTTTTTGTCGGAATGGCGATATTCCATCATGAAAAGAGAAAATATGCTCTGCATGACAGAGTCATTGAAATGGAACATTTCCGTTCTATGCAGGCAGGCGGCAGCTTGCAGGAAGAAACAGCAGAACTTCAGAAACAGAGCGGACTTTCGAAAGGAAAACTGCTGGCACTTGCTTTTGCGGGTGCTCAGGCGTCTTTTCCAAAGAAAATGCCGACGATCGATGAGCTGCAGCAGACGGCGAAGTGGATGTACCGTTATCGCCCGAAACAATATGAGATGCTGGAAAATGCGTTCTGTGCGGTATGGGATGATCTTGTCTGCTTTCCAGTAAAATGCAGGGTATCTTATGAGGATTCCTGGATGGAAGAACGCACCTACGGCGGCAAACGGGGGCATGAGGGGACGGATCTGATGCCGCCGACAAATCAGAGAGGGTTTTATCCGGTATTTTCTGCCACAGCCGGGACGGTTGAGCATATGGGATGGCTTCAAAAGGGCGGATGGCGGATCGGAATCCGCAGTGAACAGGGCGGTTACTTTTATTATGCCCATCTCTCGGAATATGCACCGAGGATGGAAGAAGGGAAAACAGTAGAAGCCGGCGAAATGCTGGGCTATATGGGGGACAGCGGTTACGGAGAAGAGGGCACGGTCGGTCAGTTTGCCGTACATCTGCATTTTGGCATTTACATACAGACGGCAGACGGGCAGGAAGTCAGTGTCGATCCTTACTGGATCTTAAAAGGTCTGGAGGGAGAACCTTGAGGTGACAGTTGGAAAAAAGGAAAAATTATGCTATACTGGTCTGACTGAGGAAGGACGGTAAGTAATGTAGGAGGAGTGGTTTTTATGGAAATACAGTTATGGAAGGATATTTTAAATCCATATGAGCTGGCGGTGGAGGAACTGCTGGTAAAATTTAATCATCTGATCAAAGAGTACCAGGATCGGGGTATGTACTCGCCGATGGAGCAGGTCTGCGGCAGAGTCAAATCGATCTCCAGTATTTTAGATAAAGCACAGAAGAAAAACATTGAAGTTGACAAGATTGAAGAACAGCTGGATGATATCGCAGGCATCCGCATCATCTGCCAGTTTGTGGAGGATATTGAGAAGGTGGCAGATCTTATAAGAAACCGCTCCGATATGCAGGTCGTTACGGAAAAGGACTATATCAATCATATGAAATCGAGCGGTTACCGCAGTTACCATATGATCGTGTCTTACCCGGTGGAGACCTTTTCCGGAACAAAGACCATCCGCGTGGAGATCCAGATCCGTACTCTGGCGATGAATTTCTGGTCTACGATCGAACATTCGCTTCAGTATAAATATAAACAGCATATGCCGGATCACATCCGGGAGAAACTGAGCCGCGTTGCCGATGCGATCATTGTGCTGGACAATGAGATGTCAACGGTACGCAGCGAGATCATGGATGCACAGAATTCCTGCCAGATCCAGACGAATCTGGTCAAAGATATTTTAAATAATATCCAGAATCTGTATACGATTGCCAACAAACGGGAACTTGTCAAGATCCAGGATGAGTTTTACCGGATCTATGAGACAAAGGATCTGGAACAGCTGCGTCGTTTTCACAGCGATCTGGACAATATCACAGAAGGTTACCATGTGCAGGCATTTAAGTGATCTTGATGTATGAAGAATGTCAGAGGCATTTTTGAGCAGATGTGGTATAGGAAAAGCAAATAATAAGAAACAAGAAAGGATAAAAAGATGGAACTGCCTTCAAATTATTTAGAAGAGATGAAAGAACTGCTCGGTGATCAGTATGAGGCATATCTTGCAAGTTTTGAGCAGAAAACCAGACAGGGACTTCGTGTAAATACCGCGAAGATCGCACCGGAAACCTTCAGGCAGAAGGCAGATATTTCTCTTGAATGTGTACCGTGGTGTGAGAACGGCTTTGCTTTTGATGAAAAGCAGACGGTGACAAAGCATCCATATTATTATGCGGGGCTTTATTATGTGCAGGAGCCAAGTGCGATGATCCCGGCATCACACCTTCCGGTAGAGCCGGGCGATTTTGTGCTGGATCTCTGTGCGGCTCCGGGCGGCAAGGCGACGGAGCTTGGTGCAAAATTAAAAGGAAAAGGCATGCTGCTTGCAAATGACATCAGCAATTCCAGGGCCAAAGGGCTTTTAAAGAATCTGGAGCTTTTTGGCATTTCGAATCTGTTTGTATCAAGTGAAGAGTCCGATAAGCTCAAAAAAGCTTATCCGGCGTATTTTGACAAGATCCTGATCGATGCACCGTGTTCCGGAGAAGGGATGTTCCGCCGGGATAAGGCAATGGTAAAAGACTGGCTGCAAAAAGGACCGGATTACTATGTGCCGATCCAGAGAAAGCTGCTGCTCGATGCGGCGGATATGCTGAAAAAGGGCGGAATGCTCCTGTATTCGACCTGTACATTTTCTGTAAAAGAAAACGAAGAAAACATCGCTTATCTTTTGCAGGAGCGGCCGGATATGGAACTTCTGATGCCAGAATGGGATGAATATTTCTCCCATGGAAAAAAAGAAGGATTTGAGAACTGTATCCGCATTTTCCCGCATCTGGCACCGGGCGAAGGTCATTTTGCGGCTCTGCTTGGAAAACGCACCGACGGCGAAGAACAGAGTGAAAAATGTCTGAAAAAACCGGCGAAAAGCAAAAAAACACCGGTGTCTGACCTCAAGGACTGCCCGGAATTTGCAGTATTTATGCAGCAGATAACAAAGCCTTTATCCGGAAAAACGGAAGTTCAGAAAGAACGCATCTATCTGCTTCCGGAAGGGACGAAGATCGAACGGGGTATCCGTTATCTTCGCACCGGGCTTTATCTTGGAGATCAGAAGAAAAAGCGGTTTGAGCCGTCGCAGGCTCTTGCCATGTGCTTAAAAGCAGAAGATTTTAAGAAGAGCGTCTCTTTTAAAGGGGACGATGAGCGTGTGATCCGTTACTTAAAAGGAGAGACCCTGGATTTATCCGACACAGAGGCGGAAAACGAAAAAGGCTGGGTACTGGTCTGCGTGGACGGTTACGGGCTTGGCTGGGGCAAAGCGGCCGGCGGTATCTTAAAAAACAAGTATTATGCAGGATGGAGAATGCAGTCATGAGTTATCGATTGGATCAGTATCTGACACTTGCCGGCGAGGGAAGTCGCTCCCAGGTGAAACAATTCCTGAAAAAGGGACTTGTCCAGGTGGACGGTATCACCGAAAAGCAGGCAAAGAGAAAAGTACTGGGGAACGAGCAGATCACGCTAAACGGAAAACCAGTATATTATGAAGAGCATTGCTATCTGATGCTGCACAAACCGGCAGGTGTGGTCACCGCAACCGAAGATAAAAAAGAAAAGACCGTCATGGATCTGATTACTTTGCAGCAGAAAAAGGATCTGTTCCCGGTCGGAAGGCTGGACAAAGACACGGAAGGACTGCTTCTTGTCACAAACGACGGAGAGCTGGCTCATCGTCTGCTTTCCCCGAAAAAACATGTGGATAAATGCTATTTTACGAGAGTGACCGGGCAGATCCATGAAGAAGATATCCACAGATTCAAGGAAGGGTTGGACATCGGAGATGAAAAGAAGACTCTTCCGGCGGACCTTGAGATCCTCTCGTCGGGAGAGATTTCCGAAGCGAAAGTCACGATCTGCGAAGGACGTTACCACCAGGTCAAACGGATGTTTGAGGCGATCGGCTGCAAAGTGATCTATCTGAAACGACTTTCCATGGGAAGCCTTAAGCTGGATCCGGCTCTGGAAAAAGGAGCGTTCCGCAAACTGACCGAAGAAGAGATTGCGGCACTTTTACAGCCGCCAAGAAAGGAAAAAGAATGAGCACAGATTTTTTGCCTGTTTCCAGAAAAGATATGGAAGAGAGAGGGATCGAGCAGCTGGATTTTGTCTATGTGATCGGAGATGCCTATGTGGACCATCCGTCGTTCGGACATGCCATCATCAGTCGGCTTCTGGAGGCACATGGCTTCCGGGTGGGGATCATTTCACAGCCCGACTGGAAGGATGAAAAGAGTATTTCCATTTTAGGGAAGCCGCGTCTTGGATTTCTGGTGTCGGCCGGAAACATGGATTCCATGGTCAACCATTATACGGTTTCCAGGAAAAGAAGACAGAAAGATGCTTACACACCGGGCGGTGTGATGGGAAAACGCCCGGACAATGCTACGATCGTCTACTGCAACCTGATCCGCCGCACCTACAAGCATACCCCGATCATCATTGGCGGGATCGAGGCGAGTCTTCGCAGACTCGCCCACTATGATTACTGGTCGGACAGCCTGAAACGCTCCATTTTGCTGGATTCGGGGGCAGATCTGATCTCTTATGGGATGGGAGAACACAGCATCATAGAGATTGCGGAAGCACTGGATGCGGGAATCCATGTACGCGATATCACGTTTATTGCGGGAACCGTTTACAAAACAAGGATGCTGGATGAAGCCGTCGATACGATCGTGCTGCCGTCCTATGAAAAATTAAAAGAAGACAAACTCTGGTATGCCAGAAGTTTTTATACACAGTACTGTAATACCGACGCATTTGCCGGAAAGCGGCTTACGGAGAGCATCTTTATATTGTGCAGAATCCGTCAGCAAAACCACTTACGCAGATGGAAATGGATGATGTCTATGCATTGCCTTATAAAAGAACCTGGCATCCGTCCTACGATGCCAGGGGCGGCGTTCCGGCAATCTCGGAAGTCAAATTCAGCCTGGTCAGCAACCGCGGCTGTTTTGGCGGATGCAGTTTCTGTGCACTGACGTTCCATCAGGGACGGATCATCCAGACGAGAGGGCATGAGTCCATTATCGAAGAAGCGAAACAGATGACGGAAGATAAGGATTTCAAAGGCTATATCCACGATGTCGGCGGACCGACCGCCAACTTTCGCCATCCGGCATGCGAAAAACAGCTGAAAAAGGGCGTGTGTCCGAACAAACAATGTCTGTTTCCAAAACCGTGCCAGAATATGCGGGCAGACCACAAAGATTATCTGATCCTGCTGCGTAAACTGCGGAAGATCCCGAAAGTCAAGAAAGTGTTTATCCGTTCCGGTATCCGCTTTGATTATCTGATGGCAGATAAGGATGAGAGCTTCTTCCGGGAACTGGTCAAATACCATATCAGTGGACAGCTCAAAGTGGCTCCGGAACATGTGGCGGACAAAGTGCTCGCAAAGATGGGCAAACCGGAGCATGCTGTTTATCAGAAATTTGTTAAAAAATATGAACAGCTCAACAGACAGGAGGGTATGAACCAGTTTCTGGTGCCGTATCTGATGTCCTCTCACCCGGGCTGTTCCCTGACAGAAGCTGTGGAACTGGCAGAATATCTCCGTGATCTTGGCTATATGCCGGAGCAGGTGCAGGACTTTTATCCGACACCGTCCACGATCTCGACCTGTATGTACTATACCGGTGTCGATCCGCGGACGATGGAGCCGGTCTACGTTCCGAAAAATCCGCATGAGAAAGCGATGCAGAGAGCTCTGATCCAGTACCGCAATCCGGCCAATTATGAGCTGGTCAAAGAGGCACTGTTAAAGGCACACCGCAGCGACCTGATCGGATTTGACGCCAAATGTCTGATCCGCCCGCGTCCGGATAAAAATCGTCAAAATTATCAGGGCACGGATAAAAATCGCCGGGGACAAGATGACAGAAACATGGGTGGCAAAAACGCAGGCAGAAAAAATACAGGAAACAGCAGCAATCAAAATGGACGAAATACTGCAAAAGAGCGTCCGACAGGCAAAAAGAAGACAATCCGCAACACGCATAACAGAAAGAAGAAGTGATATGTCAGAAAGAAAAAAGATTGCCATTGTAACGGGAGCCTCTTCCGGTATGGGAAGAGCATTTGTACAGCAGATCATGGACAAGTACCGCAGACTCGATGAAATCTGGGTGATTGCAAGGCATCTGCAAAAAGAGATGTGGCAGGAATGTTTTGGGACAAAGATCGTGCTTCTGCCGCTGGATCTTTTGCAGGAAGCACAGCAGAAGCGGTTAAGATGCAGGCTCTTTGCGGAGGATGTCCGGGTCAAGATTTTGGTAAATGCCGCCGGAATGGGACGGATCGGAACATTTGAAGAGATCACACTTCCGGAGCATCAGCAGACGACGAGGCTGAACGACGAAGCACTGATGACCGTCACGTATCTGTGCCTTCCTTATATGGAGAAAGGCAGCCATATCATTCAGATGGCATCGGCATCGGCGTTTGTGCCGCAGCCGGGATTTGCCGTCTATGCAGCATCAAAAGCTTATGTGCTGAGCTTTTCCAGAGCACTGCGAAGCGAAGTGCGAAAAAAAGGTATCACCGTGACCTGTGTGTGCCCGGGACCGGTGGACACGGCTTTTTTTGAAGGAGCCGAGAAATACCATAAAATGCCGCTGTTTAAGAAAAAATCTATGGCAGATCCAAAGCCTGTCGTGGAAAAGGCCGTTTATGATGCGGCCTGCGGGCGGGCATTGTCCATTTACGGATGGTCGATGAAAGCGTTGTTTCTTGCGTGCAAGATTTTGCCGCATCGTCTGATTATTGACCTGACTGCCATATTTTTTAAACCATAACGCAACCGGCAGCCAGACTCTGTGAAAGGACCGACTGTGAATCGGAAACAACTGGAGGAAATCATGAAGAGAGACAAAGGAGAATTTGGGTATATCAAATCCCAGAAAATCAAACGCGGACTGATCACGCTGGTGATGTTCGCAATCCCGATCATCATTTTTCTGACCGGGCTTTTTATCACAAAGACAAGGCTGAATATGTTTACCTTTGTGGCGATCATG
>ERZ772878.1702-NODE-1702-length-9921-cov-75.172_pt1 | contig 9921 bp, 9 predicted proteins | sample MGYA00580578_ERZ772878 | MGnify/ENA primary metagenome ERZ772878 (study PRJEB29015, sample SAMEA2737686) | human gut metagenome | biome: human gut; feature: human-associated habitat; material: faeces | place: China | collected 2012 ...
GGAAAAAGAATAGGATAAAATGAAGATTTGAGCAGAATTGAGCATTTCAACTGACAGTCAGGAGGTTTCGGCATAGATTGGCACAAAGTGGCATAGATGGGGAAGACAGGCTTTGGGAAGAATATGGAAACAGATGCACTTCCAAATCATTACCCGACATCGGATGCACTTTTAACACTAACGGTCTATATTTCTGCGTTCTGCGTAGGTTTACATTCTGCCCTTACAACTCCCATAAACTAATTTTGCACCAAACAAAAAGTAAGGATTATGAGGAGTACATTCAAGACCGTGTTCTACGTGAACGCAAGCAAGGAGAAGAACGGAATTGTCCCTATCATGGGACGTGTGACCATCAACGGGACTATCGCACAGTTCAGTTGCAAGCAGACCATCCCGAAAGCACTTTGGGATGCAAAGGGAAACCGCGCCAAAGGCAAGAGCAAGGAGGCACAGGCGGTAAACTTCGCGTTGGAGAACATCAAGGCACAGATAGCAAAGCACTACCAACGTCTTTCAGACCGTGAAGCCTGTGTGACCGCTGAAATGGTACGTAATGCTTATCAGGGCATAGGCACAGAATATGAGACCTTGCTACGTGCCTTTGACAAAGAGAACGCGGCTTTTGCCAAACGTGTGGGTAAAGACCGCTCCAAGCGCACATATCTGAAATACCTGACTGTTCGCAAGTATGTAGCCGAGTTTATCAGAAAGCAATATAAACGTGCCGACATAACAATGAACGAACTTACGGAGGATTTCATCCGCGACTATTGCCTGTACCTGCGCAACGAGGCAGGGCTTGCACAATCTTCCGTGTGGATATACTCCATACCATTGAAACATATCGTCACCACGGCTCACTACAATGGAAAGATACCGAGAAACCCGTTTGCAATGTACCACGTTGACCCCGACCACAAGGAGCGCGGCTTCCTGACGGAAGAGGAACTTCAGGCATTGGGCGCAATCAAACTGGAGAATCCTAACTTCGCACTGGCAAGGGACTTGTTTCTGTTCGGGTGCTGGACGGGCATATCGTTCATAGACATCAAGAACCTCACGACTGACAATGTCGTGGAAATAAACGGTGCGCTGTGGATTGTGTCGAAACGGCAAAAGACAGGTGTCCCGTTCCAAGTCAAGCTGATGGATATTCCGATGCAGATAATCAAGCGTTATGAACCGTTCCGAAAAGACAAGAGACTGTTCAACATAGGCTCACTTGACATGGTGAACAAACGCATAAAGAGCATAGCAAGGAAGTGCGGCATTGAGAAGCCGGTTTCCTTTCACCTCAGCCGCCACAGCTTCGCTGTCATGGCATTGAACTACGGTATGCCGATAGAAAGCGTGAGCAAGATACTCGGACATACGGACATCAAGACCACGCAGATTTATGCCAAGGTAACGAACACGAAACTAAACAGCGACATTTCCGCCTTTGAGAACAAAATAAGCGGACGTTTCGCCATATAACCGCTTGATTATGGAACGGGACATTATTACGATGAACGAGTACGGTAGAGTGACGATACCCACTTCTACAAATGTATGGATGACGGAGGCAGAACTGTCCGCATTGTTTGGTACAATCGCCCCGACACTCCGTACAGCTATTCGCGCCATATATAAGAGTGGAGTGCTGAAACAACATAAGGCAGAACGGTATATCCGTTTGCCCGATGGCTACGGCATGGACGTGTATGCCCTGTCTATGGTCGTGGCACTCGCATTCCGCATCAACACCCCATGCGCGAGAAGGGTACGCAAAGCCCTGTTGGAAAGGTTGTACGGGCAAAAAGAAAGACAAGTCCTGTGGGTGTCAATGAACAGACCGATGCTCGAGTGTTAGAGCGTGGGTACGTACCTACGCTAACCGCCCGAAGAAGTGACGATGCCATGCTTCTTCGGGCTTTCTTTTTTCTTTCCAGCCCCTTTCCCTTATGCGATTTTCTGCATTTTTTTGTCTGCTTGTTACGATTGCACCGTTTTGCTTCATTTTGCGTATCAGTGTTTTATGTGTCACACCATAACTTTGCGCCCGATTGTTTAACCCGTTGCCGACACTGCTGTCGGCGACATAAAACCAAGCAAAACCTATGGTAGAACAAGACGAATTCATCCGTGTGGGAACTACCCTCTACAAGATTGTTGACCAGCCACTGATTGACGGGGGATGCGTGAAGAAGCGCATCGCATGGAACTCCGAGACCTTGCGGCAGGACTACGGCAAAGACCGCATGGCTACCGTGCCGAAGTATGACGGTTTCTGTACCGTGCCCGACCATGTGGGCTACAAACCCGTTGTCGGAAAGTTCCTCAACCTCTATGAACCGATAGGACACCGACCACAGGAAGGCGGCTTCCCCTGCATCCGCTCGTTAGTGGAGCATATCTTCGGAGAGCAATACGAGTTGGGCATGGACTACCTGCAACTGCTTTACCTGCAACCTGTCCAGAAGCTGCCTATCCTGCTGTTGGTGTCCGAAGAACGGAACACGGGCAAAAGCACGTTCCTCAACTTCCTGAAAGCCATCTTTAAAGACAACGTGACGTTCAACACCAACGAGGACTTCCGCAGCCAGTTCAATTCCGATTGGGCAGGGAAGCTGCTCATTATGGTGGACGAAGTACTGCTCAACCGCAGGGAGGACAGTGAACGGTTGAAGAACCTCAGTACTACATTGTCCTATAAGGTGGAAGCCAAGGGCAAAGACCGTAACGAAATCGGTTTCTTCGCCAAGTTCGTGTTGTGTTCCAACAACGAGCATCTGCCCGTCATCATCGATGCAGGCGAGACGCGCTATTGGGTACGCAAGATAGAGCGGTTGCAGTGTGATGACACCGACCTCCTGCAAAAGCTGAAGGATGAAATCCCTGCTTTCCTGTACTTCCTAATCCATCGGGAGTTATCAACGAAAAAAGAAAGCCGTATGTGGTTTTCGCCGAAGCTGATTGAGACGGAAGCCCTGCGGAAGATAATCCGCAGCAACCGCAACCGTCTGGAGATTGAGATGGCGGACTTGCTGCTTGACATCATGGCGAAGATGGAGGTGGATACGGTGTCATTCTGCCTGAATGACATCATCCTCCTGTTGCTGTGTTCGCAGGTCAAGGCGGAGAAGCCGCAGGTGCGTAAAGTGTTGCAGGAGTGCTGGAAACTATCACCAGCACCCAACGGGCTTACCTATACCACCTACGTGTATGGCGGTGACGGACGCTATCATACCCGTAAAGATGTGGGCAGGTATTACACCGTGACCAAAGGACTGCTGGAGAGCCTCTGATATTCTGTTGAATTGTTGAATAGATATAATATAATGTTGATATATAGCAAAATACAGGCTCAACAGAATACCAACAACGCCAAACGGACGATGAAAAGTGAATGCGGCAGCATCCGGTTCTGCCTTCACTTTTTCTTTTCGCTGTTGTTTGTTGTGCATCATGTGTTTGTTGAGAATAAGTTGAATGTGTATAACACAATGTTTCAATGCGTTACCATTTATTCTCAACGACTCAACGCTTTTACATACATCAACAAGTCCGTAGGGAAATGGCAGGGCAATCCAAGCGATATTACGTATGCAGACATGCCATCATGCCGACAAGCAGACACGACAACATGACAGCACGAAACCATGACGGCATGACGTACCACCCAAGCTGGCGAAAGAGGAAAAAGCATCCGGCAACCACCGACAGCGCAGCGGATTTTCTGAAACGGAAAAGCCATAGCTCATTAGGGCGTTTTCTTCACGCACCGCTGCGCTAATGCTAAAAACGCCCCAATGAGCCGAAGGGGTTCCACCCCTTTGGAAACCCCGTTTGCATCATGCGGCACGACCGCAGCGGACGGGCATGAACAAACAAGTTTGTAGAACCTATAAAAACAAAAGACGAACATGGGATACATAAGCATCCAATTCAACAAGGCGAAAGGCTCGGCGGACACGGGCGCGTCCGACCACATCGAACGCAAGACCATCCCCAAGAACGCCGACCCTATACGCACCTGCCTCAACCGTGAACTGGTGGAATTCCCCGACGGCGTGACGAACCGCACCGAGGCAATCAACCACCGTATCCGCACGGCAGGCATCAAGAGGAAGATAACGCCTGACCAAGTGAGGGCAATCCGCATCGTGCTTTCAGGCACGCACGAGGACATGATGAAAGTGCAGGACGAGGGCAGGCTGAACGAATGGTGTGCCGACAACTTGCAATGGCTGCACCGCACATTCGGACGGGAGAATACTGTTTCGGCTGTCCTGCACATGGACGAGCATACACCGCACATCCACGCTACAGTTGTACCGATAGTAACGGGCGAACGCAGGAAAGCGAAAAAGAAGCAACAGGTGGAAGGTAAGCGCACCTACCGTAAGAAAACGGATGCCGTCCGTCTGTGCGCCGATGACATGCTGACACGTGAGAAGCTGTCAGCCTATCACGACAGCTACGCGGAGGCAATGGCGAAATACGGCTTACAGCGTGGCATCCGTGGTTCGGAGGCACGGCATACCACAACCGCCCAATACTACCGTGACTTGAAGAGGCAGACGGGAGAACTCGAAGCCAATGTACAGCAGTTGCAGACGGAACGGCAACAGGAGGAACAGAAACTTGACGAGGTAAAGAAAGAAATCAAGTCGGAGAAGCTGGAAGCCGCCAAGACCGAGGCGAAAGCCGCACTCGTGGCAAAGGTGGGTTCTCTTTTAGGCGGCGGAAAATTGAAAGCGGAAAAGGAAAGGGTTCAACAACGCATAGCAGAACTTGAAAATCAAAATGCAAGATTAGAACAATATATCAAGCAGATGGAACGTGAACACCAAACCCAATGCAGCAAATTCAGTGAGTATATAGACAAAGTAAAACGATACTTTCCTCATGTGGATAAACTATTACCCTTGATAGATTTCTGCCGTAATACGCTGCACTTTTCCGAACAGATTATCCAAGAATTGTGCAAGTTGAAGAAGGTGAAGTTGAAAGGTGATTTCTATTCACCTGAATTTAACCGTAAATTCCACGCAGAAGGCGCAGCTTTCTCGTTCGAAGAAGATAAAGGCAGGAAAGGGCATTTTAAAATATGCGTGAACGATATTCCACTTGTGCAGTGGTTCCGGCAGAAAGCGCATGAATGGAGAAACGGTTTGGGGCTTACTACCCAAAAGCAAGGTAATGGGATGAAAATCTGAATATGCATAAATTCCACCCAAGAAGTAAAGAAAATCATTCAATGAAAGGGATTTATCAAGGATTTTAGTTACTTTTGCAATTGGATTGGGGCAACCCTTTCCAAGACATAGAAGAAAAAGAAGAAGCGTTATGCTTATCTTGTACTTGAAAACGTAGGAAATTTTCAAATTGGATACAAGGATAGCATAGTGGTTCTCACGCTATAGCGTGGGCTGCTATTGTTACATCCGTATCCAAGGTTTCCTACGACCTTCAAGTAGAGTGTGGCATACAGTTCCACGCTTCGTGATTTAAACCATCCTTTGTGGAAGCTGGAGGATAAATGTGTAGTGTATGAACGCAATTAAAAATTGGCTATTAGTTATTTGCACCATTCTATTAACAAATGGATGTGCGCCACTTCGAACGCCTGTAATAGTAAGGAATGCTCCTATTGAAATGTATAAATACGCATACATTTCTCCGACAAAGGAATTGACATCAAGCACAGGAGGTACATATGGAGGGCAATATGGTATCTATGGCTCTTCAACTACTAAAAGTGTTAATCCGAGTGATGTGATAGCAGGAATATTGATAAAACAAGGGTATATTATATTGCCTGAACTCAAATCTGAATTAGCGAATGAAACCTTAATCGTCAATTATGGCGAGAGTGGTAGGCGCAACAGAGGTTTAGGCTATACAATAGAAGTAACCATACAATTTAGTTCTGCAAAAACCAATGAAATGATATGCTCCTGTACGGCAGAAGGACAAGGAGAAACAGAAGCTGATGATATTCGCCAAGCCATTAGACGAGCATTGTCAAGTTTGTTCCCTGAGAAATAGAATTAATTAATAACCAATAATACAATAAATTATGAAGAAGATTTTTACCATCTTAGCCATGCTCTTTGCTGTTATCAACATTATGGCACAAGAACATCTTTCTTTCAAAGGTATTCCAATTGAAGGAAGTATAACGACGTTCTGCCAGAAACTTAAAACCAAAGGGTTTACTTCAATTGGTCGTGATAACAATATAACAATGTTTACAGGAGATTTCACGGGGCGTAAAGCTACGGTCGGTGTGACCGCAACAGATGATGGAAAAAATGTTTTTGCCGTGATTGTTTTCTTTGACCCAAGTGGCGAGTGGAATACCCTTGTTAATACTTATGACTATTACAAGGATTTGTACACTCGTAAATATGGTGCCCCTACAGTTTCAAAAGAAAACAATCCTGCACGTTCAGATTCTAATACCGCTTTAATGGCGGAAGTATATCAAGGAACTGTCGTGTATGGCAGCGCATGGGAAGTAACAGGTGGTGACATACAGCTTTCAATTGAAAAGACATCAGGTGTCTATGAGGGTATGGTGATGATACGCTACCGGGATTCGCAAAATGTTGAAGCCAAAATCAAAAATGATTTAGATGACATCTAAAAACAATGTAGGATGAAAAAAATTGTATTACCATTTATGTTGTTGTTTCTTTTGGTGATGGTCGGATGCACCGACAACGCACCGAAACCAACATCCAAAGAAGAAGTAAGAGAGCAGCTTATACAAACGTATGATATAGAACGCTTCAAGCTCTTTTCCACGCAAAACATGTGGACATTCATTAAACTTGACACTCAGACCGGACAGATGTGGCAAGTACAATACAGTGTGAAGGGAGATGAAGAACGCTTCGAATATGACTTAAACCCCAATCCGCTTATCACGACGGACAGGAAAGTCAACGGGCGTTTTGAACTTTATCCCACCCAAAACATCTATAACTTCATTCTCCTTGATAGGATAGACGGTAAAACGTGGCAGGTTCAGTGGTCGTTTGATGAAGAAAACCGTACTGTCATACCAATTAACCGTGCTGCCCCATCCACAAATTAGATATGGCGACAGCCAAATTTATAACAAGTTGTAAAGATGGTTCTATTGCTCACTTTGAGTTCATGTATCGCTGCTATTGCTATTGTTGCCATAGTAGCGATACGCCTATTGTTAAAAAAGAAAGTAAAAGAGTTGTCTTTACGGGTAGAGAGCATCACACCTTTCCAAGCCATACAGAAAAATAAGGAAGAAACACTAAGACAAGGAAACGAACTTTTATTCAAAGATATAGAGTCCGATTTGGAACATACCTTTAAGGGGCAGTACATCACATTTCGGGAAGAGTGGCAGTTTACGGAGTATTATACAGAATTGTTCCATGAAGTAAGCGGCTTTCTTAAACGGCTTGAAACATTCCATGTAGAACCGTCAGAAACAATCGCAAAATTTGCATCTGATTTTGAGAACCTACAATGGTTCATCAAAAGTCATAACGACAACTATATAAAAGAGGAACTGGACACCTATAAGGATTTTTTCGACCATTGTTTGAAATATCCATTAGACAAGCAGCAAAGACGCTCAATCGTTTCAGAAGGAGATAATTGTTTAGTAGTCAGTAGTGCAGGGAGTGGAAAAACTTCATCCATCGTAGGAAAGGTAAAGTATTTGACTGAAATAAAGAAAATCAATCCTCAAAATATCCTCCTTATCAGCTACACAAACAAGGCTGCCGCTGAATTAACAGATAGAATGGGTATTGCAGGTTTGAGAGGGTACACTTTTCATAAACTTGCCCTTGACATTATCGGACAGACAACAGGACAAAAGCCATCAATATATGAAAATACGGATGCGCTCTTCGTGAAAATCTACCATGAATTATTGAACGACAAGAAATTCAAGAAAAGCGTAATAGAATACTTCATTGATTATCAAACGCCCGAAAAGGAGTGGGAACAGCGGAAGAATGAGCGTAGGCAACAACTTTCAGAGCAAAAAGATGTGCGTTTGAAAGCAGCGTTTCCAGATATGGACGGAAAAACTGTTTATGTACGGAGTGAACAAGAGCAGAAAATATGCTTTGCGCTATCTTCCCTTAGCGTAAAATTCAGATATGAAGAACCATACGAGCATCCATTGGCAGACGAGATGCACTCTCAATACAAACCGGATTTTTCCATATATTTTGAACAAGGTGGAAAAACAAGGCGAATATATTTAGAGCATTTTGGAGTAGATGAGCATGGACTTGTTCCTATATGGTTTGCCAAAGACAGAGGCATCACCTATGAAGAAGCAAACCAAAAGTATAACGATGGCATAACATGGAAAAAAGCGGCACATGAGAAATTCGGCACTAAGCTGTTGACAACTTCAAGTGCAGACTTTCATTATTCCGATATTCGGGAGAAGTTGAAAACCTTATTGGAAAAGGTAGATGTTCCCATCCAAGAGAAAACAGATGCTGAATTATACGATATGGTTCTTCCTCCGAATAGCAAGCAGGAAAAAGCTTTTATACGCCTTGTCGTGACTTTCGTGACATTGATAAAGTCAAGCTGCAAGTCTGTAGATGAAGTATTAAGGCAAACCAAAAACGCAAGAGACGAACGCAGTACATTCATTATCAAAAACATCTTTCGACCCGTTTATAAACGGTATATTGAAGAATTGGCGAACATCAACCAAATAGATTTTACGGATGCAATTCTGCAAGCTACCGACATTTGTCGTTCCTCCCATCCTGTGAAGTATGATTATATCATTGTAGACGAGTTTCAAGACATATCCGTTGACCGTTACAACTTCTTGAAAGCATTGCGAGAGGGAAATCCGCCTGCAAGGTTGTATTGTGTAGGCGATGACTGGCAATCCATCTATCGTTTTTCAGGAAGTGACATGGCTCTTTTCAATCAGTTTTCAAATTACTTCGGTCAGACGGAAGTCAATAAGATTGAAACGACATATCGGTTTGGAGAACCTTTAATCAGCCTGTCTTCGCAATTCATCCAACGCAACGAAGCCCAAATAAAAAAGAACATCCATCCTTTTAACCCACAAGTTAAAACAGAATTACAGTTTTGCGATTATGAAAGGCGCGATTATTGTAATGTCATCGAACAATTGGTCGCGTCAATTCCAATGGAAAAATCCGTATTCTTGTTAGGTAGATATTCCTTTGACGATTATTACCTGTCATTCGTGTATAAATCTGTGAAAGAAGGTAATCGTTTTTTCTATATCATCGGAGATAGGAAGATAGAATTCCTGACCGTTCATAAATCCAAAGGACTTGAAGCGGACTATGTGATAATTCTTCAATGCAACAAGGACACATACGGGTTTCCCTCACTTGTAAGTGATGACCCTGTGCTTAATTACGTCCTGACAAGAAGCGACCAATATCCATACGGTGAAGAACGCAGGCTGTTTTATGTAGCCATTACCAGAGCTAAAGTCAAGACCTATGTACTGTATGACAGACGTTTCCCTTCTGTTTTCGTGAACGAGTTCTTGCATCCGGAAAAAGTCACGGAAGAAAGTTATGCCAAGCATCCAAACGCCAACAAAAAGTGGACACGCAGTGCGGATAATTTTCTGCTTACCCTTTATCATGAAGGGAAAAGTATAAAATACATAGCCGAGAGAATGGGCAGAAGTCAAACCTCGATAGTAATGCGATTAGGAAAATTGGAAGGAAAACGGCAATAAAATACTGATTGCATTTCGTTTGTCGAAAATATATGTTACCTTTGCATAGAGTTGTTTGACAGCAATGTACTGCACATCGCAGAATTTATGACCGTTGCCAAGTCATTACCTCACTTGTGGCAAAAAGTGCGCAAGTTGCTTATTCCTAAATTATTCCTATCTTATAGCTGTATTTT
>ERZ772878.1709-NODE-1709-length-9887-cov-4.48464_pt1 | contig 9887 bp, 9 predicted proteins | sample MGYA00580578_ERZ772878 | MGnify/ENA primary metagenome ERZ772878 (study PRJEB29015, sample SAMEA2737686) | human gut metagenome | biome: human gut; feature: human-associated habitat; material: faeces | place: China | collected 2012 ...
AGAAAATAGCTATTCTTTCCTGTATGGATACCCGACTGACTGCTTTGCTGCCAGCAGCATTAGGAATTAAGAATGGCGATGTGAAAATGATAAAAAATGCAGGTGGCGTTATTTCCCATCCTTTCGGTAGCGTGATACGTAGTTTGCTTGTTGCTATTTTTGAGTTGGGGGTAGAGGAAATAATGGTGATTGCTCATTCTGATTGTGGAGCTTGCCATATGCATAGTGAAGAAATGCTCGAAAAAATGAAAGCACGCGGAATCAATCCGGATTATATTGACATGATGCGTTTCTGCGGAGTTGACTTTCATTCGTGGCTGGATGGTTTCGAAGATACGGAAAAGTCGGTGAGAGGAACAGTCGATTTTATTGTACGCCATCCTTTGATCCCTTCAGATGTGACAGTCTACGGATTTATTATTGATTCTACGACCGGGGAATTAACGCGGATTGTATAGATAATTAGATAGATAGGTAAATAGATAAACTGCTTTTTTAATCCCCTAAATATAGTGACGCTATCCTATCATGATAGTGACGCCATTCTTATTGTATAGTGTCGCTATGTCTGGAGGATAGTGACGCTATTTTGAAGACAAAAAAATAAGGCAGCTTTTTGTCGGCTGCCTTTATCTTTCTGCGGTTATATACTTTCTTTGACTGGTGCACTCGTTTGTGACAAATAGGGTGTCCGTACATCTCAATTTCTGCCTCACGGCTAGCTTTACGATTCGCTTTAACGTAATCGTCCTGTGTAATTTGCTTTTTCATAATGAAATTATTTCTCTGTGCAAAGATACAATATATTCTTCATTTAGTATAAACTTTTATTTCCTATTACGCTCGGTTTGCATTATCTTTGCATACATTAATCAAATGAAACCGGAAATAATATGGAAAATTTCAGTGAATTGATAAAGAACCGTCGTAGTATGCGGAAGTTCACCGATGAAGAATTGACACAAGATCAGGTAGTTGCGTTGATGAAAGCAGCTTTGATGTCCCCTTCTTCCAAACGTAGTAATAGTTGGCAGTTTGTAGTGGTTGATGATAAAGAGGTATTGAAAGAATTGTCTCATTGCAAAGAACAGGCTTCTTCGTTCATTGCCGATGCAGCTTTGGCGATTGTTGTAATGGCCGATCCGTTGGCCAGCGATGTTTGGATTGAAGACGCTTCCATTGCTTCCATCATGATACAGTTGCAGGCTGAAGATCTTGGCTTGGGAAGTTGTTGGGTGCAGGTTCGCGAACGTTTCACTGCCACCGGAATGCCTTCCGATGAATTTGTCCATGGAATTTTGGATATTCCCTTGCAACTTCAGATTCTTTCTGTCATTGCTATCGGACATAAAGGGATGGAACGTAAACCTTTCAATGAAGAACATCTTCAATGGGAGAAAATTCATATTAACAAGTTCGGAGGAAAATAAGTATGGGAGCTGCTAAAGCGAATAATAGTAAAGATACCTATCTGGCTACTGCTGTTACCTTTATCGTTATCGGAGCACTTTATCTGATTGATAAACTGATTCATTTCTCTTCCATTGGACTGCCTTGGGTGATGAATAAGGACAATATGCTATTGTACGCCTCGATCTGTTTCCTTATTTTCAAACGCGATAAATCAATTGGTTTTGTGTTGCTTGGGCTTTGGCTAGTGATGAATATCGGTTTGGTCATGTCCTTATTGGGTTCGTTATCCGGATATCTGTTGCCATTGACACTGCTCATCATCGGAATCGTTTTATTCTGGTTTGCAAAACGATAAGAGAATAATGAAAAGAAGTATAGAAGATACACCGATCGTGTTTATCGGTGCAGGTAACTTGGCTACTAATCTGGCGAAAGCTCTTTATCGTAAAGGTTTCCGCATTGTACAGGTATATAGCCGGACTATGGAATCTGCCCGTACCTTAGCCGAGAAAGTAGAAGCTGAATATACAACAGATTTACAGGCAGTCTCCAAAGATGCAAAATTGTATATCGTATCGTTGAAAGATGATGCTTTAGTAGATTTGTTACCGCAGATAACAGAAGGAAAGCAAGCGTCTTTGTTGGTGCATACGGCAGGAAGCATTCCGATGAGCGTTTGGGAAGGGCATGCAGAACGTTACGGAGTATTTTATCCGATGCAGACATTCAGCAAACAACGTGAAGTTAAATTTCAGGAAGTGCATTTCTTTGTTGAAGCGAAAAGGCCGGAAGACGTGGAATTGTTGAAGGCTGTTGCCGCCACACTTTCGGAAAAGGTCTACGAGGCTTCTTCCGAGCAACGTAAGAGCCTTCATTTGGCTGCTGTTTTTATCTGTAACTTCACCAATCACATGTATGCATTAGCAGCTGATTTGCTTGAAAAATACAACTTGCCTTTCGATGTCATGCTTCCGCTGATAGATGAAACAGCACGTAAAGTCCACGAATTGGCGCCACGTGATGCACAGACCGGACCCGCTGTTCGTTACGATGAGAATGTGATGAGTAATCATCTTGCCATGTTGGTAGATTCTCCGGCATTGCAGGAAATATATAAACTAATGAGCAAAAGTATCCATGAGCACCATCAATTATGATTTATCCCGTATCAAGGCTTTAGCTTTTGATGTAGACGGAGTATTGAGTTCGACAACCGTACCTTTGCATCCTTCCGGAGAACCGATGCGCACGGTGAATATCAAAGATGGGTACGCCATCCAGTTGGCTGTGAAAAAAGGACTTCACATAGCTATCATCACCGGTGGCCGGACAGAAGCGGTACGTATCCGTTTTGAGGGACTGGGAGTGAAGGATTTATACATGGGTTCTGCTGTGAAGATACATGATTATCGTGCTTTTCGTGATAAGTACGGATTGACCGATGATGAAATTCTATATATGGGTGATGACGTGCCGGATATTGAAGTGATGTGTGAGTGCGGACTGTCATGCTGCCCGAAAGATGCCGTGCCGGAAGTGAAATCCGTTGCAAAGTATATTTCTTATGCAGACGGTGGTCGTGGATGCGGACGTGATGTAGTGGAGCAGGTGCTGAAAGCTCACGGTCTATGGATGGTGGAAGACGCCTTCGGTTGGTAACTTAATCATAAATAATCGTTGTTTAATAACGAATAAAACCATGCTTGATAACTTAAATAAATATCAGATTATATTAGCTTCCAATTCTCCCCGTCGGAAAGAACTGATGTCGGGACTAGGAGTAGACTATGTAGTCAGAACATTGCCGGATGTAGACGAGTCATACCCGGATACATTGGTAGGTGCTGAAATACCTGAATATATTGCCCGTGAAAAGGCGGATGCCTACCGTACCATGATGAAGCCGGGAGAATTATTGATTACGGCAGATACCATAGTCTGGTTAGATGGGAAAGTACTTGGAAAACCGGAGGGTAGGGAAGGAGCCATTGAAATGCTTCGCGCTCTCTCGGGAAAATCTCATCAGGTTTTCACAGGGGTTTGCCTGACTACTACTGAGTGGCAAAAAAGCTTTACCGCTTCCTCCGAAGTGCTGTTTGATGTCTTGTCGGAAGATGAAATCCTGTATTACGTAGATCGTTATCAGCCAATGGATAAGGCAGGAGCTTATGGCGTTCAGGAGTGGATCGGGTATATCGGGGTTAAATCAATTTCCGGTAGTTTCTATAATATTATGGGGCTTCCCATACAGAAACTGTACGGAGAGTTGAAAAAGCTGTAGTAAGTATCTTGAATATATCTGAATATATCAGTGTAATAAACTTATTGATTACATGAAATACATAAGATATACTTAGTCCAATAATGCAAAAAGGCTACCTCAAAATAGAAAATGAGGCAGCCTTTTTCTGTATTTTTAAGCAGGAACATTTACTGAATATCCCAAACTGAAAGATGTGGAAGACTATAATAAATCCAACATCAGAGGAATATCTTCTTCCCGAATTCCTTGTGTGAGAAGAGCTTCTTCATCTTTATGGAACATTTCCAGGAATCGTTCCCGGTTTCCACTAGCCGTAATGGCTTTTCCATAGAAAACGGAAGCTTTCTGAATATCTCCCATCACCCAGGCAACATGTCCTGCATTCATATAGTCAATAGCCAGAGGCTTTTGTTCTATTATTTTTTCATAATACTTCATCGCCTGTTCATGTTTCTGGCTGATAAATGAACACCATCCGATACCACGCCATGCCTTAATACAGTTGTTCTCGATGAAATCCAGTTTGAAGAAATAATTCAGTGCTTCTTCATATTGCCCCAATTCGGCCAGACAGCTACCGATATGGAAAGTCACATTGGTATCTTCCGGGGCAGCTTCTTCTACCTTCTTATAATAGGTGATTGCTACCTGGTAATTTCTGTTCAATCGATAACAAATAGCCAGATGGCGATTGTTCCAGATATTATCCGGTTTCAACGTGTCTGCTTTCAGGTAAGCCTGGATAGCTTCTGCATATTTCTTTCTTTTCTGCAATGCATAGCCAAACTTCTGGTAATATTCAGCACTCTCTCCTTCGAATCCGCCAATCGTTTCCAACTCTTCATAAATTTCGATAGCCTCGTCCCAACGTTCCTTTGACAGGTAGAAATCGGCAATGGGGAATAATACATCTTCCCAGTGCAATATATTGTCGAGTGCAGGGACATGATGAAGATCAAGCTTCTCTTTAAAAATATCTCTGAATTCACTCTTGCGCACACTAAGTTTGAAGAAACGATATAAATCGTGCAGGTACTGGTTGCTGACCGTTCCCGGACGTTCATTGAATTTCTTCATCGTCTCAACATTCGATTTCTCCGCCAATTCTGCAACCTGTTGTTCATTCAGTTGGCTCAACATCATATCCTGTTGTGACTGTGGCAATTGATGGATCGTGAAAAAGAGAGAGTACTTATCACTGTTACTGAAGAATCCCGATTGAAGAATTAAATCCAGTAGACTGCCTCCCTGATTTCCTGCCTGCTTCATTGCCTTGAGCACATTAGACTGTTGCTTGCTGAATGGATAAAACCAGTTATGCACCTCGCGGAAGAACGGATAGTTTTTCAAAGCCGCAAAAGTACTCATATATACATCTGCACCCTCCAACTGCAATTCGTTCATTTCACGCAATTTATCCCCCAGTCCGGATTTCTCGAATGCATCTTCCCAATCCGGATTCATGTCGTTGTTCTCTTCATCGCTTTCTTCAAAGCCGAACCGCATATTTTTCATGGAGGAAACATTCTTCAGCATTTCGGGAATAATCTCCTCCCTCATTTTTTTGTCAATCTTTTCCGTTTCCTGACATAATAGCATTTGGCGGTAAATGCGAGCGACATCTTCTCTGAATGAAGGAATTTCTTCCATGAGATCCACCCTTTTTATCAGTTCCGGATAGAAAGTAAGTCGGCTTCTGTAAATGTGGAAAATAATCATCGCACCAACCAATGCCCGTTGACTGACGTTGACGTTGGGATGCTCGTAAGCATCAAGCAACCACATTATTTTTCGTAGGTCGAAACATTCCATCAAGCTCAATGTGAGGGCACTGACAAACAAACATAAATCATCTCCCGGAAGTAGTTCCGAGGCAAGCATGGCTTTTGCATCTTCCTCGTCTTCGGGAGTCCATGCGCTGTTTGTCCATGTTCTGATAAACATAAACTTGAGTGTGTCCTCATGCCGCTTTAATACTTCATCCATCTTTTCGTCAGACAGTAATCCGCTGACTGCCAAGTCGTCATTAAAAGATTCCAGTATGTGTAATATGGTTTTAAGACCATAGTTTGACAAATCTGGCGATTTGGGAGTACGTCGTACTTCATGATAGTATCTTGATGAAGCGTTATCCAATATGAGCAAACGTGATTGGTCGGCAATTCCCCATGTGTCCGATACCATTTTCTGATACAGATTCCACCGTTCAGGGTCATTTGCTCCCTGTTTCATGTATTCCAGCATATATTTGTAGGAAGTCTGCAATTGTTCCAGGCGAGTGCGTAGATCCCAGTCAGGACACTGCCACAGCAGAGATTCCAACTGCATCAGAGCTTCCTTGAGTCTTTTCTCTTCAAGTAAGGCACGTATATATGCGTATTGTTCATTAATCGTTTTTTCGTTCATCATTATCTAATTATTTATTTTTTCCAATCCAGGTCAAGCGTTTCCAGAGACCCTCAAAAGGACCATGTTTATGGTGTCGCAGCCACCACGAACAGAATACCATTTGTAATAGAACAAAAAGGATGCCAAAAAGGAAGCTATAAGTGATTCCTAAATATCGTCCCAATTCGAATCCCCAATGATAGAACAAAAGAGAACCGAAAATGGATTGCCCGAGATAGTTCGTTAAACTCATTTTACCATAAGATGTGAAACGCATAAAGAAACTACGGTCTTTCACACGGTAGAAAGTCAACAGTAATCCTGTCACCAGTAATACCATGAAACTAAGGCTGCTGAATGAACTTAATATCAACTGTAGAGGAACAAGGACGGCACTCCGTTCGATGAATTCCGGCAACATATTGTTCAATCCGTAGATGGGGAAGAAGCAGAGAAGCGAAATTGCTAATGCTTTTAACCACAAGCGTTCGTTCTGTTCGCTATACAGGAAATATTTGCGGCGGCCAACCAGCATTCCGAATAGGAATAATCCCGGTGTTTGTAAGATACGTCCATGTTCCAAAGCCCAGGTCATGTTAGCCATTTGTCCTTCCCACATATTCATGCGGACTGTTTCAAGGAAGTTGCCATGTTTTTGTACGTCGAAAGCGATGCTGAAATAATAACCTGCCAAACTTTTACCTGCCACATAGTCAGGATTGCACAAGGCATAGATCAGTTTTGCCCAGTCGATAGGTTGAAGGATTAATAAAGTAGCAAAGATGGCAACTGTACGGTCACTCATCCGGCAGAATATCGGCAGGATAATTCCTAAAATCGCATACATGGTTAATATTTCGCCGGTAAAGAAAGCGGCATTGAATTGTCCTATAATGAATAGGATGAATAATCTCCATAAAAAACGCAGGCGGAAATCTTTCCCTCTCCGTTGTTGGTTATTGTCCTGAATATAGAAACTGAAACCGAAGAGCAAAGCAAATACAGCGTATGCTTTATTACTGAAAGTGAAGAATAATCCTCTCCAGATTGCTTGATCGGTAAATTTCATCCATTCAAAAGGGACTTCTTCCGGGAAAGAATAGAAATTAAAGTGTTCAATGCTGTGCAAGAGGATGATTCCCATTACTGCCAATCCTCTTAATACGTCGGCCACGTCTATTCGGGCGTTGGTTTCGGCGATTTTACTTTCCATGTTTTTTTAGTTACTGTTATTAATAAGATTAATATTTGTTCCAAAAGGAATATATTCCTTATTTATAATTTCATTCATAACCCTATGGGAATGAATGATAGTCTGTTCTCAACTATTACGCATTAATACTTAATACTTGACACTTAATACTTGAGTTAGAATCTCACCTGCACCTGTGCCTGTATCAGATTGGAATCTTTCTGTCCGTCTCCTTTTTTATCACAAAAGGTATATTGTGCCTGCAATCGACATCTGGGATAAAACCAGTATTGTACGCCTGCAATATAGTTATTTTGTTTGAAATCTGCACTCTTGTTCGGGTTGAAATAATCGTACGAAGCGATGAAATCGAAATTTCGTGCAAAGCGTACGCTTCCTGTTGCATAGAAACCTTCGCTTTTCACACTTCGGTCTTTTCCGCCAAGATATTCTGTACGCAGATTAAAAGTGGGAGTAGTGACAACACCTCCTGCACTCCAACGTTTCTTGGCGTAATTTTCTCCCGCTTTGATTCCGGTATATTCCGAATCGGCTATGGCGTGCCCTGTTCCGCGGATGAACGAACCACCTACGGATAACCATTTCAGAGGATAAACCATTAAATTGCCGACCACATCTTTCTGGCTGTTTTTGTCTTTGGTATTCAATCCCTGCCCGTTCATTACGGCCACTTTATATTGCAGGAAGTCGCGAAAGACTTTCCCATGAAGCATCATGCCGATATCCCGTCCGGAAGTCATTCCGTAACACTTATCGCTACCGCTTACTCCTGCCAGATAGCAGACAGACTGTGAATAGCAATTGATAAGTTCTACTGTAGTAGGAGACAATTCGTTTTCTATGGTATAAGGAACTTTAAATTCACCGATACGTGCCGTAAGTCCGGGAAGAAACTGATAATCAGTATATACTTCGAGTAGCATACCGCCATTGTAGAAGTCATACATAAAGTCGCAAGTCCATCGTTTGGTGATCTTTCCATGTGCCATGAAAATAATTCGTTTGATGTCGAATGTATTGTCGGGATTCGCTGCATCATCGTATGTATATCCCAGCTGGGCATATCCGGAGAGACTAATCCGTTCTTTCAGTGTGTTGACAACCTGATTTAGTGGTGTTTGTTCTTGTGCAAGAAGGGCATTTTGTATACCTGTTATACATAATACAAAAGTGAAGAGTTTGAGTAGTGTTTTTCGCATGAGTCAGTTGTTATTTGATTATGGTTGATACTGTGGGGATAAACGTAGTGTCGATCAGATTCTTTTCAGAGTAGGTTTGAGGGATTCGGTGGTTTTCTTTCAACCAGTGTATAGCCTTGTCTATCGCTTCAGCGGAGGGGCGTTTTGCTTTTTGATAATTGGGGAGGGCGACGAGTCCTGTCAGATTTTCGGGCACACCTATTTCTATCAATACTTGCTCCCATTCTTTCTGCGGGTGCATTTTTATGTAATCTACTCCCAGGTTATATCCTGTGATGAGTAGCTCGATTTCTTCTCTCTTCTCGTTGAGCGCTTTTCGTGAAAAAGCGGTAGCGGTGAAATCGATACCCAACTCTTGCGTACTTACCAATGAACGATGTTTACTGTTCATGGCGATGGATGCGGCAGGGTCGGGTAGGAAAGAGGCATCAATTTGATTGTACTGCAACATTTGCAGACGGAGAGGAAGCTGGCCGATTTCCGGCATGTTTATTTCCGTATGCTTGATTCCGGCTTTGCTTAATAGCTGGTCGGTGGCATATTCGATAACTGTGTTGCGCGACACGGCGATATTCTTTTCCTTGAGCTGTTCCAGTTGGTTGATGTTACTTTCTTTGGAGACAATGAAGCAGAAATAACCATCATTCTTCAGGATGAATCCTAAATCAGTATGATGAATAGCTTGTAATGCTACCGCACTGGGATAGTCAGTAATCATGCCATCCATTTTCCGGGTTTGGAAAGCGGCGTCCCGGTCGTTGGCAGAGTTGAATGAAAGAATGGTCAAATCCAGTCCTAATGAGTCGTAAATGCCTTGCGTTTTGGCTATATGAAAAGGAAGTCCGTCCAGTGTAGGCATCATGCCCAGGGTAAGTGGTTGCAGTTCGGTTAGAGGTAAAAAAGAGCTGTCTCCTTTCTTACTCTGACAAGAGTAAAGGAAGAAAAGGATGAACCAAAAGAATAGTATCGGTCTTTTCATACCTCGTTTTTATAAATAAGAGGAATTCTGTTTTTATAAATAAGGGCAACTCTTTTCACAAAGAACTGCCCTTCTAATAATTAACTATGTGAATTTAACAATTATCTTATTCTTGAATAGCAGCGATACCCGGAAGAACTTTTCCTTCGATTGCTTCGAGCAATGCGCCACCACCAGTTGAAACATAAGATACACCGCTAGCCAAACCAAACTTGTTAACACAAGCTACAGAGTCGCCACCACCCACAAGTGAGAATGCGCCGTTCTTAGTTGCTTCAACGATTGCTTCACCTACTGCACGTGAGCCGTGAGTGAAGTTGTCAAATTCGAATACGCCTGTAGGACCGTTCCAAAGAATAGTCTTAGATTCTTTGATAACGTTAGCGAAGATTTCTTCAGTCTTAGGACCGATGTCAAGACCTTCCCATCCGT
>ERZ772878.1716-NODE-1716-length-9859-cov-2.87862_pt1 | contig 9859 bp, 9 predicted proteins | sample MGYA00580578_ERZ772878 | MGnify/ENA primary metagenome ERZ772878 (study PRJEB29015, sample SAMEA2737686) | human gut metagenome | biome: human gut; feature: human-associated habitat; material: faeces | place: China | collected 2012 ...
GCCCTGTAATATCAAGTTTATATAAAAATTTTAAGTCCTATGAAAAAAATAAAATACAAACTTTGGACAATGACGAAACGATTATAATTGATAATACTGAAATAAATGCTTATTTGGCAAGGGTTATATTTTCCAAAGACGGTATAGAAGTGGCAACTTCATTAATTGAAACTTTAAAAAAATATCTAAACTATTCAGCAAGTCAGTTAGTTTCAATAACTCATAGGAAAAATTCTCCTTGGGATGTAATATATGATGAAAAAAAATTCAATCAGGTCATATCAGACAAGACAATAGAAGATTATCATTATATTGAATCTGTTTGAGCCTAAGTAAAAAAAGGGAAATATTTCCATAAGTTCGCTAATAAGATGGACTTTATAGAGAAGTAGTATTTTACTGCTTCTCTATTTTTTTATGCTATTTGCCTGGGTCTGTATTCAACAGAAATGTCTCAAAAAAATTTTATTCTATTCTCTGATTATTATAAAAGTCTTCACTTTTCTATCACATCTTTCAGCTTATAACTATCAAAATAAAAACAAATTTGGCATATTGTTTTGTTTAAAAAAATTATTATAATTAAGTTAGATAATTTTAAATTAAGAGAGGGGAATTTTTATTATGGCAATTTTTATTGATGTTTTTTATCCGGAAAATTCAAAAATAAGTAACAGATTATCTGAACTAGTAAGTGACTGTCAGACTTTATTTGCTGATGCCTCAGTTCACAAAGAAGAAATTGAAACTAAGTTAGAGACATGTAACAAAATTATAAAAGAAGCTTATGAAAAGCTTTCTAAAACACCGCCCCCACTAGTTTCAATGGAAGAAAGTATCCAGTGGCCAGTGTATGTTAGTGAAGTACTCTTGGATATTTTTGCAAGTACAAGTGCTGTTTCTGCAATAAGATGGGCAATAGCAAATAACCTAGTAAAAACAGGAAAAATTTCAGCTGAAAGACTTGCTGAATTAGGTATAAATAGTGCTTTGAAAGTAACACTTCCGAAATGGCTTAATGTTTCTAGAGTTGTAGCTGAAAGTGGAGTAGCAATTGCAGTTATGGTTGCTATTGATATGATTGTGGATGCTGCAAATGGAGCAATAGAACGTGATAAATTAAAAAAAGCAGTTAGAGAGGCCGCTATAACTCGTCTTGATGCAAAAGTTGTTGATATGTTTAATCGAAACCTACTAAAGACACTAGATGCAGTTATAGTTTCTTATAATGTGTTTAGTAGTATGAGCCTTCCTCCAGAAGTATTTGACAAAATGATTCAAGAACTCGTTTTACAAAATAAAATATCAGAAGATTCTATTTCTAAAGATGTAGCAATTGACTGGTTGATTGATTTTGATGAGACAAGAAAATCTTGGATTAATGAAGACGGAAATTGGAAAGAGAAAAAAGTTAAACGCTCGTTGTATTCTTTAAGAATGAAAAACATTGAAAGAGATAGAATACAAGCTGCAATCAACCAAGTAGATGATTTGTCAGATGAAATAAAGGCAGAATTCATGAGTAAGGTACGTGGTTTATGTGTGGAGGAAAAAGTATGAGTTTTTTAGATGACCTTGATAGTTTTTTTGTGACAGGCGATATATTTTACCCTGATAATAAAAAAAGAAAAGAACGTATAAAATCATTAGAAAAAGATTGTACAAACTTTCTTGCTCTAGCTAAAATAGAAGCTGAAGCAAGTCAGGAACTTATGGAAAACCTAAATAATAAGGTTAGAAATCTTTTAAATTCAAAGGATGATATCCCACAGTATCTAGAAATAACATTTCCAAAGCAGATAGTAGAAACTCCATATGAAAGTATGATGAATATATATGCAACACTATGTATGGTTCCTTTAATACAAATTACCTGGAAAACTGCATATGCAATTATTAATCATCAATCAGTTGAAGAATTTGCGAAAGATTTATCTGTTAGTTTAGGCATAACAGCAGCAACAATTACTGGTGCTTTATACTTTGGCGGTATTGCTGCACTATTTGTTCCTGGACCAATTAATGGAGCATATTCAAGAACGAATCTACGTAAAGCAATTAAAAATACAGCAAATAGTAGAAAAAAGATTTATAGACAGTACTATATTACTGAGATGTTTAATCGTCATCTTGAAACTGTACTCAAATGTTTAACTGCCTATGAGAATACGGGGATACAGAATGAAACAATTGCAAATGCGATAGCTGATAAAGTTAATTTATTTAAAAATTCAATTTTGGATGAAAAGACGATTGAAATTGAAGTTGAGAAATATTTAACTGAAAAAGATAAACAAGAATACCAGTGGACGCAAGAAGGATAATCTTTATAGAAAAATTCATTTATTTTGCGAAATTATTGTATGATTCGGATGAAAAAAGTAATATATTCTTTTATAATATATAGGTAGATTAATGGATATAATATCTATAATAGAATTGAACATAATAATGTTCTAGGGTGTGGTAGATAGCATACGCTATTCTACTGTCCTACTGACACAGTGACATAAGAACCTGATACAGATGGACAAACCACGGAGAGGTGATTGGCTCCTAGCTTGACCCACAGGCTGATAAAAAAATGGTGGTTATAGTGATTTTTTCTGAAATAGCGAAATCTCCAATCCAATATATATGAGCACACAATGATGTGCTCTTTATTGTTATAGGAGAAATTATGGACTTGGATATCTCATTATTGGAAATATGAAGTTCAATATCTTCACCTTTTTCATTAATTCCAAAAAAGGTACTTTCACAATTTCCGTATAATTCCATTAATTTTTTTTGACTTTCGGTATCATTAAATTCCATACTCAATTTATTGTCTATTTTAATACTCATTTTTCTCCTCCTCTTGCTTGTTTCTATCATATAACTACTAGTTAGTATGACATATAATTGTACCTATTACTATTTTACTAAAATTTGATTTTAGTAGTATTGATATAAATTTTGATATTTCCATAATTGGACACTAAAGCAATATATGTATCACCAACTAATTTACTTCGTAAATATAGATGGTGAGGTTCATGTGAAAAAATGATAAGAGATATTGATTTTTCATAACAAAAGGAAAAGAGATAATATTTCGTATAAATATTTTTTTAAACTTATCCCCTTTTTTAGTATAGAATTCAGTCTATACAATTTTGCCTTTTTTATTATTATATGCTATAATTCAATTGAAGTATGCTTTAAGAGGGGAGCAAAGTTATTGGAGGATTCAATAACGGAGATAAAAACAATGGAAAATACTAAAAAAAAATCAAAAGCAAAAAAAATCATTAGTCTTGGAATTATTCTTTGTCTTGTTGGGGGGCTAATTTATTATATTTTTAATAAATCTGCTCATCCGGGATTCCCAGAAATGCCTAGTCCTAATATTAATACTAATATTTACGAGAGTATAGCTCATGATGTGGCCGTTGAAGCACATGATGTGCCTGCTTCAAGAAGAAGTGATAAACCTTCATATTTTGTAGGTGTGTGTCAAACATACGACAGCGGTAATAAACTTTACTGGAGTAATTATCTTACTGTCGATGGTTCTGTTTCTAAGTATTGGGAACTTTTCTACGAAGGAAAAGTAGATAATTTTCCTGTTCAGTATACAAAAATAATGACTAAACTTACCTTCAATCAGAACTACGAAAATGAAGAAGAGATAATAAAAGAACAGCAGTTTATGCAGGAAAATCTTGGTGGACATTTTTCTAGTCAAATTAAAGAAGATTTAAAAGAAGATTACTGGGTGGCTGCCACATATGATGTGAACTCCCTCACAGCACAGTACGATATTGCATTTTATCGTAATGATTTCGATGTATCAAATCCCGGTCTTCAGGCTGTTTTATCTTATTTCGGCTTTGATGCCTGTTATGATGAAGCAACAGTATCATTTGACCCTGAAAAATTTGTACACTCAACAAATAATTTTGGCAGTCGTTTTAAAGGTGCTTTTAATAACATGATTGATGATGGTGTTGACTAGAATCATTGATGATATGTATAAATAGCAACAGAGTAAGACTTATTCTTCAAACCAGTGAATCGAGAGGTTCACTTTTTAAACTAACAAATATATGATATATTGATGTTGTAGCGCCCACTACAGGAGTTGAATAATATGGCAAGTCAAAATAAATCTTGTAATAATTTTGGCAAAAATGGACATTATGAATATGGAACAAATTTGATAAACAAACCTAAAATAATTCCATTTGATAAAGCAGAAAGGATAAAAAATATGTCGTTTAACTGTCTTTATATGACAGATGATTATATTATTATAGGCAGTGATAGTAGAGAAACTTTATCATCCTCTTTTTATAATGACAGTATGCAAAAAACTTTCATAAACAAAGAACAAAAACTTGTCTGGTCTATGACAGGAATATGCAACTATAAAAATATTGATTATATTAAACTTGTGAATGAAGTTATGAATTCGCAGGCAGAATTAAGAGATAAATGTATATTAATTCAACATCTTTTAAAATATCCAACTAAAGATAAATCTTTTTCAACATCAAATATAAAAATACGATTTAATCTGTTTGTTGGGGTGTTCGAAAATAACAATCCTAAATTTTATAGCGTAGAAGTAATAAACGGTAAATGTTCAAATACAAATGGAATTTATGATAAAATAAATTACCCATTTGCTAGTGGTGTTCATTTTGAACAGGGCAATTATTTAAATTTAAAAATTATGGATAACAAAATAAAAGATGACTGTGTGCTAGAATTCACAAAACTAATATCAGATGTAATAGAATACGATAAAGACAAAACTAAAACGGTTGGTGGAGATGTATATGTAGCGTATATGGATAGAGATGGTAATATAACTACATATATAAACGGAAAAGAAGCTGAATTTTAGCTTCTTTTTTTAAAAAATGAAAAATGTCACTTGCATTTTTCATGGTTAATACTTATATTAAATTTGAAAGAAATTATCTAAAATAACAATCACCTGAAAGCATCGATGCAGGAGGTGATTTTTTGATGCTCAAATTTTCTAGAAATATAAAAAGATGCCTGTTATCTTTATTTGTTGCTTCTTCTGTAGCTGCAAATATTGCAGTTCCTATTAATGCATATTCACCAAATGCATCTGGCAGTTTAAATTCAATGTCTGCTACAGATAGAGCAATTTTTAATCAACTGGTAGGTGGGAATACTTCTAATATCGTTAGAGCTTCTGCAGGAAGTATCTCGACATCAATTGAAGGACGTAGCAGTGTTAATGGTTACCAATGGACAGCATGGTATAATGAAAACAATAAAAATTTTGCAATAGACAAAACACAAACCAACGGAACATATAATGTAGGTGTCCCAACTAAAACAGGAAACAGTAAGGTCAGTGCCAATATGACAAAGGCAGGGTACTATAAATATTTAAGTGACCCTATTTATAGTGAAATAAGGTTAAAGGCAAGTCAAACATTTAACTGGGTTACTGCTAATACATCTAAAGTTAATACATATGCTGAAGATTATTACAGCCCTAGTTATCCTAAAAGACTAAAGCGTTCAAATGCTATAAAACATACTGCTACTACTTTTTCTATAGTCAATATTGCTAAAGACTTATATAAAATAATAAACAAGTATGAAAAAAAAGAATTAATAGATGGTTTAAACGCACATACGTCAGCTAACTGTGGTGGTGGGCTTGGAACATCAGGTTCTCATAATGGTGGTAGTACATTTAATAAAACTTACAGCAATGGCAAACAATCCATCATCGGGGCAACTAATGCAATTAACAATAAATTAAATTCCTGGATAAATGGCTCAGTTTCAAATATTAGTACAGCTAATTACTCAACTGTATCAGTAATTGAAGATTCAGGAAATAGAAAAGTAATTGAAACTAAGATATATTCAGGTACAGTAAGCGCATATAATCAAGAGTGTAAATCGAATTATGCAGCTTTAAAATTAGATGTTGATGTTTATCATACAGTGATAGAAAATCATTCTCAAACAATAGAAATAGCAAATACAGTTGTAGCACAAAATGTTTCAGCAACTGAGCTATCTAAATATGCGACATTTACATTAAAAAGCAAAAATGGTGGAACTGGTGCCGTTAACACGCAAGTAGTTAAATCTAATGGCGGATGGTGGGGAAGTAATCATCCAGCATATCATCAAGGCAACAATGCAACAACTGATGCTAATGGTACATATTATTACTGGTCAAATAGCGGCAGTGGAAGTAACGGTGTTAATTTACGAAATGTTATTCCTATAAAAGAAAAACTGTATACATTTGCAGGAGTACCAACTAACCTAGGAAAAGACAACAAATACACCCTAACAATCAATCCAAATGGTGGGGAGTATAATGGTAATACCGGAATCACATCAATAAAACAATTAATAGGGACATCATACACTGTTAATACACCATCAAGAGACGGATATATTCTAAGTGGATGGGATTTTAGTGGTTCAGGAACATGGAATCCGAATAATCAAAAATATACATTTGGAACTGGCGATGGAAGCTTAACAGCAAAATGGATTGCAAAGACACCCGAAACAGACCCAAATAATCCTGATAACACTAATAAAAAATATACATTAACAATTGACCCAAACGGTGGTAAATACAATAATAAAACTACGCCAACGACAATTACGAAGAAAATTGGTGACTCAGAATCTATAAAAAATCCTAAAAGAACTGACTACATATTCTTAGGATGGAAAGTAGTAAGTGGTGATTCTAATTGTTTTTCACAAGGAACTTCTTCAAGTATGTATAAATTTTACAGTGATGCTACATTACAGGCACAATGGATAAAAAAAGGGCAGTCAAATAGCGGAACTGTTATAATTGACCCAAATGGCGGTAATTATGATGGTTCTACAAATAAAGTAACTATTTCTGGTAATGCTGGAAGCACTACAAATATCAAGACTCCAACTAACACTGGATATGTATTTAAAGGCTGGGAAGTAATTAATATAGAAAAAAATAAATTTAATGGAAATACCTTTACATTTATACAAGGAACAACAACATTAAAAGCAAAATGGGAGGTAATTAAAATTGACCCATGTATTGTCAATGGAACTGGTGTAGATGCCTGTGGAACAAATCAAGACTCAATGCCTGGCACATGGGTTCATTTGAGTAAAGATATATATTGATATAGCCCAATGCATAAAAATAATTTGTTATTTATTTGAAAATGATAAGATTATATGCTATAACTGCTTATGAATCGGACATTATTGTGTCACAATGAAAAAAGGTAAGGAATATGTTCCTTACCTTTTTAATTTTTAGAATGAGCTTAAAATATACTACATAGGTTGAATTAATGTAATCAAAAAAATATTATGTAAAAAAAGGTGAGTATAAATATTTAAAAGAATATGATAATTTAACTGTACGAGTTGAAAATTGTAAAATAGACGTAAAAGCTGAACCATCTAAAAGTGAGTAGTTCAGCTTTTTATATATAGAAAAGTTAATTAAACGGTTAACTTTCTTTATTATAATCATGTTCTGAATTTGTAAAAAGAACACCATAATCAAACATTTTTAAACTTAAATACTGGAGAATATCAAAAAAATTAGAAACAATACATTCTACATCCTCATCTTCTTGAACCCCAAGCTTACTACAAATACGCAGATTGGCATCAAATATTTCTTGATATGCTACTGCACACTTGCTCCCAATAGTAAATTCGTTTTTAACTTTTTCACTTTCCTTACAGGAATAACTACTCAATTCTATGTTCCCTGTCATTAAATCATAAATAAACATTTTAAATTTATTACTATTTATATTCATAATCTTACCCCTTTATTTTTGTATAAATAGTGTTCGTATATGAACACTATTAGTAAATATATTTTAACGCGATAATTAATGTTGTGTAAGATAATAATACAATTAACGGAGTGGACATATGATAAAATACGATAGACTTTGGAAAACAATGAAAGATAGAGGAATTACTCAATATGACCTTTATACAACTTATAATGTAAATCGTTCTCAAATAAATCGGTTAAAACATAACAAAAATGTTGAAATAAATACAATCGATAAATTATGCAATATTCTTCATTGTAGAGTTGAAGATATAATGGAGCATTTTGAGGACAATAATATATTTTAAAGAAACAGAATTTTAATTTTTATGGATTTCTGTTTCTTTAATTTACAAATATGAGCATGGTGTACTGCAAAACAAGTCAATCTATTTTTCTATCAATACAAAAATAATTGGACTTGTATTAAATTTAACCATAAAATTTGTACTGTATTCAAATCATAATAAAAACGAACCTCCATTATTTTGTGTCCAAATAACAGGGTTCATATCAAAATACTCCTTTTTGTTATATATACAGAAAAAATTTAATCATACATTTTAATTAGCTCGTCTAGGGAAATATTGATTCCGACGTTTTTTAAATCCTTCTTCCTGGTCTCATACAACTGCTGTATTAATTCGCTTGCCCCTTCCCCATAATGAATTTGATTATGGCAATTACTACAAAGTGAAATAATATTTTCTTCCACATCAAGAGAAACATTAAATTTGTCTGAATATGATAAAGGAACTAGGTGATGTGGCTCTGTATATTTATATTTTGTATTTTTTCGGATAAATGTCGGATGAGTGCTATCTATTTCACATTCATAATTTGCATGAGAAAGGGCATTAATAGCAGTTTGTCTATCACGTATAAATATTTTTTTGTCTTTTTTGACTATGGGTGTCACTTTTCCTTTTTTATGTTCTTTGTATTTAAATCTTTTTTTATGAAAATTTTCAGCATATGAATTAACCTCTTTTATTAATTCGTCCTCCAACCGTTCATTTTTTTCTATTTCTGTTATATGAGATATATAATAAGATAAATTATCCTTTATTTTGTGCTGACTTCTAACAGTAGTAAGACCATTACTTCTTAAAATATCTAGTTTTAAGAAAGCTGTATTATAGATTTCTAATAACTCAAGCTCCATAAAACGTTTAAATGATTTATATTGAGATATATTAAGAACATATTTTGAAATTTTGATTTCCTGAGGGGCTATTTCAGATTTTCTTATGACACATTTATATTTAATTCTTTTTTCTGGTTTAGATATATACATGTATACTATATCATCTGGTTTCATGTCGTTAATTCTTTGAACCCAATGGATATGTTTCTGTTCATTAAATACATTTAAAATATCATAATCTTTAGTATTACAAGGAATAAAATATTCAGACATACTTTTTAATCACCTTTCTTTGTAACTCTATGTTATTTTATCGTGAACTACTCTGCTACAAGTAACCGAGATGAAAGCCGGGTTTATTAAATATTTCTGGTATATCTACATTTTGGATAATTACAACATCCTAAAAAACGTTTTCCAGCATTTGCGCCTCTAGTTGCAGTTCTCAATACAAGAATTCCACCACACCTTGGACATATATTATTTTTTACTTCATCATTCATCATATTAAATGCCCTGATAGACTCTGCAGCTTTTTTATTTTGAATATTAGCTATATGCCGATTTCTTTCGATATTGCTAATTTGTGTGTAGGGATAAAGCTTATTATAAATATCTATAATATTATTTTCTGTTAAAACATCTTTTAATACATCTTGATAGATATTTGACACAATATATGATGCCTGATTACGTTTAATTACTCTAATATCATTATTCTCAACTGTAATTCTTTTCAAAGTGCATCTATCAGAAAATACAATGATTGAGTGCATTATAATTTGGTTTCCAACTAAAGATTTAAGATGCTTTATATGAGAGCTATTTTGCATAATAGGATTATAAAAATGTTC
>ERZ772878.1730-NODE-1730-length-9773-cov-2.72721_pt1 | contig 9773 bp, 6 predicted proteins | sample MGYA00580578_ERZ772878 | MGnify/ENA primary metagenome ERZ772878 (study PRJEB29015, sample SAMEA2737686) | human gut metagenome | biome: human gut; feature: human-associated habitat; material: faeces | place: China | collected 2012 ...
CGGCCTTACTCAAGATTTAGATAAAGATGGTACTGATTCATTATGGTATGAATATATTCCTGAACAATCTAAAGATGCTCAACCAGGAAGTGTCCCAGTAGTTATTCTATTCCACGGTAATACAAATGATCCTAGAACTCAATATGATACTTCAGGATGGGCACAAATAGCAAGTGAAGAAGGCGTAATCTTAATTTGTCCTGAATGGCAAGGTCATACATATCAAGGATATACATACGATCCAATGACTGATGATTCTAATGAAACTCCTGATTCAGATGTTATTACAATGTTAAAGATCATTGAAGAGAAATATCCACAGATCGATCAATCAAGAATTTATATTTCTGGATTATCTGCCGGAAGTAGAAATACAACAAATGCCGGTCTATCAGATGCTAAATACTTTGCTGCTGGAGCTGGTCATTCCGGGCCATTCGGTGCAAGTGACTTAAATAAAGAAGCTGTTGCTGCTAATAAAGATAAATATGATATGCCAATTATTTTCTTCACTGGTGATGGTGATGAATATTGTAAAGATGCATTTGATACAACAGAATTAAATGCAGGATTACAAGTAGCTCAACTTTATCAAGAATTAAATGATATGGAAGTTACTCAAGTTGAAGACATCAAAGATGAAGATGCATATCTATATGGTGTTCCTTGGACAAAACGCTATACAATTGAGCCAACCGCTGAAAATATTGCTAAAATCGATGTTGGTGCAATTGAAAATGCCAAAGGTGTAGAAATCAGCATGGCTCGTATTTATGGTTGGGGACATTGGAACTATACTCCAGATGCTAAATTAATGTGGGAATTTATGAGTAAATATGCTCGTGATTTAGAAACTGGTGAAACAATTCGTTTGGATCTACAAGAGCCAGATACTCCTACTGATAATCCTAGTGATACTCCTAACGATACTGAAAAACCAGCAACTCAACCATCAACATCTACAAGTGTTAAAACTGGTGATTCAACAATGATTGCACCATTTGTTATTGTTGCAAGTTTATCATTATTTGCATTAGTAACTGTTATTAAAAAAAGCAAAGCAATAAGATAATCACATACAGTTTTAAATAATTATAGAAATATAAAAAGCAAAGGTTTATTAAAAACCTTTGTTTTTTTATCCCTAATTGACTACAAAAACATATTAAACAGACAGCTATCTTCTTTAATAATAAAAAGCAACTGCACTAATTACAGCAATTGCTTATAATTTACTTACCTTTATTCATTACTTTATTAAATAATTTTTCAGTTTCTTCAAATTGTTTTAAGATTGCATCATTACTTGGTTTCTTTACTTTTACTGCATTTTTTTCATCAACTAAAATTTGTAAATTCTTATCAATATTTTTTAATAACACAATCATCTCATCTAACTTTTCTTCCATCTCTATCCTCCTATATCTCCCCATCGATTTCCTAAATATTTTTTACCATCAATTCGATAAAGAAAATCTGTTGTTTGTGAAGTATCTGTCGCAATCACTGGCTCTAGCATGGTTAATCCAACATTGACACTACAATCATCACCAACTCGGGCTGCCAAATAATAATTACCAACTTTTCTAATTCGATAGTAATAAGTATTTTTAACTTTACCAATATCTTCAACATCTTGGCGATCATTTGTTGCAACACCAAATTCCTCAAGACTGCCAGACATTATAGTAATCCCTAGAATTTGTGTATCTATTTTCTTATCAGTATTATTTATAATTGTGAATTGTTTTGCCACCTCTAAAACAATTTCATTATAATCACTACTGTCAGCTTTTATTTTAACAAAATCTTCATTTGATTCAAAGGCTGTAATATTAATACTATCCATCTTTTTTATCAACTTTTCACCATTACTTACTTTAATCTCATCACTAACTACATTGTCTGTTTCAGTTTGTGCATCTATTTTATTTTCAGACTTATTATTTGGTTGTGGTCTTACCTTTTCATCATCTGAATCTTTTAAAATATACAAGTTTTGTTTACCATCATTAAGATTAGAAATAACCAATTCCCAAGAACGACGATATTCGTCATTATCATAACCTTTAAAATAATTAAAAATTAAACACTTTTTCACTTCATTATCTTTATATATTTCGAGAATATAACCATTAACCAGCTTTAGTTTATCATAATCATAAACCGCTCCATTGTAATCTATAATAGCTAGTTTACCATCATTAAAAGTTATATGCAAAGCTCCGTGAGTAAAAGTTTTCCCATTATAATAAGCAAAGATCTGCTCTTTTGAATTATTATTTTTTACATCTCGATGGACAATATACTGTCCTGATATATTCGTTCCTTGATACACAATTACTTTTTCATAATTGGTTAAATCTGCAACTTTATAACTATCTAAATTATTAATCGTTTTATCTAAAATTCCATATTCTGCGATTATTTTGCAGGATATTCTCAGACGATAATGAAATTTCGATGTTTTTATTTTAACAGACTGTCCCCATACAATAAATCCTGCAATAATTACAATTATAATGATCACTGTTGCTTTTTTATTTTTTAACCGGTTATATACAAATAGTGCTAGCAAAATACTTATTAATTTCAAAACTCGAACAACTATGCCAAGACTATTAATAATCTCATAGTTATAGTTTAAGCAAGAAATTATTCCAAAAATTAAAACAAATAAATTATAAAAGAAATATATCCCTAAACCATAAATAATTAAAAGTGAAACTCTTTCAAAATTAATAAGACGACCATTATATTCAATCATTGTAACGCCTTGTTCTTGAAGTTTATCGAGCAAAACTTCATGGTATTTTGTTACAATATTAGCAAAACCATAATTCATTTCAATTCTATTATTATCATAAATAACTTTTTTTATCTCGCGATACTCCAAGGTTCCCAAATGATCAACTAACCCTTGTTCACCAATTTCAACATTGCGACAAATTTGTCCTTTTTTATTAAGAATAATAATTACAATAAAAACCACGATCGCAACAATCAAACATGTCATATAATTAAAAATATGTTTAAACCAAATCAATGCAAAAGCTGCTCCAAACAGCATCATAATAATGAAAAATAGACTAATTATGATTTTAGCAATATTCTTTTTCACATATTTTACTTCCATACTTAATTACCTCAAATTAAATATGGCAAAAATACTGTTGCCAATCCTAAGAAAAAGAAAAATCCCAATACATCAGTTACAGTTGTGACGAAAACTCCGCTTGCTAGAGCTGGATCAATATGAAATTTTTCCAAAATAACCGGAATAAAATAACCCGCAATATTTGCTAAAATCATATTTAAAAACATGGCTAATCCCGTTACTAAACCAAAAACTGGATTTCCTTCAAATAACATTGAGCCTAACGCAACTATAATTCCTATTATCACACCACTGCAAAAACCAACAGCTACTTCTTTTAACATGATCCAGGTTGCATTCTCTTTACTCATTTCACCTAATGAAAGCCCTCGTACAACGATTGTTAAAGACTGAGTTCCTGCATTACCGCCCATTCCTGTAACTATTGGCATAACAGTTGCAAGTGTAACTACTTGAGCAATCGTTCCTTCAAAAAAGCTAACCACGGAAGCCGCCATTACTGCCGTAAATAAATTAACAATCAACCAGGGAATCCGACTCTTGACCGATTCTCCAACAGATGAATCTAGTCTTTCTTCAGAATTTACTCCCCCTAATAAATTAATATCTTCTGTACTTTCTTCTTGAATAATATCAATAATATCGTCAAACTCGATAACTCCTAATAAATGGTCCATTTCATCAACTACCGGCATCATGATAAATCCATATTTTTGAAATTTTTTTGCTACTTCTTCCTGATCTTCATTATATAATACAGTTTTTACATTTGTATTAGTAATATCCAGCATAGCTGTATCAAACGAGCTAGTAACAATATCTCGTAAAGATACAACACCCTTTAAAATATTTTGTGGATCAACTACATAAAGATAATAAGTTGTATCTTCTTCGGTATTTTCTTGAAGAAATTTTAAAGTTTTTTCAACGGTATTGCGCGCACGAATACTAATATATTCCGTCGTCATGATCCCACCGGCCGTATCAGGATCAAACGTTAACAGTCGCTCAACATCTTCTTTATCTTCTTTGTCCATCTTATCTAAGATAGCCTGTTTTTCATCTTCTTCAAGTTCACCGATCAAATCAGTGATTTCATCATTAGACATTTCATCTAAGATTTCTTTTTGTTTAGCATCTGAAAATAATTTCAGTAAATCATACTGGTCATCTTCATCATCTTCCTCTTCAATAATGCTGGCAACAACATCATTAGGAAGATTGTCCATTAATGCTTTAATACTATCCTCGTCTTCATGAAGAATATCTAAAATATCAGCCGGATGAATATTAGTTATTACTTTTTTTATTGTTTCTGGCGTTCCATTTAAAAGAATATCCTTCAGCTCATCGCTGGTAATTGTATCGATCATAAGTTTCCTCCTTTATTGGGGATTAGATACCTGATCTTAGTGGTAAATGATCCTCTAGACTATCGCAACACTGGGGTACAGGCTCGACTTTCATTTTTTACCACCTTCTTTCTCCAAGTCATTTTAACACAATTATGCGATTATAGGGGACTTTTTGAATAAAATTAAATAGTAATTTAAGATTCTGAAATTCTTTTTCTTTTTGCTGAACTAAAAAGAAAAAGAGCCGATTGTAGTGACCGCCTAAAGTTACCCTAACTTTTTAGGACACTACAAATATCATTGCTCTTAAATAAAAATGACAGATTATTTAGTTAATTGTATTTTAAAAGGTGCAATAGGTAAATTATTTTCTCCAAAAATGCTTATCTTACAATAATTTTGATATCCATAACTAATTGTTCTAACTTGGGCAGGTCGCTCAACCAGCAGTTTATTTTCTTTAATTATCCCAACTGTCTCAACTTGATGATCTGGTAATTCTAAAATAAAATTATTAATACCTCTACTGTGTAATTTTTGATCAAACTCAATTATAATTTTAGAATTATTTTCAATATTTATTATCTTCGGAGAATGCCCATTAAATTGATTATCATAAAAAAGTTCTTTGATTCGCCAAAAAATACGATGACCGACTGTTTTTTTATTTTGGGGATGGATATTAAATTCTTCCCCGCAATTCATTGTTACAACTAAATAGCAAGCAGGTACTTCTCTACAAACCTGCTGCTGGGCATCTCTTAAAATAGGCCAGTTATCATTCTTATCATCATCATATTCAGGTAATTGCACAATAATAAAGGGAATTTGAGCTTTCATATCTTCACGCCAATTTTCAATCACCAGTTGTAGCAATTGATGATATAAATAAGCATTTTTAGTATCCTCTTCCCCTTGATACCAAATAACTGCCTTACCACTATATTGACAGATTTTTTTAAACATCGTGTAATATAGTCCTGCTGGACGACAAAAATCTTTTTTCCCCCGCGGTCCCGGCCATGGTGTATGTCCAACATCTTTTTTTAACTGGCTCATATTACGTTCTGGATAAGTTTGCTGATATAATGCCACTTTTTGCTGGTACTGCTTAACACGCTCTTTATATTTAGCTATTTCTAAATCTTCTTGTGCTTCTGTTTGATTCATGATTGCTTGATAATATTCATCATAGTATACTTTTTTGATTTCTTGATTTTTTTGAAGATATGTTTCATTTATCCAGCAAGAACCTGATGTACCACCTTTATTAACTGCAATTAATCCGATTGGGATGTCTATATCATGACGCAAATAATAAGCAAGATAATAACCGATTGCTGAAAAATCATTAATCGTTTGATTATCACATATTTGCCAGCCTTGATTTCTAATGGGCGGTATTTTGATATTTTCATCCTCATATTCAATTTGTGGAACTTCATAATACCTTAAATATCGATCATAGCATACTTCCTGATCAACTTTTACTGAATCACAATCTTTAAATTTAAATTCAATATTAGATTGACCTGCTAAAAAATAAACATCTCCAATTAAAATATTTGATAACGTAATAGTTTCTAATCCAGTTGAAACTATTAATGTTTCATCCGTACTTATTTCTAGCGCCGGCAGCGTAATCAACCAATTATTATTTATTATTGTTGTTGTTGCGGTTTGTCCTTGAATAGTAATAGTTACTTGTTGATTTGTTTCACCGGTTCCAAAAATATTTATTTCTTTGCCATGTTGCAAAACCATTCTCGATGTAAAGATTTCAGCTAATCTTAGTTTCATTTTTTCTGCCTCTTAATAAACTTACTCTTTTTGTCTCCACCGCTTCTAATTTCTCGGTTTCAGTCATTTTATCTAATTCCATTTTATCAGCTATTTTAACAAATGGGTAATATATTGCCATTGATATAACTAGATTTATTAGTTGCACTAACCCGCCTGCAATTGTTCCAGTAAACAAAATTCCCGAAATAATCGGTGGTACTGTCCAAGGAACATTATTACATACTACTGGGATAAAACCAATCTTAGTAAAAAATACCGCAATATAGAAACACAATGGTTGCACAATAATAAAGGGAATAAAATAGATTGGATCCAAATGTAATCGGTTCACTAATATTAAAAATTGCTGGAGCTAAAGCCACTTTGGTAATCTTTTTATTTTGTTTTAGTTTTGAGAAAAATAATATCGATAATACTGGTGCTAAAGCAAATGTTCCCGCTGCAATAGTTGAATAATTCATAAACATCGTTGTATATAAATGTTTAGCAACACCTAAAACATTTTCGTTTCCGGCAATATCCCAGGTCATTCCAAAAATCGCTCCCCAAATAGCAGTTGGATGAATTCCCAGCCACTGGAATAATGGCCATGTAATTTGGGAAACTAGAGCAAACGCTGCGGTTTTAGATATTGCTAAAGCTGGTGCTTGAAGCGTTGTTAAAATAAACTCCGGTAATGATTCACCAGCAAAAGTATTACTAATAACGGTTGCAATAATAAAGACAAATAATGTCAACATCCCCGGCACTAAAGATTCAAAACTCTGAGCTACAGCTGGAGGTACCGAATCCGGCATCTTTATTGAAATATTTAACTTAGATAATTTATTAAATATAAATGTAGCACTACCTGCAACAATCAGTCCAAAAAAGATTCCTTGTTGACCTAAAAAATTCGAATTAATAATTCCATTAATATCGACCTCGATTCCCTTAGCACTTGTATAATTAAAATCCCAAGGCAAACAAATAAAAAATGCTGCTAAAGCATACATCACTGAAACCATATGCTCACGATTATCACTAAAATATTTTCTTGAGACATTATATGAAAAAATCACCACAATCAACAGAGCGTTGATCGACATAGCCCCTTTACTAAAAAAATTAAAAATATTTTGTCCTTGTACTAGCATTTGAGCAAATCCTGACGCTAAGAACTCTTTCTCACTTCCAAAGATCATCTCCCCTAGACCAAGTCCAGATGAACCAAAAATAATCCCATTGGGATCAATAAATACAGAACTGATCATAATTGCAAATCCAGCAATTAATGTCAGTGAAGCAACCAATACAAAAGAATCCCTCAATACATTTAAAAAGCGATTTCCTGATACTTTACAGATCAGTGCAGTAAATTTATCTTTCATTTTTCTCTCCTTTTTTGTTTTAGACATCTCCGGATAATGTCCAAAAGCCCTCTTGTGTAAAAGCGTTTACATTGCAATTATATCACTGTTGAGAAATTTATCAATATTATTTTTCGTTATGGGAATTTTCTCTATTGTAATTAATTTGGTTTATCGATATAATTATAAATAAGAAAAAGAGGTATTAATATGGACTTTAAAAAAACAGTTGCCATTCATTATACTGAGTTTACACCTAGTGAACGTAAAATTTGTGCTCGTATCTTAGAAGATCCTCAAATCGTTAATAACTCCATTGTTGTTTTAGGCGACCTTTGTGAAACTTCTAAGTCTGCAATCCTACGTTTCTATCAAAAGCTTGGATACCGTGGATACTCAGAATTCAAATATTCTGTTGAAGAAAGTTTTAAAAATAACGATGAAAAAAAACTCAGCAACGAATCATTACTGAGTCAGATTTCTCAAGAATACAGTAATACGATTTTAGAACTTGGTGCTCTAGATTATGATCATCAACTAAAAGAACTAGCATCATTGATTGACAAATATCCACATGTCTTATCAATTGGGATCAACAATACCTATTTTGCTGCTAGTCAGTTAGAATATTCTTTATACTCTCATAATCGCTTTATTCAAAGTGTACGCGAGGATATTCAGCTTACCTATCTAATTAACTCTATTAATCAAGATTATCTTTGTATTATCTATAGTGTTTCTGGTTCTACTTATACTTATGAAAACTTTATTAAAGAAGCTTCTGCTAAAGGTGCAAAAATAGTTTTAATCACGATTGATGGTGATTCTGAATTATTACCTCTAGTTGATTTAGCATTTGTTTTACCTTCGATTTCCTTACCAATTAGCAGTATCGATTCTATTATTCAAATTGATAATCGTATTATGTTATATTATTTTTCTGAAATTATCTCCTATTACTATGGATTAAATACGCAAAATTAAAAATGCTATGATAACATAGCATTTTTAATTTATATCAACTTATTCGTAATTTCTTCTTCACTTTGAGGACGCCCAAACAAGAATCCTTGAATATAATCTAATTCCATCGGTTCAACAACATTAAATTCCTCTTCTGTTTCAATTCCTTCCAACAATACCTCAATATCAACATCGTGGCAAATTTGAGCAATAAAACGAATAAAAGTTTTATCAAATTTACTAATCTTAATATCACGTACAAACGTTTGGTCAATCTTGACAATATCAGCAGGAACAGTCTTTAAAATTTCCAATGAGGCATACCCCGTTCCAAAATCATCCATTGCAATTTTAAATCCCAATTCGCGAAGCTGCTCAAAAATTGTTCTTAGTAAATCCATGTTCCTAACCATATAGCTCTCTGTTAATTCTAAGACAATATTTTTAGGTGCCAGCTTTTCTTTTTTCAGAACCTTTTTTACATCTTCCACAAAATCACTATTTAACATCTGAAGCGCAGATACATTAATACTAACAGAAAATTCAGGATCATATACGACCCACTTCGAACAAGCCTGAATTGCTTTCTTTATAACCCATAGACCAACTGGGATAATTAGCCCGCTCTCTTCAAGAATGGGAATAAATTCAACTGGTGATACTTTTCCTAATTCTTGACACTGCCATCTTAACAGTGCCTCAACTCCTTTGATTTGTTTACTACTCACCTCAACTTGGGGCTGATAATTTAACTCGAAGCCACGATAATCATCACTTACACTTTCACGAATATATTTTAAAATTTCTAATGAACGCATCTTATGCTCAAGGATGTAGTTTGAAAAGAAAGTTAATTTATTTTTTCCATTATCCTTGGCATATTGTAATGAATAATCAGCATATTTATTTAGTTCATTATATGTTAATCCATCTTTAGGATAAATTGCACATCCAGCTGAAATTTGAATCGGACATTTATAACGTTTTAATAGTTGTTCATGCAATAATTGTTTCTGTATCTCATTATATAATTTAGTAATTTCCAATTCGGTACTATTTTCAATCAACAGCCCCATTTGATCGCTATCCAATTTATAAATACTAGTATTACCTGGCAAAACTGCCTGAGTCAATTGGGCTACTGTTTTAATAATAAAATCCCCAAATGAACGGTCATATATTTCG
>ERZ772878.1731-NODE-1731-length-9759-cov-2.69157_pt1 | contig 9759 bp, 7 predicted proteins | sample MGYA00580578_ERZ772878 | MGnify/ENA primary metagenome ERZ772878 (study PRJEB29015, sample SAMEA2737686) | human gut metagenome | biome: human gut; feature: human-associated habitat; material: faeces | place: China | collected 2012 ...
CCGGATGTAATCCGATCTTCTCAAACCCTTTTAACTCCTTGACCGGACGGATCACATTTCCTTTCGGAGGCATCACATAGAGCTGTACCACTTCTTTTCCGAAACGATCTCCGGTATTGGTCACATCTACCTGCACAGTCAGTGTCTCTGTGTCGTTCATCTCCGTCTTATCTAACTTCATATTGCTGTAAGCAAATGTCGTATAACTCAGTCCGTGTCCAAATGGGAATAAAACATCCATCTCTTTTGTATCATAATAGCGATAACCGACGAACACACCTTCTCGATACTCTACTTTATTTCCTTCTCCTACGTAATATAAGTAAGATGGATTATCCTGCAGTTTCAATGGAAATGTCTCTGCCAAATGTCCACTCGGGTTTACCTTGCCGTAAAGCACATCTACCGTTGCTCCGCCGACTGCCTGCCCTCCAAGATACACTTCCAGGATTCCTTTTACCTGATCTGCCCAAGGCATTTCCACCGGAGACCCATTGTGAAGGACTACCACTACATTTTCATTGACTTTGCAAATTTCCCGGATCAGATAGTTCTGACATTCCGGAAGGCGCATATGCTGTCTGTCATAGCCTTCGGACTCAAATGCATCCGGCAGTCCTGCAAAGATCACAGCGACTTCTGCTTCTTTTGCCACACGCACTGCCTCTGCCACGAGTTCTTCATCAACCTGATCTTCCTTCGTGTCATATCCTTTCGCATATACAACCGGATATCCTGCTGCCATCTCCAGCGCAGATTCTGTCTGAGAGGCATTGATATGTGAACTTCCGCCACCCTGGTAGCGAGGTTTCTCCGCAAATACTCCGATAAATGCCGCCTTTCTCTCTTCTGTGAGAGGAAGGATTCCGTCATTTTTCAGAAGTACCATACACTCAGAAGCTACTTTTCTCGCAAGGGCATGGTCTGCCTCACGGTCAAACACTGCTGTTGCATCCCGGTTCTCCTCAAAGCGATATACGATGTTCAGGATCCGTTCGACTGCCTGATCAAGCACATCCTCTGCTAGTGTTCCGGTTTTGACTGCTTCCACAATCTTTTTGTCATTTAATCCAAAGGAAGTCGGCATTTCAAGGTCAAGTCCTGCTTCCAGATCCGGCACTCTGTCATTGACTGCACCCCAGTCACTGACAACAAATCCGTCAAATCCCCATTCATTTCTAAGTACTTCTGTCAGATAGGTTTTGTTTTCTGCCGCATAAGTTCCATTGATCTTGTTATAAGAACACATGACTGTCCACGGTTTTGCCTGTGTCACTGCACCCTCAAATGCACCAAGATAAATCTCTCTCAGCGTTCTCTCATCTACTTCCGAGCTCGAAGTCATTCTTCTGTGCTCTTGATTATTTGCAAGAAAATGCTTGATGCTTGTTCCGACATTCTTACTCTGTACCCCTTTGATCTGACTTGCCGCAATCTCTGACGCAAGATAAGGATCTTCTGAGAAATACTCAAAGTTCCTTCCACAGAGCGGAGAACGCTTAATATTGACCGCAGGTCCTAAAATAACCCCGACTCCCTCTGCCTGACATTCCTTTCCCAGTGTCTCTCCTACTTTGTAGAGAAGCTCTCTGTCAAAAGAAGCGGCGGTCGCACAACCTGCCGGAAAGCAGACTGCTTTGATACTTTCATTGATTCCCAGATGATCTCCGCTCTCATCCTGTTTCCGGAGCCCATGAGGTCCGTCACTGACCATCATTGCCGGAATTTGCAGCCGTTCTACTGCTTTTGTATGCCAGAAATCCTGTCCGGAACAAAGTCCCGCTTTTTCTTCCAGTGTCATGTTTGCAACTAATTCTTTTACGTCCATACGATTTCCTCCAATCTGATCGAATACACTCTGTTTTTTTATTATACTACCGCATACACTTTTTTTGTAAGTCCTTATCCTTACTTTTATATAGGTCGATTTTATCTTTTGGGAATTGTTTTTCGATTGTTTCAGGCAGTTTCCTGTGATATTATAGAGAATACGCAAAAAGAAATGAAAAATAAAAAAGCTGATCGTAAATACTCTTTCATTTTTTATAAAAAAGGAGGAACTTCCTATGTCAACAGAAATTTCCGCTGCACATGAGCACATTGAACTTTCCCACAATTTGGATATCCGCTTTGATCTTTTTCATGCATCAGATATCTACATTATGTCTCACTGGCACAATGCACTTGAGATTAATTTTGTTCTGGACGGCACTTTTGAGGTGACTGCCGATGGTCAGACTTTCTGCAGTCAGGCGACTGTATCATTATCAATTCCAAAGTAATACATGCCACCAGATACGTGAAAAATACCAAAAGTCTTCTTATACAGATTCCATATCCCCTTCTCAAAAAATACATTCCGGATATGCCAAAGATTTTTTTCGATGTACCTGTCTTTGCACAAGACCGCGAAACGAAGGCGAAACTAGATACACTCAAAACAATCCTGCAAAATATGATCTCAGCTACCGACAAAGCATCCTTATCTTCTGCCAATACACTCCGTTTTCAAAGCCTTCTGTTTGATTTTCTCTATCATCTTTACAGAGATTTTCGCCGGGAGCTGCCGCTTCGCTTTACCGACCGTCGTTTTAAAAGTCTCTCTCTTCTAGAGCCGGTGATTGAATACACTAAGCAGAATTACCATTTGCAGATCTCTATTCCGGAGATTTCAAATATTGCCTCTCTGCAACCCGAATATTTCTGCCGCTTTTTCAAAAAGCATATGGGCTGCACTTATTTGGAATATATTAACGAAATTCGCCTTTCCCATATTTACCAGGATCTCACCTCCACAGATTACCCTCTCTATCAGCTGTTGGAAATCCATGGGTTTAAAAATTACAGAGTATTTCGCCGTATGTTTCACGAACATTTTCACACCACTCCCGGCGCACTTCGAAAAGAACTAAAAGGTCAAAACCAGTAAAAAAAGATTCTGATGATTTTTCCACAAAAAAACAGCAGAACACTTGTTAAAGTTGTTCCTGCTGTCATTTATCTTTTTGTTTTTCCATTTGCTTATGCCCCATCCTATTTGTGATCTGGGACATAAGTTCTTCCGTCTAAAGTACAAGCATATGCTTCTAATGCATCTGCATTTTCCATAATAAATGCTCCGATTTTTGCCCATACAGACATTTTCTTTTCTACCTTTTTCTCAGCTTTATTGTTTACATATACGTTCTGATTGTTTAATGCGATTGTTGACATAATAATCTCTCCTTTATTTTAACTTTTATAATTAACTTTTCCTTGCTACGTGTATTATGTTATCATACTACTATATTGTTTTTTAGATATAAAATTGACTACTTTTAGGTCAAAATTGACATAAGGAGATATTATCACATGATTGCATTTAAATATAAACAATTATATAACGTGGACGATACTGGAATTGCTATCAAGTATTATACAGAGAGAGGTTACTATACACCGCCTCACTGGCATTCTCCACTGGAACTGATCTTCGTATTAAACGGTTCTGCCGAGATGAGCATCAATGGACACAGACATCTCGTTGTTCCGGGAGATTTTGTCTTAATTGACTCCAATCAGATCCACGAATCGAAATGTGCCACAATGACGATGGGGCTCTGCATCCACTATTCCCGTCAGCATTTACAAAAATATATCCCTGATCTTGACCACCTGAACCTACAGTTCAGCCGGGATATCCTCGTCAAAGAGAAGCTCGATATCTATCTCCAGATCTGCGAATTGTTGAAAAAACTTCCACCACTCCATGTCCAGCAGCCTCTTGGCTACCGCCTCGAATGTGAGTCCATCGCAATGGAAGTTCTCTATCTGATTCTGACACATTTTGCCCGCCCTGCCGAAGAATCTCTGATTCCTGAAAATATCGGGAGCCTTGACCGATTGAGTGCGATCACTTCTTATGTAGATGATCATTACAGTAAACCAATCTCCCTTGAGGAAGCTGCACAGAAACTGGGGCTAAGCCGGGAATATTTCTGCCGCTTCTTTAAACAGAGCCTCGGTGTGACGTTCACGCGGTACGTCAACCAGATCCGCCTGATTCATATTTACCATGATATCTGCAACACAGAGGACGGCATTATGGAAATCGTCGAACGACACGGTTTTACGAACTACAAACTGTTCAACAAGATGTTCAAAGAAATCTACGGATGTACACCGCGGGAAATCCGGCATAAACTTGCGATAGACAAATAGCATTTCATTATAAATGAAATATCGCACCTTCTTTATTTCTTTCCAACAAAAAACAGGTACATCTCACAACTATACGGGAAAATTTTCTCATCTTCCCTGTGATCTCTGTACCTGTTTTCTATGGTTTCTATTATTTTCTTCTACTGTTTCTTATGATCTGAATCACAACTGCGATCAGAATCATCACCAGACCAACTGCCCCCACTGTCAATCCAACAATCTGCACTCTGTCCACAGAAGTTTTACTTTGTGTTTTTTGCGTACTTTCTTTTTTCTCTTCCTCGTCTTTATCTGTTTCCTCTTCTATCGCTTCTTCCTCTTCTTCCACCTCTTCTTGCGTTTCCAGTTCCTCCTCTTCGGAATCCGGTATCACAGTGCTTTGCATGCTTTCATCCTCCACAAAGGTGATATCTTTTTCTTGTGCATACTTCTCCGCTGCACTGCCTGCTGCGCCATAGATTGTCAAATTATCACAATCCTCCAAACCGGTTCTCTCCCCAACATACTGCGGCATCAGTTTACTTCCTGCTCCGATTTTAGTTACACTGGAAGGAATATATAATTCTTCCATACTGGAACACCGATCAAATGTACCTGGCGGGATTGCCTGCACCCCATCCGGAATGTTCAGACTTTTCAGGCTAATACAATTTCCAAAAGCTTCCATTTCTATATTTCGCAGGCTAGACGGCAGTTCCAGTGCTTCCAGAGATTCGCAAAAGTTAAATGCTCTCAGACCAATCTCTTGCAAACTATCTGACAAATGAATCGTCTTCATTTTAAAGCAACCCGCAAAAACCTCTTGACCGATTTTTTTAACCCCATTTCCCATCGTCACTTCTTCCAGCTGCAGACAAGTGTAAAAAGCCCTCTCGCCAATTTCGATTACGCTATCTGGTATCACAACGCTTTTTATCTCTGTCTCCGTATCCTCAAAGATACTGTTATCCGGATTACCTCCGATGCGCTTTACTCCCTCTGGAATCACCACATGCTCCTCCGATCCGGTATAACTGGTCAGGCATCCCTCCTTATCGATATGGAAATCGGAATCTGTACTCTGTCTATCTTCCGCTCCATGGACCAGCATAGGAGCCGAGAACCCTACCAGTGCCAGAAGACAAAAGGTCAATACTGTCTTTTGTATTATTTTCACTCTCATACGCCCCCTCTCTTTAATAAGTGTACAATGTCTTCACTTCTCCGGTCGACAGATCTTTCTCCAGCATCGCTCCGCTCTGCAGCTTATAAGAATAGCGCCATCCTGCTCCACCTCTGATTTGCTTTTCACCGGAATCCATGAAGAAATATACCTTTTCTCCGAATTTTTCCACATACTTTAATGTAAGCGCAGTATCATCAGTCGCTTGTCCACAGATTCCTTCTCCGACCGAAGCATAATCCTCCTGCGTGATGATCTCTTCCGGAGCTCCATTTTCCGCATAATAGAATACACTTCCATCTGCAGTATAATATTCCGCCATCGGCGATGTGTCATTCAGTTCATTTCCGATGTATTCTTTGTCGACCGTTCCATCTGCATTGACCACAAAGTCAGCTGCCTTCAGCTCATCCCACTCTTCCGGCGTCAGGTCTTCTACCGTTTCCTCTTCACTACTGTACTTCGCAATCTTTCCACCCTGATACATGACTGCTGATCCCCCATAGTTTCCATATGAAAAATAAATATCTTTTCCCTGAAATACCATGAATGCGATTGTTGCATTGCTGACAAGGTCATCCTCATCTACGTGCTCTTCCAGATCCACAGTACATAGTTCTTTATCATCACTTCCGTCTGGCTGGATTCGTGCCAGTGTTACTTTATCCTTGCCAGCTCCTGCCAGCTGATAGTAGATAAATCCATCTTTAATCGCAAGATAACTTCCATCCCCTAATTTCGTTTCCTCTTCATTAGAAATGTTCAAGCTATAGATTTCTTCCTCATTCGGATCCGAACAGATAATATATTTCTCCGTCGCCGCTTTCAGTTTTCCTTTTTTGATCTCTGCAATGTCTCCACTCTTTCGGTCATAACTGCAAATCTTTGTCACTGACATATTGTCGATCGGCTTCTCATAGAAGATTTTTTCGTCGGTAACTGCGATCTCCCCGGCGCCTTCTGCCTCGAAGACCGTCTCTTCATTTCCAGACGGATCTCTCTTGATCAGCGCATTGCTCACTCCTGGCAGTGCCTGATACTGTGCCAGCGTTCCAGTCTCTTCAAAACTGCTCTTCTGATATTTCCAGTAATAGATGGAGCCATCCTCTCCTTGAATCACATTTCCCACACCTTCATTTTCTGCCTGCATACGTTCCTCTGTGATCAGAGAGAGCGGAATCTTCTGACGGACAATGCCATCCTCTATTTTTTCGTTGTATAAATTTGTATATTCTGTATTTAACAGAAGCGCACTGTCATATCTTGCACTCTCATTCATCCTTATGATCAGCTCATAACTTTTCGTGATCAGTTCCTGAAGATTCATCATTTCTAACTGCACAGTATCCCACTTCGTCACATCAATCTCATCCGCAGAAGGTGGGTTCCCTTCTGCCTCTCTTACTTTTCCGATGCGATCCCATGTGTGAAAATAAGTCCGAATCATCAGCATATAGTTTGCCCTTGCTTCCTTGAGCTGCTCGATTGTGATTGCCTGCTGATTCACAACATGATTTAATACATAACTGCAATTGTGCAGTGACATTGCGCCGATATCCAGCAGTACATCCGCATCATACGCATCGCTTCCGAGATCAAACTGTTTAGAAATCTCTGGGATTGCAGAGGCCACAGGAACAATCATCCCATAGACTTCCAACGCTTTTCCGGCGACCGGAACCTTTTTAAAAAGCTCAGAGGCAAATACATCCATTACCTGGAGAATGATCTGATGCCATAATTCTTTCTCCGAATCAGAACTATTCTCATACAGCCTTTTTGCAGAGTCCTGAAGCATTTCTGCTCTTTCTCCTGCTCTCTTTACATAGGATATATCACTGTCTGCAAGTGATTTCAGCTGATCACAGTAAATCTCTTGCCAGTTTTCTAGGCGATGGACCGCCTCAATCACTGTATACAAGCGCAGTGCAATATCCAGATCCGTTGCTGTCTGCGACACACTCCCCTGACTTTTAATTAATTTTGTAAGCCACTCTTCCGGAATCACATCCCACTTCGTAAATGGAATCCCATTTCTTTTTTCCATATATTTCAAAATACCGGACAAGTCTTCCGGCATCTTTCCAAGTCCCTCTAACATCCCATATCCATCTTTAAATATCTTCAACAGTGTTTCCATATCTGCAAAAATATCGTCTTTTCCTTCCAGATATTTTGAATCGTCTTTTCCAAGATCATATAATACTTTCTCGCACTGCTGTTTCTCAATCATTCTTTCGCCGATGACTGATAAAATAATCCGGTAATCAATCTCATCTCCCAGCGCCAGCAGCACATATTTAAAACTCTTCTCATATACATGATTGCCATAAAGATCTTCGGCAAGCGGGCGCATTTTTGCCAGTTTTGGGAAATCATTCAAAAGATTCCAAAGAGTCTCTTTCGGAGCATCTACGACAACCGTTTCCTCATCCATCTGCCATCCTGCATTCAGCAGGTACATTGTCTTCTCCAATGGAAGATAAATTTCATCATCTTTCACCTTACATTCCAGCGGAAAGGTCTGTCTTGAAATCGGTCCAATCTCATTTTCTAATGTTGCCGTCCCTTCTTCTACATTGATCCTCACCATATAGCCATTCCGGTTTAGGTCGACTCCGTATGCTTTTTCTTCTACAACTGTCCCACAGACCTGTGCGATTTCTTGCGGCTGTGCATAAATGATCTTGTCTTCTGCCTTTACATAAATCTGTGTCTTTTCTCCGGTCGCATACTCACGTATATTCAAATAACCGTTCTGCTCCTTTTCTTCTGCAAGTACACTAATCGGCTGCACAAGCATACAGACAGCAAGTATCATTCCCCATATCCGTTTTCTTCTCATTGTGCTCCCTCCAACTCTTTCACGACTTCACTGTAAAGTTCCACATACCCCCCAAGCAGTGCATCTGACAATTCATCGGTCATCTCTATTCTCCACTGAAGGTTTTCTTCCTTGAGAAGTATGTCTGCTTTATACGTCTTCATTGGCATTTCTCCCAGATTTTTTGTATCCCAATCTGAAAGGAGATGTAAAAAATCATTTAGCGCAGTCCCCGAATCTGATTTTAAATGTGTCTTCTTTTCAATCTCCAACTCTGCAATGGCAGGAAGATCCAGATTTGTAATTTCTACTGAAACCCAACAACTTCCATCTTTATGTTTCTTTGCTTTTCCAATCTCATAAGACAGATGATCTGCCGCAATCTTCATATATTCACTAAATTCCACAGGTTCTCCATACCCCTGATTCCAGAGAAGTCTTGTCAGCATTTCGCCATCTTTATCTTGATATGCATTCAGAAACTCCTCACAGACTCCCTGCGCCTCCTCCAGTGTCTTCTGTTCATACGCTTCCTCTCTCTCCTTTTCCGCACGTTTATTCAGCAAACCTGCCACTACAAAAATAAATAGGATGAGCAGAAGAACAATCGTCAGTATGACCCCTCTGGTTCGCCTCTCCTGTTTCTTTCTTTTCATATACATTCCTCCTATTTTTTCTTCTGTTTTTTTCATGATTATACTACTTCCCTATATCGTTTTGTATGATCACGTCATGGATTTCAAGATATATGTAATATATAACCTTACCTTGTCTTTTCTCACTGCTTCCCTCTGTGATATAATAGATTCGGATTTAAACTTTTAGAAAAAGAGGAGGAAGCATCTATTATGATCTTATCGAGTAAATTTTTTCTCATACTGATACAGCTGGTTGTCCTAATTTTTTCATTTCTCACCTGCCGTTTCTTCTTTCCTCTGAAAAAATACTTTCGCAGACACTCTACACTCTGCCTGATTTTTCTGTGCTGTGTGTTTGCTATACTGGTTTCTTTGATTCCTGATGAATCTTTCCCTTATATCTGCTTTGCAATGATCTTTTTTCAGCTGATCACTTGTTTTCCCTTTTTCGAGGGACGGCTTTTGACAAAAGTAAACTTGATTTTTCTCTTTTATCTGATGTTGATAGCGATCGAATCCTTTTTTATGTTGATCATCAGTGTCGCTGATATTCTATTTCCAGATAATACACTTGAGAGTACAATGCTGTTTTTAAACTACGACTTCAAAACATTGTCTCTATATACCTCTGTGTATGTGTTCTGTTTATATTTCTTCTATAAGAAATTGCTTCTAAAGCTCAGATATTATTATGGATTTGTCCCGGAATCTTCTGTTTTAAAACTAATCCTTCCTATTATCTGTATGTACAATCTGTCAAATATTTTATTTGCCCAGATAGACAGCGACAAACCCTCCACCCTGTTGATCCATGTAGGCATCAGCCTTATCCTGCTTCTGTTTTTTTTCTTTTATATTTCAAAAACCTGCAGAATCTTTGAAGAAGCAGAACAGAGAAAACAATCTCTTCTTCTGCAAAGACAGAAGTCAAAAAG
>ERZ772878.1734-NODE-1734-length-9752-cov-3.33742_pt1 | contig 9752 bp, 8 predicted proteins | sample MGYA00580578_ERZ772878 | MGnify/ENA primary metagenome ERZ772878 (study PRJEB29015, sample SAMEA2737686) | human gut metagenome | biome: human gut; feature: human-associated habitat; material: faeces | place: China | collected 2012 ...
GCTTAAGGTCAGACGCAGGGAACCATGTGCAATCTCATGAGGCAGACCGATGGCTAACAGTACATGAGATGGGTCTAAGGATCCGGAAGTACATGCAGAACCGCTGGAACCGCAGATACCTGCCATGTCTAACTTGATCAGTAAAGACTCGCCTTCGATAAACTGGAATGCAAAGTTTACGTTGTTTGGCAGACGATTGGTTCTGGAACCGTTAACTCTGGTAAATGGAACCTCTTCTGTTACACGTTTGATCAGATAATCTCTTAACTGAGTCTCTTTTGCAATACGCTCATCCATGTTTGCCATAGCGATCTCAGCTGCTTTTCCGTAACCTACGATGCCAGGAACATTTTCAGTACCTGCACGGCGCTTACGCTCCTGAGCTCCGCCATGGATAAAGGAACGGATCTTTACACCGGTACGGATATACAGGAAACCAATTCCCTTTGGTCCGTTTAACTTGTGGCCGCTGGAGCTTAACATATCAATGTGGCACTCATCTACATTGATCGGCACATGGGCATAAGCCTGTACAGCGTCTGTATGGAATAAAATGCCGTGTTCTTTTGCGATCTCACCGATCTCCTTAATTGGCTCAATGGTTCCGATCTCATTGTTTGCGAACATAATAGAAATAAGAATAGTATCCGGACGGATCGCTTTCTTTAATTCGTCTAATTTAACAACACCATTTTCATCTACATCCAGATAAGTTACCTCATAACCTCTGCTCTCCAGATACTGGCAGGTATGAAGGATGGCATGATGCTCGATCTTGCTGGTGATGATGTGCTTGCCCTTTGCGCTGTAAGCCTCTGCTGTAGCAACTAATGCCCAGTTGTCAGACTCACTTCCGCCTGCTGTAAAGTAGATCTCGTTTGTCTTTGCGCCTAAAGACTTTGCAATGATCTCTCTTGCATTGGTAACTGCTTTTTTGCTTTCTGATGAAAATGTATATACAGAAGAGGGATTTCCATAATATTCTGTAAAATAAGGAAGCATTGCTTCCACAACCTCCGGCCTTGTTTTGGTAGTGGCTGCATTATCAAGATAAATCAGCTTTTCCATAATAATATTTCCGCCTTTCTTCTATAAAAAATTGCTTTATCGCTACCCTTTACTATAACATAGTATTCCATGAAACTCAATGTGAATACCCGATTGTTTTAATTTCATACAAAGTTAGTTGGTTTATCTCCCCTTTATCTGAGGATCACCCCTAAAAATGCCCCATAACAGACGGTTATTATACCCATATGGAATACTATTTCCAGAAAACTGCCTGTTACAGGAATAGCTGTACACAAGGCCAGTTCAAGCCCCAGACTGATCAAAAGCACCAGCCCCGGCTTTAAAACGCAGTCTGCCATATTGCAGTGAAATTCCACCTGACGGCGGACAGAAAAACAGCATAAAAAGGCTAAAAGCAGTTCGCTGACCAGAAAGCCCCATAAATATCCCCGGATACCAAACAGCGGCACTGCAAACAGCACAAATACCAGACGGATCCCCATGGCAAACATATTTTGCAGGAAGGTAATACCCGTTTTTCCAAGGCCATTTTGGATGCTTCCCATAGTAGTTGCCAGATACATAAACGGACAGAGCCAGCAAAGTACCATAATAAAAGAGCCGGACAGCTCATTATGGAAAATGATCGTGCCAAGGCTTTTGCCAAACCGGGTAAAAAGACCGATGCACAGGATACCCATGTAACAGCTGTACCGGAAAGACAGTGTGACCATGGTAGAAATGCGGCTTTCGTCTTTTTCCGCCTGTGCCTTGGCAGCCGATGGAAGTAAAAGTACTGCCATGGAGTTCGTAAGAGCCGAAGGAAACAGGATAAAGGGAAGCGCCATGCTGGTAAGTACTCCATATATGGATAATGCTTCTTTGTTGGTCAGACCATAATCGATCAGGCGGCTGGGGATCAGGATAGCTTCCGCACTTCCGAGAAGATTTAACACCAGACGGTTGCCCATAAGAGGAAGTGCCAAAATTAAGATCGGACCCAGATTTGCAAATACCGCGTTATCTCCAAGGACATTTTCTTTCTCAACACGCTTCTGCTCCCGCCTCTGCCTGCCTGTTTCCCCTATCAGTGTTTCATTTTGTCTCTCTTTCCTCTGCGGCGGCACCAGAAACAGCGCCAGAAATGTAAAAGCTGCCGATGCCATTTCTCCGATCAGATGGCCTTCTACTGCCAGACCTACTGTAACCGATTTTCCATTTTTTTCCAGATACCCCACCAACAGCCACACTGCACCCATACGGATCACCTGCTCTGCGATCTGTGAAAAAGACGGAATATGAGCCTTGTTCATTCCATAATAATAGCCGTTGATGCAGGCATGGAGACAGGCAAATGGTACGGAAACTGCCAGTACCGGAAGATAACGGGCTGCCTGGGGTTCCGAAAGGATATTCCCAGCCAGAAACATTTTTCCTTTCCACAGCAGCAAAAGAGGGATCACAGAAAGACTTAGAGACAGGAACAGACCGCATTTAAAAACAGCCGGTCCTTTTTCCCGGCTGGCGGCAATGTACTGGGACAGAGCCGTCTGGATGGAACCGGCGCAAACCGCAAAGGCAATACTGAACAGCGGGTGGATCATATTGTAAAGTCCCAGACCTTCTGCCCCTATGGTACGTGACATGTAGATCCGGTAAAAAAAGCCTAAAACACGGCAGAAAAGCCCGGCCCCTGTAAGAAGCAGCGTCCCTTTTACAAATTCTTTTCTCCCCGGTGAAAGAAACTGGCTTATATGAAAGTTCATAGCCGGCTCTCCTTACTGCCCCAATGTACGTTATTTCAATGTATGAAAAAAAGACCGGAAGTATTCAAACCTCAGGTCTTTTCGCAAAAGTTATTTTCAGTTAAGATCTTATTCTTTTCTGATCATCTTAAATACACCTGTTACATCTAAAACTTTGGCAATATGATAAAAAATAAAAGCATCGATAGGACACATGATCGCATTCTTTACCAGTCTTGCAGGAAGGAGCACTGCAAATGCCTTTCCGTAAAGAATGGACAGACACCAGGTATTAAGGAGCACATTGCAGATCAGAGCCACTGTAATATGGGCCGCAAGCACTCTCCAGAAATTTAATTCCTTCTTATAGTAAAAGCTGCCGTAGATCAGGCCTGCAAGCATGGCTATGAGCGTAAAGCCTGGAAAAAATGCTCCCGTAGGCTTGATCAGATATTTTAAAATATCCATAGTGCCTGCAAAAACGCTTCCCACTACAGGACCGAACAGCATGTGGACGATCTCATTGGGAATACCGGAAAAACCGATACGCAGGGTACTTCCAAGCTCGATGCTTAATGAACCGAGAACAATGGCAACAGCCCCAAGCATGGCACATACCGTAACCGTTTTTACCTGTTTTAACTGTCTGAAGGAACCGGTAAACAAAGTTGCTAATCTTTCCATAAAAAAATTACCTCCTTTGCAGATACCTCATACTACAATCGGAGATAATCAAGATTTTCTCTGATGCAGCGGGATGCGGCTTATGTACCGCAGGAACCTTTTCTTTCAAAATTCCTTTCGTCTGACTGACAACTCCCTGTTCAGTCGGCACTTAACGCACATAAACCTACTCTGCTTTCTTATGTTGTTTTAATAGTTATTTTTAAGTAACTATACTCTTTTTTTCTGGAATTGCAAGTACTTTTTCACGGACATTGTATTTGAAAGAAATTATGGCCGCCAGTAAAAGGTCCCGTCTTTTTCCTCACGGACCGCAAAATCTTCATCCCTTAAATATTCCAGGCAGGAGAAACACTTGCTCATGATCATCTTTAATTTAATAAATTCTGCTGTATCTTTCGGAGGATGAGGCATTCCGTAGACAATGGTTGCGATCTCCCGGATCGTCCTTGCTTTTCTGGAATGTTCCAGGATATTATGCATGATCTCTACCTTGTCAAGATAGGAAAATACAATACGGTCTATGACTTTTTTTGCATCAGAAATTTCCTTTCCATGTGCCGGAAGGAGCAGACAGTCCTTAAATTCGTGGTGGAAACGCTCCAAAGAAACAAAATAATCCCTTAAAAGATGTTCATCCGGATACGTTGTTGCAACAATAGGAACGATCCCATCGATCACCTGGTCTGCACAGAAAAATATCTTATGCTCTTTGTCGAAAAGTCCCAGCTGTCCAAAGGTATGTCCTTTCAGATCTATTGTTTCAAATGTGTAGTCACCGTAATGCAGTACAGCTCCCGGTGCTATGGGCTTATAAGGGAAATCCTGCACCTCAAAGGTCCAGCCATTGTGATTTTCCACTACTTTTCTCACCCGTTCAAACATATCCCAGACTTCCGGTGTACCCTCTTCTGTAACTCCTACACTGTGAAGGACTTTATCCTGTTCTTGGGGATCCGTTTTCTTGGTGCTGTAAAACAGGCAGTCATAATGGTGGCGTTCCTCTAACGGGTTCATATAAATGGTAGCACCACGGTCTGCATACACACTTGCCAGTCCTGAATGGTCATGATGTTTATGGGTTAAAAATACATCCAGATCTTCATAGGAAATATCCAGCTCTTTTAATACTCCCTCCATCTGTGCCAGACAGTTTTCATCCTGAAACCCGGCATCGATCATCAGGCTTCTTTCCCCTTTTTTTCCAGGAATAATAAATATATTGATCTCCGTGGTATTGCCACGATCTGTTTTCTGAAGAACCTTATAAATACCCGGCAGAAATTCTGTCATAATCTTTAACCTTCCTCCTTGCGTACTACCCTTTTATAAAGTATAGAACATTCATTTATTTTTGTAAATCCATATGTAAACAAGAATGTGCCTTGGCACATTCTCGCGCCGAGCGCGGTCGCTTGCGACAAACTTCCTCATCGCGCGAGTGCGCATCGTTGGCAGGTCGTGCCTTTTTGTGTACCAGGGAGTTCCAACGGAATTTCCTAGTACATAAAAAAGCACCGGTACTTTACCGATGCTTTCCAGGGGAAGATTAACAATATTTTTGTATTATGCTGCAAACTGTGCGATCTCATCTAAGAGGTTCTGACATTCATCTGTATGAAGGATCACTTCTACAGTTTTGGAACGTGCCAGGGATAATACACCTACGATGGACTTTGCATCCACTACCATGCTGCCGTATTTTACATCTGCATCGCACTCATAACGGTTCATAATACGTACAAAATCAATGATCTCTTCTGGCTGGTCAAACTTTAACTCTATCTTCTGCATTTTCAGTTCCTCCTGATCGTATATAAAAAATAATCACAACCGGCACCTGTTGGGGATGTAGCTTACAATAAGCCAGGTCCCGGCGGGTTATCTTTTGGACATTTTTATGATAACATTCCTTTTTTTTTAATTCCATGGTAAAATCCTATCATATACAGTAATATTTTTTGATTTTATTAAGGGGAGCAATATATTCTATGAAATTATTGATCGTTGATGACGAAAAACTGACCCGTGAAGGTATTCTTAAAAGTCTTCCTTTGGAAAAACTGGGGATTCACCACACTTTTATGGCAGATGACGGCGTCCACGGCCTTGAGATCGCCCTGAAAGAAAAACCGGATCTTATCTTAACTGACGTGCGCATGCCCCGTATGAGCGGTGTGGAGATGGCAGAAGAAATCCTGAAAGCCCTTCCCAATGCCATTATCCTGTTTATGAGCGCCTACTCAGATAAGGAATATCTGAAAGCTGCTATTAAATTAAAGGCTGTCAGCTATGTGGATAAGCCTCTTGATATGAATGAGCTGACAGAAGCCTTAGCCGAGGGCATCCACCAGTACCGCTCCATGTACACCTCACTGAACGCCCGGTGGATGCATGAAGACAACCTGCGTTCCCAGCTGGCACAGCTTTTAACAGAAACAGATCCGGAAGAACAGGCTCCTGTGATCGGCGCACAATTAAAGCCTCCTGTAGGGGAAAATTCATATTTTACTGCCCTGATCCTGGAATGCCTGACGCCAATATCGGAACTTTCCTCTGACCTGCTTACAGAGATCCGGCGCAGGTTCTGGGCTTATCTGGCAGAAAAAGGCTTCCATGCCCTTGATTTCATTAAAACAGACCGTTTTATCATCTGCTTTATCTACAGCAGTGAAAAACCGGAAAAACCGGTTTTAATTGACTGTGCCAACAATCTTATGGAGCATTTTAAAGAACTTTCCTCTTTCTTCCTGTCCATGGGACCGGTTGTTCTGGGATTTAAGCGGGCTTCTTTTTCCTTTGAAACAGCAAGAGAGCTTTTAAAACGCAGTTTTTTCCATGAACCAAATACCCTTTTAATGGAAGCAGAAAGCGAAAACAACCGTCATCCCCTGATTGATATTATGATGGATCTGACCGTAGCTCTTACCAATAATAATGAAGAAGACGCACTTGCAGCCGCTGACCGCTTCTATCAGTCTGTATGCAGCAGCCAGAATATCTCTTCCAGCCAGGTCCGTGATCTGTATTTTAAATATCTGGTTAAGTTAGACGAGATCAGCATGTCCAACCACATTTCCCTGTGGCAGAGAGAAGGCCTGGAGTCAGAGTCCATCTGGGAAGGGATCATGGACTGTGCTGCTTTAAAGACCCTCCACCAGTTCTTCTGTGAAAAAATAAAACTGTATTTCAGCCGTCTGGCTTCCAATAAAGATGAAAACCCTGTTGTATTCCAGATCAAAGAATATCTCCATCAGAATTATGCGGTTCCATCTCTTTCTGTTCCGGATATCAGCGAACATGTACGCCTGTCTCCTACCTATGTGTGTACCCTGTTTAAAAATGAAACCGGTCAGACCTTAAACCAGTATCTTACAGATTACCGCATAAAAATGTCCAAACAGTTTTTAAGTGATCCCCTTTATAAGATCACAGACATTTCCGCAAAAGTAGGCTACAGCGACGGAAATTATTACAGCAAGGCCTTCCGCAAGATCGTAGGGCTCTCACCATCTGAATACAGGGAGAAAATGCTTCGATGAATTTTTTTAACCGTATCCTTCATTATTATATCTATGACATGCGTTTAAAGAAAAAGCTGGTGGTATCCCATACCATCCTTTTTCTTATTCCTACGGCTGTTCTGATCTGTTTTCTTTTCTTAAATATCTTCCGGATCGTTATGGATGATACCATCCGCTCCGAACAGGCCCTCAGTTCCCAGTCCGTACTTTCTGTTGAAAACCTTGTTTCCCATGTGACCCATGCTTCTGATACCCTGACTTCTTCCTATGTGATCCGGGATATGTTTGATATTTCCAATGCCCAGGCCCAGGGGCTGATCCCATCCAGAAGCAAGATCAGCAACCTGATGCGTTTAACAGATACACTTACCGATCATTCTCTCATTGAGTCTGTCCGGTTTTATTATGATGACCATACCTATCACCGCCTGGAGCAGTTTAATACCAATGCCCAAAGACTGTTTGTCCCTCTTTCCGAAGTTTCCAGTCCCTGGCTAGAATACTTTAATGCAGAAGGCTGGTCAAAGTTCTTTTTTCCAAAAAGTGCCCTGTCTGAAAAAGAGGCAGATGAAAATGGTCCTTTAGCCTATATCAAGCCTATTTTTTACCGTTCCAGCGAAGAAGATGTCCCAAAGATCGCTGCCTATGCAGCCATCTATTTTTCCGAAGATGCCTTTGAAGAGATCCTGAAAAAAGACTCTTCCCTTAAAGGGGAATTTTCTTTTCTGATCAATGATGATCTGGACCTGGTAGCCGCTTCCGACATTTCTCTTTTTTCAGGTAACTTTGCAATTACCGCTTTTGAGTCAGACCCGGATGCCAGCGGACAGTTTCAGTTAGTGAACTACGGGGATTTTTCTGCCTATACAGCCTGTTTCTCTTTAAAAAATACAGACTGGTACATGGTTTCCCTGATCCCCAGGGACCAGATTGCAGGGATCGGTCACTCCGTTGTCCTTAACTTTGCCTTTACCTATGGTATGATCGCCCTGTTTGCCCTTTTTATCGCCTATAAACTGTCTGAGTCTATTGCAGACCGTATTATTGGCGTAGCCCTGCAGATGGAGACCATACGAAAAGGACGGCCGGAGCCTTTAGAACTGACAGCTGCGGGAAATGACGAGATCGGTGTTCTTTCAGGAACCTATAATTATATGACTGCGGAGATCAATCAATTGATGAATTATGAAGAAAAAGCAGCCACCGAACTGCGAATCGCGGAATTTCGCGCCCTCCAGGCACAGATCAATCCCCATTTTCTCTATAACACCCTGGATATGATCAACTGGCTGTCCCAGTCCGGGCAAAGCGAAAAAGTAACGGAAGCCGTCCAGGCTCTTACCCGTTTCTACCGCCTGACTTTAGGAAGCAAAGACCTGATCAGCACCGTCCAGGACGAAGTGACCCATGTTTCCCTTTATATGCAGCTTCAGAACATGCGCTACAACAACTGTGCGGAATTTATTGCGGACGTTCCGCCGGAGCTTGACCATTTTTCCATCCCGCGGCTTACCTTTCAGCCGATCGTGGAAAACGCCCTCCTTCATGGCATTATGATGAAAGAAGAAAAAAAAGGCACCATCCTTCTTACAGGCTGGCGCGAAGAAAATGATATTGTTTTTGTAATTTCGGATGATGGGGCCGGTATTCCTCCGGAAAAGCTGGACTCTCTTTTAGATGAACGCACCCAGGCAGCCGTAGGCTCCTCTTCCCGCCATGTAGGCGTATCCAATACCAACCTGCGTCTTAAAAGCCTGTACGGCAGCGGATACGGCCTGTCTTTCACCAGTGTTCCCGGACAGGGCACAGAGGTGACGGTACGTATACCGGCCCAGGAGGAAGAAGAATTTTAAATAACTAGATCCCCTTCCTGCGAAATGTTTCCCGGAAAAATTCTGCATCTTCCAGGGAATTTTTCCATCCATATTTCTTTAGATCTACTTTGTTGTCCATAGAGACTTCTATCCCTTCTTCTTCCAGGAGTATCCGCTGAAGACCCGGATGCTCAAAAGAAGCGGCACCGGAAAGAACTCCCTGGCTGTTTACTACCTTATAAGCTGGCACATCTCCTGCCAGCTCTTTTTTTAACCCATAACCCACCTGTCTGGCATTCTTTGGATAACCGCACAAAAGAGCTGCCTGACCATAGGTAATGACTTTTCCCTCCGGCACTGCCCGGCATACGATCCCCAGACGTTTGTAAAAATCCATTTTTCATTCCTCTTTCCAATCCCCGTGCCGAAAGCCAACACAAGATTGCACTCATCATTTTTGCAAAAGAAAAACAGGAACCTGTTTCCAAGTTCCTGTTTAAATCCTGCAGAAGAAGGGAGTCGAACCCTCAAGGTATTACTACCACACGGACCTGAACCGTGCGCGTCTGCCAATTCCGCCACTTCTGCATTTGCTTATTTAGTTAAGCACGGTACTTTTTAGTACCAGTGCGGGAGATGGGACTTGAACCCACACGATCATGCAACCACAAGATCCTTAGTCTTGCCTGTCTGCCAATTCCAGCACTCCCGCAGCACGTGTTATAATATACCATAGGTTTTTCAGTTTGGCAATAGTTTTTTTGAAATTTTTTTAATTTTTTTCAAATTTATTTTTCAGATGTTTTTTGGAGACATTTTCACTCTTCTTTTGCAATCAATCCTATTTTGGACTAGCCGGAAAGAAATTAAATTGATACAATATAAAATGGATCAGAAGATTCTGTGGGCAGTAAACAAGATGCCTAAAACAGATGACAAAAACCTTCCAATTATGGGACTTGAGGAGATCAAAA
>ERZ772878.1739-NODE-1739-length-9738-cov-2.6435_pt1 | contig 9738 bp, 8 predicted proteins | sample MGYA00580578_ERZ772878 | MGnify/ENA primary metagenome ERZ772878 (study PRJEB29015, sample SAMEA2737686) | human gut metagenome | biome: human gut; feature: human-associated habitat; material: faeces | place: China | collected 2012 ...
TTAGATGCTGCATATAAAAAAACAGTCCGGATTCTCTGTTGCAAACTCATATCCCTTTGCAGTTGCTTCCATAAATGCTTTCGCCTGATCCGGGTTCTCAGCAAGATAGTCGTTATTTGCAATGATAACCGGTGTGTAGTAGTCAAATACAGGGTTGATATCAGAGAATGCAAAATAATCGCAGTCTACACCTTCTACGTCAGCATTGATTCCGCCCCAGCCCTGGAATACCCAGATGGCATCCGTCTGATTGGCAGCAAGTGCTGCAGGCTCATCTGTAATATCATTAGGGATCAGGGTAACCTGACTGAAATCTCCGCCGTCGCCATTTACAACATTTTCCAGCATAGCAAGCTCGATTGGGGAATCCCATGTGGAATAGGTTTTTCCGGTAAGTCCGGCTGGTTTATCAATTCCGTCACCTTTTCGGGAAAGGATTCCGGAGGTGTTGTGCTGAATGATTCCTGCAACTGCTGTGATTCCAAGAGGCTCGTCAAGTGCAAGGGAAGCAGCCATGGTATCCTGGGCCTCGATCGCAAACTGAGCCTGACCTGCTGCGCACATAAGGGCTGCACCATTTTCCGGTGGCTGAACGATTTCCACATCAAGACCAGCTTCTTCGTAGTAGCCTTTTGCCTGTGCTACATAAAGTCCGGTGTGGTTGGTATTCGGTGTCCAGTCCAGGCAGAATGTGATTTTCTCCTGCGCACCATCTTCTGCGTATACACCTGTAGGAACTGCAAGCACCATAGCTGCCGCTGCAACTGGTGCGATTACTTTTTTCAGATTCTTATTCATGATTTTTCTCCTTTTCTACCTGCAGCCATGGCATTGTGATCCGGCTGACAATATTTACTGCCAGAAGAAGTAAAAGGCTGATGATCACAATGAAGATAATGACTGCAAACATTTTATCAAAAGAATATGCTTTTTTTACACGGGTCATATAAACACCAAGTCCGTTAAATCCACCCAGCCACTCAGAAACAACTGCTCCTACAACTGCATAGGAAGCAGATATTTTCAGCCCGGAAAAAAACTGGGGCAAAGCACCTGGAAATTTCACATGGCGGAAAATCTGTGCCCGGCTGGCTCCCATGGCCTTCATCAGACGAATGGCATCCGGATCCACACTTTTATATCCATCCAGCAGTCCGATTGTAATTGGGAAAAAAGTGGTGATCACAACCAGAGTGATCTTCGGTGCCATTCCAAATCCCATCCAAAGCACCAGAATTGGCGCAATGGCAATGGTCGGTATGGTCTGCGTAATGATCATGATCGGATAAAATGCCTGATCCATTACACGGAACCGATCCATCATAGTTGCAAACACAAATGCCAGCGCGATTCCAATGAGAAGTCCGTAAAAGGATTCCAGCAAAGTGAATTTCGCATGGAAAAGTATGGTTGGCAGATCGCCAAACAGCGCTGTCAGCACTGCTACCGGAGATGGAAGCATGTAGGAGGGAACAATTCCCGAAATGCTTACCACTTCCCAGCCAAGCAGAATCACGGCCATGGCTGCAATTGGAGGTATCTTACTAGTGATGTTTGGTAACTTTCTTTTCAATGGTAAGTACATCCCCTTCTGGTTTATATGCAATTTTAACATATACGCTCATAGCCTTGCAGCCTGCGCGCTCAGCTACATGCTGACACTCTTTTACAATATCCATCAGCTGGTCATAATCACCTTCAATGGTGGTCTCAAATGGTCCTACATAATAGTTCAGACCAGTGGATCTGATGTAGGCGATCACCTCGTCTACAATGCGGATAACTTCCTCTTCATCCTGTACATTTGGCAGTACCTGAATTGCTACACTTGCGTTCATTTTCTTTTCCTCCTATTTTCTGTCCCATAAACAGGACTTTGCGTTAAAAATCGAATAAGAACCATTCTTGAAACTGTGACGGAACTGAACAGGCTCTGTCAGTCAGTATGAAAAAAGAGCACCTGCCATCCAGACAAATGCTCCTAATTACATCGTTAAACACTTCCTACACTGGCATGATCCAACAGGTTAAAAGGGTCTAAGGACTACCTTACTCTCAGCTTCTCAATTGAAACTCCCCTGGTCTTTATTCAGATTTCGTTGCTTATTATAATACACCTTTCTTCAAATTACAAGAAACTATTTTTATCTCAATTATATTTTACATACCCTTAACAGAATTGTACTGCTCGCAGTCTGACCAGCACGCTCTAATTAATATTCCCATTTCATCAGAATTCGTTAAAAAAATCCCCCTGCATATCACAGTTATTTCCTGCAGAATATATAATAAATCTACAGATTCTCAAAGGCAGCCTGAATACTGTCATAGTGCAGGAATTTTCCCTGGGCTGCAAATTCCTTGATCTGATTCAGGGTGGCAAACATGTGGCCGTCTGTCTCTTCTTCCTGAAGGTGTAGATCTTCTTCTTTCACATCCATCACAAAGCGGTAAACATCTACGAAATAGTTATCTCCCTCCCCTGGATTCTCTCTTTTGTAAGTAAAAAGATAGCCGCCCTGCGCACTGCTTACGTCAAGACCTGTCTCCTCTTTCACTTCGCGGAGTACAGCGTCATAAGAGGATTCCCCTGCCTGTGCTGCACCGCCGGAAACTTCCCACCAGCCTGGTGCCCAGGCTTTTGTCAGCACACGTTTGGTAATGAGAAACGTACCATCTGGTCTTGCCACTACTCCAAGTACGGTGAGATGGTATTCTCCGTCCTTTAAACACCAGTCGTTTCGTTTCATGGTACGGCCGGTAGGTCTCTTGTTAATATCATAGATGTCCCAGAATTCCATTTTATCACTCCTGTTATATTTTTCTCGTGTATATTCTTGTTTCATTCTTATTTCGCAAATATTGTTATCATATGCAACATTTTACTATTTCAGCAGTTCCTCCACCATCTCTCTGGTATACTCTACCTTCTCTACATGGTTGACCTCGATCTGATACAGTGCATTTGCCGCAATGTGCTCTGCTGCCTGCTCCAGATCACGAATGCCTGAAGTATTGGAATAACGCTGGATGATTGCCTCCAGCGCACCCTCTGTGATAATGCACTCACTCTCTTCCATATGCATTCTCTTAAGAACTTTCGGAAGAGAGAATCTGGAAAAGATTACTTTCTTCTCCTCAGCTGTGTAATCCGGAATATCAATTACTGCGAATCTTGACATCAGCGGTGCACTGATCTGGTCACGGTCATTTGCAGTAGCAATTGGATACACACCACCAGTTGGGATCATACACTCCATATAGTTATCTGTAAATCCAAGGTTGTCCAGAAGGGTAAGAAGTACATCTGCCGGATTTCCATTTCCTTTGCCGGAATTTGCCTTATCAAGCTCGTTAATAATAAATACCAGATTAGAGGCACCAGCCATGGAAAATGCATCCATAATAATTCCGGGCTTTGCATTTGCGTAAATACGGGGGCTTCCGGTAAGCTGCTTGGAGTCGTTAATTGAGCTCATGTCCAGCGTAGTCCACGGAAGTTTCAGGATTCTTGCAACTGCATAGGCTATCTGGGATTTGCCAGTACCGGCAGGTCCGATCAGAAGAAGTCCGTAGGCCGGAAGGGTATGTGTACGGTTGATCTGGATAATCGTCTCGATAATACGTTGTTTCACACGCTCCATTCCATAAAGCTCTTCATCCAGGATTCTCCTTGCCTCAACAGGATCGATTGCTTCAAAATAATTGTTCTTCCACTGGATATTCAACATAATAGAAAGAGCCCTCTGTGCATGATGGCGCTCTTCCTGAGAAACTTCACTGGATCTTGCCACTGCCAGATTTCTTCTGGTCCAGAGTCTGATATTATCCGGCAGTGTTTTGCCTGCGCAGGTCATAAAATCGGTAATACTCTGAATGCTGGTAAGCTTCATCTCATCACCGTTTTCCTCCTGTTCCTCATCCTCTTCTGCCTCAGCAGGTGCATTACTCTCCAGAAGTCTCTCAATCATAAACTGCAGAAAGCCATCCTCTGCAGAAAGCTTTGTGCCGCCGCCAAAAGCAGTTTCGCGAATGCGGTATACCGCATATCCGTCCTCCCTGTTAGTACCAGACAAACGTACATTGATCCTGCTGTCTCCCAGCCATTTCAAAAGACTGGTAAATCTGGAATCAATTTTCACCACATCTGCTGTATGGTTACCATCTTCTTCCTTAAAATCAAAAGCAGTACGGTTTACCGGATTGGTAAACACACCGCAGGAATGATGTTTCCACTGTCTCTCTTTATTGTCAAGCACCATGATCGGCTGCTCCGGTGAAGGCTTCGTATGGCTGCTGTGAAATGTTGTGTAAGTACACTTTGCCTCCGCTTTGCTTGCAGAAGCACCGCTGAAATCAAATACTAGCATAGCTTTTTCCTCTTTCCTGTGTATTTAAAGGGATATATTTCTCTAATTTCTCTTACCTACTATAACAACATTTTTCTCTAATGTCCAGAATGAGTTGGCCTGTTTCATAATTCAGCATTGTCTTGTATTATTGTTCACTTTGTGACCAGTAACTATCTTATTTTTTATATATCTTGGCATTTCTTAGTTTTTTACAAAAAATCTCTTGCCAAAATGGAGAAATTCGTGTATTCTATTATACGGACTACTTTTCAACAATTTGATTTTCACTTAACATTTGATATATATTTCTGATTTTTAGTGCGCAGACACCATAGTCCCTCCCAAAGCTTCTAATGGAATACTGCAATCTAAAAATAAAAGACTCCCGGGCGCTCTAGAGCGTGTCTGAAAAAGCTTTCTGTAAGATTTTTCAAACAGGCTCAAGTGTTCCGGGAGTTTTTCTATTCAATTATGCCAGACTTAACAGCTGCTTTCCTTCTGTTAGTCTTTCTTCAAACTGTTCATAGAAATCTCTGCCCACTTCATATGTTTTCATATAAAAACGATTCACCACATATAAATTCAGATTTTTGATCAGCTGGGCATCTGTGGCATTATAAAGAACCTCCTGCACATCCAGCAAAAAATAATGCCAGTCAGCTACAAACTTTTCATACTGGCGAAGATCCGGAGTGTCGATCCATTTCTTTACCTTGATCTTGCTCCGGCTTGTTTGCAGAAAATACTTAAATCCACCATTTTCATAGAAACGTCCCAATGGGAAAAGTCTGCAGAACCCAGGACGGAAGTTATGAATGCTGCACCGTCCCTGTTCATTCAGGAAAACACAGCATTGGCTTTTTCCACTCATGCAAAGATGAGGCAGAATATTCCCATCCATGGCATCGAACTGGATCAGCCCTGTGCTTACCAGTTCCTGTGGTGTTTTTCCCAGATTCGTACACAGACGGTACACATCCATAGGATCCAGCACAACTGAATACCCCATTCCCTCACAGCAGTCATGACATCCTGCACAATCCTGGCAGTCTGCCTTTACCATATCGTTTAATTCATAAAGTCTTCCGTCGGAAATCTCTTCCAAAGATACTTCTCGGCGCATATGCAAATTCCTCTTTCTTTTATTTTTTTGTGGACAAACAAGGTTACGGTTCACTTCGCGATGCACAGAAATCATGCATTCCCATGATTTCCCGCTGAGATTCCCGTTTTTTCTGTAAACGATATTCACAAAAAACGTCTCGCGGAACATTGCCAGTGAACAGTAATATAACATGCTGCCATCAACAGCATCTCCGTATTATCTATCCTCTGTATTTACAGCTTAATTCCAGACAATGCCTGTGCAAAAGCATTATTCACCGGCTCATTTGCCTCCTTCTGCTGCCTGCGCAGATAGTTCTGCACATCACGCTTGCCTACTCCTGCACCCTCTTTCTGGCGTCTTGCCTGGAACGCGGAAAGCTTCTCCTTATAACCACACTGGCAGACAAACATCTCTTCCTTACCTTTCACATACATTTCCATACGTTTATGGCATTTCGGACAACGGGCATTAGTAGTGCGGGAAATCGTTTCACGGTAACCGCACTCACGGTCCTGGCATACCAGCATTTTGCTGTTTTTGCCATTGACAGCCAGAAGTTTTTTGCCGCACTGCGGACATACTTTGTTGGTAAGATTGTCGTGGCGGAACGTGCCCTCCCCGGTTTTGATCTCATCTACAATTTCACAGGTATAGTCACGGATTTGGTGAAGAAAATCCCCCTGACGTATCCTGCCTTTTGCAATCTGGGAAAGCTTCATCTCCCAGTCAGCCGTGAGCTCAGGCTTTTTCAGGTCTTCCGGCACCAGCTCCAGAAGCTGTTTTGCCTTTGAGGTAATATGGATCTCATTGCCTTTTTTCTCCATCATAAAGGAATGGAAAAGTTTCTCAATAATGTCTGCTCTTGTGGCAACGGTTCCAAGCCCCCCAGTCTCTCCCAGGGTTTTCACCGCTTCTTTATCTCTTGTCTCCATAAATTTCACCGGATTTTCCATAGCTGCAAGAAGAGTTGCCTCTGTGAATCTTGCTGGCGGTTTTGTTTTTCCTGTATTTAAGGAAGTTTTCAAAATCTTTAGTCTGGTTCCGGTTTTCATCTCCGGAAGACGCTGGTCTTTCAGTTTTTTCTCATCATCCGCCTCATCTTCCAAATCATCATCTGCTCCGCCTTCGTAAACTTCCTTCCAGCCCATGCTCTTTATCACTTTGCCGCTGGCTGCAAAAGTTTCTCCTGCCGCTTTCGCCTCCATGGTCACCTGCTCATACTGGCTTGCAGGATAAAGAACTGCAATGAAACGACGGACAACCATATCATAAATCTTCCGTTCTTCATTTGTCATGTGGTCCAGCTGAACAAACTGTTCTGTCGGAATGATCGCATGGTGGTCACTGACCCTCTTATCATCCACAAAACTTCCATTCACCTGCACAGGTTTATTCATAAGTGCGCCTGCAAGCTTTCTGTACGGGCCGATTCCGCAGGACTTCAGCCTTTCCTTAATAGTAGAAACAATGTCTTTTCCAATGTATCGGGAATCGGTTCTGGGATATGTGAGTACTTTGTGATTTTCGTAAAGGCGCTGCATAATATTCAAGGTCTCTTTTGCAGAAAAACCATATTTCAGGTTGGCTTCCCTCTGCAAAGTTGTCAGGTCGTACAGTCCTGGGGCTATAGTCTTTTTTGCTTTTTTCTCTACATTGGTTATTTCAAGAGCAGCGTTCTCCAGCCTGCCTTTGATCTGCTCTACCCTTTCCCTGGAAAAAGTACGGAAGCTCTTTGTTTTCTCATCTCTCCAGGTCCATTTCACATCCTGGGTCTCCAGAGAAATACCATAATATTCTTTTGGCACAAATTTGCGGATTTCTTCTTCGCGCTTTGCGATCATGGCAAGGGTGGGGGTCTGCACCCTGCCACAGGAAAGCTGGGCGTTGTATTTACAGGTGAGAGCTCTGGTACCATTCATTCCCACCAGCCAGTCTGCTTCTGCCCTTGCAACAGCTGCACGGTAAAGATTATCATAGTCATGCCCGTCTTTCAGATTGGCAAAGCCTTCTTTAATTGCTTTATCTGTGACTGAGGAAATCCACAGTCTCTTAATTGGCTTATGGCAGCCTGCTTTTTCCAGAATCCAGCGGGCAACAAGTTCACCCTCCCTTCCTGCATCTGTGGCTATAATGATTTCTCCAATATCTTTTCGGAAAAGCTGAGTCTTTACTACGGAAAATTGCCTGCCTGTCTGGCGGATGACTACCAGCTTCATCTCCTTGGGGAGCATGGGCAAAGTCGCCATTTCCCATTTTTCATACTTTCTGTCATATTCTTCCGGGTCAGCCAGGGTTACAAGATGTCCAAGTGCCCAGGTTACTACATAGTTTTTGCCTTCGAGAATACCACCATTTTTCTGGTTTGCGCCAAGAACACGGGCAATGTCTCTGGCGACGGACGGTTTTTCCGCAATTACAAGTGATTTCATGTATACACTCCTGATTATTTTCGTATTTGATGATGTCTGCTTAAGCAAACAGTGAAATCCTCTCCATAATTGTTAAGGAATAGTTACATTATAACACACTTCAGAAATTTTTAAGAATATTTTGTTAAAATTAATTTGTAAAACGATCCCACCAATGCTATTATGTAACCATAAAAGACAGAGAATCTACATCGCAAGGCTTCAAGTTCTTTGCCACAGAGCATGCCCCCAAATACTTTCCCTGATATGTGCTTCACAATTTATGGGAGATTTTGCAAACATGTTCTAAAAACCTAGGAGAAGTTATGTATTATTTTATTGTTAATCCCAATTCCCGCTCTGGCAGGGGACGTTCCATCTGGAATGAAATTCATCAGCAGCTTATGCTTCGGGGAATTGATTTCCAGTACTGCCTTACAAGATATTCCGGACATGCCGCAGAGATTGCTTCTGATGCCTGTGCTCTTGGCACTGAATCTGAGCCTGTATATATCATTGCAGTGGGAGGTGACGGCACCATTCACGAGGTGCTCACCGGCATTACCGATTTTGACCGGGTAGTCTTCGGATACATTCCAACCGGCTCTGGCAATGATTTCTGCAGAAGCATGAGACTCCCTTTTGATCCAATGGAATCACTGGAATATATCCTAAAGGCAGAGCATATCAGCAAAATGGATGTTCCTTACCTGCTCCGCAATAATAAGAAGTCCCGATTCGGTATCAGCACGGGAATCGGATATGACGCCGGCGTATGCCAGGAGGTTCTGGCAACGCCCTTAAAGAAGATATTCAATCGTCTTGGGCTGGGAAAGCTGATTTATCTTTTCATTGCATTGAAGCAGCTGATTTTTATTAATCCAGGAAAAATGACAGTGACCCTAGATGGAGAGAATACTTTTTCCTATGACCACGTATATTTTACAGCGGTTATGAATCAGAAATATGAAGGCGGCGGTTTTAAGTTCTGCCCGGATGCTCAGCCTGACGACCAGCTTCTGGACGTGATCCTTGTGGAAGGTATCCGTAAGATAAAGCTTTTATTTTGCCTGCCTACTGCTTTTTTCGGAAAGCATGTGGGCATCAGGGGAATACATATTCTCACCTGCAGCGATATCCATGTACATAGTGCGTCCGCTCTTCCCATTCATATTGACGGGGAATCTGGCGGAATTCGCGAAGATTTAACAGTTTCCATTGAAAAAAGCTCTTTAAAAATCATTTTACCTGTGGTATAATCTCTCACGATTTGGGGGATCCGGAATTACAAGACCGGTAACCCAGATTGGAAAAGGAGTGAAAAAGACTTGGTACAATTTATAAAAAAATACAGGCATGGTCTGATCATACTTGCGTATGCCATTGTTTATATGCTTTTTTTTGAGTATCTGGAGTGCAGGCCGGTATGGGGATTTCATGTGATCGACACTGTTTTTGATGATTACATACCATTTTGTGAGTATTTTATTGTCCCCTATCTATTATGGTTTCCGTATCAGATTCTCACAGTTTTATACTTTATCTTCAGGAACAAGAATAAAAAAGAATATTATCAGTTGATTTTCAATATGATGATGGGTATGACTGTTTTCCTGATCGTGTCTTATGCATATCCAAATGTACTGCACTTAAGACCATCGGAGTTTCCAAGGGAAAACGTGTTTACAGATATGGTAAGATGGCTGTATCGGACGGATACACCGACCAATGTTCTGCCAAGTATTCATGTATTTAATTCTCTGGCAGTTCATATGTCACTTACCAATTGTGAGGCGCTGAGAGACCACAAAGGGGTAAGGTATGGATCATTGGTTCTTACATTACTTATTATCATGTCTACTATGTTCCT
>ERZ772878.1746-NODE-1746-length-9714-cov-2.93043_pt1 | contig 9714 bp, 8 predicted proteins | sample MGYA00580578_ERZ772878 | MGnify/ENA primary metagenome ERZ772878 (study PRJEB29015, sample SAMEA2737686) | human gut metagenome | biome: human gut; feature: human-associated habitat; material: faeces | place: China | collected 2012 ...
CCGACTTTGATGCCTACGGATTGTTTCGTGCTATGCACTCCCACAATCCTGACATCATATGATAATACAGATCATCCTTCCGCTCGATTCATTGACAATCTTTTTCATGGTATCCTGCAATTTACCCTGGCTTTCTTCGCCGATCATGGCAAGTTTGGTGCGGATGCCGTCTTCTACCAGCTGGCTAACGGATTTTCCGAAAATATTGGTATCCCAGATGCCATTTTCTCCTTTTGCGTTTTCTTCGATATAAGCAATCAGGTCTTTTGCCTGCTGTTCGCTGCCGACGATCGGTGCGATCTCGGTTTCGATATCTGCCCGGATTAGATGAACAGACGGACTGCTGGCTTTTATTTTGACACCGTAGCGATTTCCCTGTTTTGTAAGGGCGGGTGCTTCGAGTCGGATCTCTTCTTTTTGCGGTGTGATCACACCGTAGCCTGTGCCATGTACCGCATTTAATGCCTCCTGCACACTCTCATATTCTCTGCGTTTCTCAGATAATTCCCGGATCATGGAGATCAGTTGATATTCTCCGTCGATCTGCACGCCTGCCATCTCGCTGAGCATCTGATAATAATATTTTTCCGGCACCTCGAGACGCACCTGTACGCTGCCGTCAGAGAGGGAAATCTGTTCCAGTTTGCTTTTATCGATGTATTCGCAGGATGGTGCCAGTGACTCTGCCGTCACATCCCGCAGACTGCCGACGTTTGCAAAAATCTCACGAATCGACTCCAGGATTGCCTTTTTTACCGGATGTTCCACATCCAGTGTCTCAATCCATCGCGGCACAAAAAATTCTATACGGGTCAGCGGAAATGCATAGAGAAGCTCCGTCAGGATCCTGCGGATGTCTTCTTCTTTCATCTGCTCACAGTTGACCGGGATCACAGCAGTTTCATACGTTTTTGACAATTCTTCTGCCAGTGCTTTCGTCTCCTGCGAATACGGTTTCTGAGAATTTAAAACGATCACAAACGGCTTGCCTGTTTTTTTCAGCTCCAGAACCGTCTTTTCCTCGGCACTTTTATAAGCTTCCCTCGGAAAATTTCCAATCGTTCCGTCGGTTGTCACCAGAATCCCGACGGTTGAGTGGTCACGGATCACTTTTCCGGTTCCGATCTCCGCAGCCTGTGGAAACGGGATCGCCTCTTTTAGCCACGGCGTTTTTACCATCCGCACCTGATTGTTTTCATCGAGTCCAAAGGCTCCGTCGATCACAAATCCCACGCAGTCGATCAGGCGGATTTTTGCCGTAATCCCTTCATCCAGTTCTACTTCTGCTGCTTTCGCCGGAACGAATTTCGGTTCTACGGTCGTGATCGTCTTTCCGCCGCCACTCACCGGAAGTTCATCTTTTGATACCTGACTGTTTTCTTTTTTCATATGCGGCAGAACAAGCTGCTCCATAAAGCGACGGACAAACGTGGATTTTCCTGTTCGCACCGGGCCGACCACGCCTATGTAGATCTCGCCCTTCGTCCGTGCCTGTATATCCTGATACAGATGAAACGTATCCATAATTTAACCCCCTCACTATACTGATACAGCATATGTGAGGGGGTCTCGCTTTTAGAACGGATTATGTAACAGCTCGTGTGCTTTTCCTTTGAAATCTTCTCCGTTGTAGAAAACATCCATCAGCGGATTTTCGGTACATTTCTTGATCGCCATATTTCCGTCTGCACGGTACAGGCCTTTTGCTCTTGCTTCTTTATGTCTCGGACCTGCCGGGATTGGCTGACCGCCACCCATGATACAGCCGCGTCTGCACGCCATGATCTCAATCAGATGATATTGTTTCTCACCGCTTTGTACCTGTTCCATGACTTTTCTGGCATTAGCAAGTCCGCTGGCTACGCAGATATTCAGTTCTTTGCCTTCATAAGTGATGGAAAATTCTTTGATGCCTTCTTCGCCTCGCATACCGGCTTCTGCGATGGAATCCATCACGGCATTTCCATGTCCCGGAACGAGTCTGCGGATCACGGCCTCCGTTACACCTCCGGTCACACCGAAGATCACACCGGCACCGGATGCAATACCAAACGGCATATCGCAGGATTCTGCTTCGATCTTATCGAGTGCAATACCGGCAGTACGGATCATCCTGGTAAGCTCCGTTGTGGTGATGACAATGTCCGTATCCTTCTCACCTTTGGTATAGCTGTTTGGACGTTCTGCCTCCATCTTCTTTGCCGTACACGGCATAATGGATACAACAACAGTCTTTTTGCCTTCTGCATGCTCCGGATTGCGGTAATATTCTTTAATGACCGCGGAGAACATCTGCTGCGGAGAACGGCAGGTGGAAATGTTTTCTTTATAATCCAGGAACTGATCCTGCACAAATTTGACCCAAGCCGGACAGCAGGAGGTGAGCAGCGGCAGGTTTTCCCCTTTTTCCAGGCGTTTCAGGAATTCTGCAGATTCTTCCATGATCGTCAGATCCGCTGAATAACTGGTGTCAAAGACTTCATCAAATCCCATGCGGTGCAGAGCTGCCACAATCTTGCCCATCGCATTTTCACCTTTCGGAAGTCCAAATGCATCACCGGCTGCCACACGCACTGCCGGGGCGATCTGAGCCACGACTCTGGTATCTTTGTCTGCCAGTGCCTTCCATACTTCTCCAATGTTAGTACGGATTGTAATCGCACCGGTCGGGCAGAATACACGGCACTGTCCGCAGTTTACACAGTCTGTCTCTGCGATCTGCCGGTCAAATGCCGGCATGACCATCGCATCGGTTCCGCGGTAAGCAAAATCGATCGCACCGATCCCCTGGATCTCGTCACAGACACGCACGCAGTTTCCGCAAAGGATGCATTTATTCGGATCACGCACGATCGCAGGAGAAGAAAAGTCAAGCGGTCTTTCTTCTCTTGTATTCTGGAAACGTACTTTTTTCACGCCGAGGCGGTGTGCCAGTTCCTGAAGTACACACTCGCCGCTCTTGATACAGGTCGTACAGTCTCTGCAATGTGCAGCCAGCAAAAGCTCTACGATCAGCTTGCGGTATTTTCTTACTTTTTCTGAGTTTGTATAGATCACCATGCCATCTCTCGGCTCTTCGGAACAGGACGCAAATGTCCTTCCTCTGTCGTCTTCTACCGTACAGAGTCTGCACGCACCAAAAGTAGAAAGTTCTGAATGGTAACACAGTGTCGGTACGTCAATGCCTGCTTTTCTTATGACCGTCAGAATATTTTTTTCATCGGTAAATTCTACTTTTCTACCGTCAATTATCATAAATCCCATAATCTGCCCTCCTACTCTTCTATGTAAATGGCATTAAATGCACAATTTTCTTTACATGCACCACACTTGATACAGATATTCGGGTCAATATGGAACGGATGTTTTACTTTTCCGCTGATCGCACCAACCGGACAGTTCTTCGCACACTTGCTGCAGCCCTTACAGAACTCCGGATTGATCACATATTTACGCATAGCCTGACAGACTTTTGCGGCACATTTATGCTCGTTGATATGTTCCAGATATTCGTTTCGGAATAATTTAAGAGTACTGATGACCGGAAGCGGTGCACTCTTTCCGAGTCCGCAAAGTGCCATGCTGCGGATCATTGCCGCAAGCTCCTCCAGACGGTCGAGATCTTCCTCTTCGCCTCTGCCTTCTACGATCTTTTCCAGGATCTCCAGCATACGCTTCGTACCTTCCCGGCACGGAACACATTTTCCGCAGGATTCTCTCTGCGTAAAACTCATAAAAAACCGGGCAACTTCTACCATACAGGTGTGCTGATCCATGACAACCATTCCGCCGGATCCTACGATTGCATCAAATTTCTTTACGGAGTCAAAATCAAGCGGTTCATCCAGATGCTTCTCCGTCAGACAGCCGCCCGACGGTCCGCCGATCTGTACGGCTTTAAACTGAGATCCTTCCTTAAGTCCGCCGCCGATATCATAAATAATTTCCCGCAGTGTACTTCCCATCGGCACTTCAATCAGACCAGTATTTTCAATCGCACCGGTCAGGGAAAATGTTTTGGTTCCAGGGCTTCCGGCCGTTCCGATCGAACGATACCAGTCGGCTCCCTGCAGAATGATCTTCGGTACGTTGGCAAACGTTTCTACGTTGTTGAGGACGGTCGGTTTCTCCCACAGTCCTTTTTCTACCGTTCTTGGCGGTTTAACACGCGGCATACCTCGTTTTCCTTCGATGGATGCCGTCAGTGCACTTCCCTCTCCACACACAAATGCACCTGCTCCGCGGTTGATATGCATATGGAAACAGAAATCCGTTCCTAAAATGTTGTCACCTAACAGATTCCGGTTTTCCATCTCTGCGATCGCATGGCGAAGTCTGGAAACGGACATCGGATATTCTGCACGCACATAGATATAACCATTGGCAGCCCCGACTGCATATCCGGCGATCATCATGCCTTCCAGCAGTTTGTACGGATCACCTTCCATAACGGAACCATCCATAAAAGCACCCGGATCACCTTCATCACCATTACATACGACATAATGTACTTTTTCTTTCTGGTGTGCCACCTGTTTCCATTTGCGTCCGGTCGGAAAACCGCCGCCGCCTCTTCCCCGCAGCCCGGATTTATCGATCTCTTCGATCACTTCTTCACTTGTCATCTCAAACATCGCTTTTTCCAGGGCAGAGAAACCGCCGGATGCCATGTACTCGTCAATGGATTCTGCATCAAAACGTCCGCAGTTCTCCAGAACGATCCTTGTCTGTTTTGCGATAAACGGAATCTCTTTTGGATGACGGTAAACTTTTTTCTCTTTACGGTATAATAAACGCTCCACTACCTCATCACCGAGCACAGCACGTTCAAACAATTCCTGGCAGTCGTCCAGTTGAACTTTTACATACTGAACGGTCTCATCGTTTTTCGTGATACGCACAAGTGGGCCAAGTTCACAGAAGCCCTGACATCCGGTCTTTTTCAGCCCAATGTGTGTGTCTTCATCGTGCAGTGCAAAGATTACGCTCACGCCCGGTGTTATATTTGCAAGTTTTAAAAAGCGATTGTATATTTTTTCAGAACCGGTTGCGATACAGCCGGTGCCGGAACAGACCAGAATACGACAGGCTGCCGTCTCCATATCTGCTTTTGCCTTCTGGCGACATTCTTTTAACTCGTCTCTGTTATGGATCATCAGCACTCACCTCGCAATTCTGTAATCAATCCCACTACTTTCTCCGGTGTCATATTCGGGTGGACTTCATCGTTCACCGTACAGGTCGGTGCCAGTCCGCACGCACCGAGACAGGATACGGTCTCTACCGTAAAAAGCATATCATCCGTTGTATGCTTCTTATCGGAAAGTCCCAGTTCTTTCATAAATGCATCGAGGATTGCCGCTGATTTTCTTACATGACATGCTGTTCCGTCGCAGACCTTGATCACATATTTTCCCTTCTGTTCAAAAGAGAAATTCTCGTAAAAAGTCGCAACACTGTAAGCCTTTGCCTCTTTTACTCCAATCTCTTTTGCAATGTACGTCAGCAATTCTCCCGGCAGATAACGATATACCCCCTGGATATCCTGCATCACAGGAATCAGGGATGATGGTTTCTTACCATAAAAAGCAATGATCTCGTCCGCTTTCTGGTAATATGACTGATCCAGCATAAATCATACCTCCTACTCTCTTGTATTTATTGACAAATTTTGTGTGTTAATTATATCTTATTTATTTATTATATACAATGCCTTTTCCATTAATTAAAAATTTAACAAACAAAATACTTTTCCATAGTTATGTCAGATAACTGCGATATTTGTGTTAAATTTTTCACATACAATATGGATGTTCCGTTTTTTGAGCATGGACTTGCCTTGATAATATTTTATCAATATGTTATAGTGCTTTGAGAAGGAAGTATGCATGCCACCATAAATCCGTAATTGACATAAAGGAGTTTTCAAGACATGAGAGGTATTGAAACACAAGTAAGAAAAATCCGCCGTCAGATTTTTGCTGAGGTTTCCAGAATCGGCTTTGAATCCGATGACGAATCACTGATCCACGATATTGAAGCAATTCCCTATAAAATCGTAACGGAAGATGGTCCGCAGTACCGTGACAGTATTTACCGTGCCCGTGCGATTGCCACGGAACGTGTCCGCCTTGCCATGGGAATGTGTCTGCGTCCAACAAACAAACCGGTCCACCTGACTGATGGCATCGAGGCCAGCAATATTTCCGAAAAATATTATGAGCCGCCTCTGATGCAGGTTGTCCCTTCCGCCTGTGCTTCCTGCGAGGATAATAAATATGAAGTAAGCGATATGTGCAAAGGCTGCCTTGCCCACCCGTGTGCGGAAGTCTGCCCGAAACATGCCATTTCCATGGTAAACGGACATTCTTATATTGATCAGGAAAAATGTGTGCACTGCGGAAAATGTAAATCGGTCTGCCCGTATGATGCCATTTCCAAAAAGGAACGTCCATGTTCCCGTGCCTGCGGCGTAAAAGCAATCGGAAGTGATGAATTCGGCCGGGCAAAGATTGACAACGAAAAGTGTGTATCCTGCGGTATGTGTATGGTCAGCTGTCCTTTTGGAGCGATCAGTGACAAGTCTCAGATTTATCAGCTTGCACGTTCCTTAAAAGAAGGCAATGAAATCATCGCAGAAATTGCTCCTGCGTTTGTTGGTCAGTTTGGCAGCATGGAGCCAAAAGATGTCCACGCAGCCCTGGAAACTCTGGGATTTTCCGAAGTTTATGAGGTAGCTCTCGGTGCCGATATTGGAGCCGTCTCAGAAGCCAGACATTATGCCGAAAAAGTAGCAACCGGAGAACTTCCGTTTCTTCTGACTTCCTGCTGCCCTTCCTGGTCCATGCTTGCGAAAAAATATTTTCCGACTATGATCGACAATATTTCTCAGGAGCTGACACCGATGGTTGCGACTGCGAGAAGTATCAAACAGGAACATCCGAATGCCAAAGTTGTATTTATCGGTCCGTGTGCTGCGAAAAAACTGGAAGCCAGCCGTCGTTCGGTGCGAAGTGATGTCGATTTTGTTATCACTTTTGAGGAACTGGTCGGTATGTTCGATGCAAAGGGAATTGATATGGGTGAGAAAGAAAATGCCCATTCCATGCATGATGCCACTGCTGCCGGACGTGGTTATGCCGTAGCAGGCGGTGTTGCCGGTGCGATCGAGGAATGTCTGAAGGCTTATTACCCGGATGTCACACCAAAAATTATCCATGCTGAAGGACTTGCAGAATGTAAAAAGACACTGGCTCTTGCCAAAGCCGGAAAAATAAACGGATGTCTGATTGAAGGAATGGGATGTCCTGGCGGCTGTATTGCCGGTGCCGGAACCAACCTTCCTCTGAACAAAGCTGCTGCAAAAGTGAAATGGTTTAAATCCGTTTCCAGCAAACAGCTCCCTCCAAAAGAACTGGCAGAAATTGAATTAAAGTAAATTCAAGTCGAACGAATGTGAGAATTGGCACACGATTCTGGTCAGCTTTGCTGACATTTACCTGACAGAATCGCTGTGCATCCCCGCGGAGCGTTTATCTTAGTCGGAGTTTAATCTCCGACTGAGATAATAAGAACCGGTTTCCTATTGCGGAGTTAGGAAACCGGTTCTTTTATCTTATGGCAGGTGCGGATTCCTGCCACAGAAGGAGGTATGCTGTGAATTACCCCCAATATGTTCAGGATTGCTCGAGATGGATTCAATCGCTATTTTTTCATAAAATAATAAACATCTGCTTACCCTTAGCAGACATCATACGAAACCAGAACGTCTCTGACTTCGGATTGGATGTTTTAGCTCTACACGGAAGCTCATCTCATGTATCAAGCAGGTTTCCTGACTCGCCTATCTTCACGCTGTCTTACCTTCTCACAAAAATGGGTATGCAATGGTTTTTCAAGACAGTGCTCCTTGCTTACAGTGGCCGGACCGTTCAGGTTTTGCACCTGATTCCCTTTCACCCGATTCTCATCGGCACTTGCTACAGCAATATGTAATTCACGCTATCATTATAGCCTCTTTGTTATCTTTTTGTCAAGACTCATTTTTATTTATTATTTTTCTCATTGCTTTATACTTTTGTCACAGGAAGTCCATAATTTTCTGTTATATTGTATTTATATGATGCCAGGGTCAAAAGCCTGAAACCACAATGTGCTTGCACAGGAATGGTTTTATGGCTTAATGACCCGCCCAATATGAGCATAAAATGGAGCATCAGCTTCACGATATGCGAATGTTGGATAGAATTGTGGGAGTACGAAGTACGTAACAATTCGTATAGCATCTTTTGACCTTAACATCTTTATATTTTGGGATTTTATCAAATTCTGCCATGAAATGATTTTAACATCGCAACTGTGAAGTAAACAAACAGTTACGAAATTTTTGATATTTTAAAGGAGTTTTCCATGACTGACACTGAATATTATGATCTGATCCGTCCATACGATGATGCAATGAAACTGCTTCTGACCAGGCTGGAGATCTTAAACCACAATATTTACAAGGCTTCTGCTGAAAATCCGATACATACGATGCAGTACCGCATCAAGAGCAAGCAGAGCATCGAAGAAAAACTGATCCGCAAGGGGGAAGAACCGACTCTTGAAAATGCAAAGGATCTTCTGCAGGACATCGCCGGCATCCGCATTGTCTGTTATTTCGTCGGTGATATTAAAAATCTGATCGATATGCTGAAAAAACAGTCTGATCTGATCTTTATCCGGGAACGTGACTATATCACCAATCCCAAACCGAATGGCTATCGAAGTCATCATATCATTCTCGGCGTAAATGTTTTCTGTCTGGATGCCAGTGAATATTATCCGGTCGAGATCCAGCTCCGCACGATTTCCATGGATTTCTGGGCTGCCATGGAGCATCGTATTTCTTATAAAAAAGAATACGACAACCGAGAGCAGCGTGTTGCGGAACTGTTAAGCTATGCAGATACACTCGTCGATATGGAAAAAGAATTTGAGAAATATAACGAAAATGCCACACTTTCCTGAATTTATCAGCAGATCGGAGTTTTTCCATTCAAGAATGTTTCTGATGTACGTCGTATGCTGCATTTCCTCCGTTTCTATAACAAAAAACAGACAGCGAAATCGAACCCGAAATCACTGTCTGTTTTTTCATTTTTACATCTCAGCGAAGCGGACAAGAATCGCATAATAAATCTTATCTACATTCGCCTTTATTTTTTAATCAAGAATGATCAGTGCCATAAATACCAGATCGATATCTCCGGTATTGGTCAGTGCATGACCGTGGTTATCCGGTGTGTAAGTCACATCTCCTGCCTTAACCGGGCGTACGGTTCCATTATCATCATAATCACCCTGACCTGCTAAGATGAAATAAGTTTCGCTCTCATTGTGATGTTCATGATAGCCAAGAGAACATCCCGGTTCAATCGTTACTTTTGCATATAATCTGCATTTTCCGTTGAGTTCTTTTTCACCGAGGATACGGTCAATGATTACGTGTCCTTTTCCACCACACATTTTTTCAACTACTTCTCTCTTTGTTGTCATCATTACGCCAACTCCTTTTAAAAATGATAAAATTGATTTTATAATAACGATTCAGACATACACTTATAACCGAACCATTATCTTCTGCTGGCACCTGACCAACAACCCGATCGGTTAAAAGAATTTTGCAATCTCTTCTACTGATTTTCTTGTCGGTCTGTCCGGATCTGCATC
>ERZ772878.1748-NODE-1748-length-9700-cov-8.02551_pt1 | contig 9700 bp, 9 predicted proteins | sample MGYA00580578_ERZ772878 | MGnify/ENA primary metagenome ERZ772878 (study PRJEB29015, sample SAMEA2737686) | human gut metagenome | biome: human gut; feature: human-associated habitat; material: faeces | place: China | collected 2012 ...
AATACCCCAAATTGATATCCCCTGCTTTGCCTGGAATTCACAGGCAGAACAGGGGTTTTTATTTTTTAAAGCGAAATCTCTGCGCGCTTAAGACTTCTTTTTCTGGCGAAGTTCTTTAAAAAATGTGGAAAGCATTGCCGAACACTCTTCCCCAAGCACACCCTTTTCTATCTCGACCTGGTGGTTAAACTGCTGCATCTGGAGCAGATTTAATACCGAGCCGGCGCATCCGGCTTTGGGATTCATGCTTCCGATCACCACTTTTTTCATCCGGCTCTGAACGATCGCACCTGCACACATCTGACATGGCTCTAACGTCACATACATCGTGCAGTCCTCTAACCGCCAGTCACCGGTTTTCTTACTCGCTTTGCGGATTGCGGTCAGTTCCGCATGCGCTAATGTGTTGCCTTCTGTATTTCTTCTATTATATCCACGCGCAATGATCTTATCGTTCTGCACGATCACACAGCCGATCGGCACCTCATCCAATGCATACGCTTTTTTTGCCTGCCGTATCGCCGCTTTCATGTATTTTTCATCCTGATTCATGGACAGTTTCCCCGAAATGTTATACTATATAGTATGCAGTATTGTACCGCATTTTTTCATTTTTGTCGAGAAGGAGGCATCTTGCCTGATGCAGTGGAAAAACGCTTCTTTAAAATATGAATCTCAGACAGACCGGCTGATCTTAAAAGTCTTAACACCGAATTATGCAAATGCGGTTTTAAATTTTCAGAACCGCAATCGTGAAAGTTTTGAAGCCTACGAACCGACAAGACCTGCCAACTTTTATACCGCATCCTACCAGCAGGCAGTTTTAAAGTGTGAATGGGATCTCGCATTAAAACAACAGTGTATCCGTTTCTATGTTTTCCGGAAGGATGATCCGCAAATGATCATCGGAACCGTATGCCTGCACGACATCCGCTTTGCAGCATATTCCTGCACAGAGATCGGCTATAAATTTGACGCAGCATTCCGGCGCATGGGCTATGCCTCAGAAGCGATTAAAAAAGTCATGTCACTTGCCTTTTACGACCTTCATCTTCATCGTGTATTCGCACGTGTTATGCCGGAAAACAAGCCCTCCATCTACCTTTTGGAATCGCTCGGTTTTCAGTATGAAGGTGTAGAACGCGGCTGTTTTTTTATCCAGAACCGATGGGCAGATCATCTGCGCTACGCGTATCTCAACCCTTCCACCGACAATTAACAGCTGCATTTTTTATGCACAGCCCCTGTCAAAAACGTCTCCATTTTGTCAGACAGTTATTCCTCAAAAAAACGATACCAGCAGCCAAACCGGTTTTCAACCTGCTCCGGCATAAATTCCGGGAATCCAAAGATGATCGCCATGACACGCTCCTGATTCTGATAAATGCCAGGCACCCCTAAAAACCATCTGTTTTGTGTATCTTCTTCTATTTTTCCAATCACCAGATACCGATAATTAAAAAATCCATGTAACAGAAAACTGTTATTTCCGAGATACCAGTATTTTCTCGGCAGCTCCCGTAGATCCTTTAATTCAATTTTAATACAGGTAATATTTTTTTCCGAAAATGGCATGCTTGCCGGATGATTTTTTAAAAACTGCTCCCAGATGTCCGTCCACTGGTACTGTGGAAAGAAATTGCGCGCGGGGAGTTCTGTCGCAGCGAGCTCACTGTCATATTTCTGTGCGGACCGGGTGATCTGGGTTCTGTTTTCCTGCTGCTTTTTCATGCTGTCCTGCACGGACATTTTCCCTGCTGCCGGCTTGTTTTCTGTTTCTGATATAATTTTTTCTGTTTCATGCAAAGTTTCTTTTGCATGCATATCTTCTTTTGTATACACCTCTTCTTCCACCGGCGGTTCCTCTGGCTGGCTTTCTCTCCACTCCCCAAAGTGCTCCATATCCACGGTAAGCGGCTCCCCCTCCGTCCAGCGGCTCATGAAAATACGTCCATCTTCGCTGCACAAAAAAATCCCGTCCATCTCGAAAAAACTGAGTGATGATGTCGGTATATGCATTGTTTTCATTGCTGTGGCAAAATCTCCAGCACCATTGCGGACATCCATTTCTCCGATCAGGCTTCCCTCCATCTGATTACCCTGTTTGCGAAACAGATAAACCCTGCAGTGCGTCTGCGCAGCATAGACACTACGCAGATGGATTTCAAGCCTGCACTCTTCTCCCCGCAGCTCGATCCTGGCAAATCCCGTATTGCCTGCTTTTTTTGCATTTTCATACCCATATATATATGCAATAAACCGTTTCATTCCTGCCATAGGCAATCTCTCATCTCTGTTTTTGTTTTCTTCTATTTGTATTCCGTTTTTTTATAAATTAGAACATAAACGATAACATCCATTGCCTGATGGTCTAAATATAACTACTTACTCTGTCCTTTCATTTTCATTGGTATCCCGCTTTTATTTCTCTCTTCTTCTGATACATTTTGTCATCTGCACGGGATCTGGTATCCTCGATATCCCGGTCTGTTTCCGGGTCAAACTCCGCATAGCCATAGGCAATCTGTATCTGTGGTATTGCGTTTTTCGAATTAAACTCATCCTGTTCCTGCTTCATCTGCCGGAATAACTCTTCCATATCTGAAGGATCATTCCCATAGATCACAACGCAGAATTCATCTCCACCGATCCGGTAACAATTTCCACAATTTCCAAACACATGCAATATGATCCCCGCAGCATTTTGGATATATGCGTCTCCGGCTGCGTGCCCCATCGTATCATTGCACTGTTTTAAATTGTTAAGGTCAAAAACAACAATCTTCGCCTTCTTCGGCCGCCTGTTTACCTTGATCCATTCATCATATGCATTCCGGTTATAGAGCTTCGTCAGCATATCTTTGGTTGCAAGTTCTTCATAGATCTGCAGCTTCCGCCCTGCATCCACCTGCTCTGCCACTTGTCTGCATACTTCGACCGCAAAAATAATGATATAGATAAAAACACCATACATACCATATATACTTGTCTGAAATGATCCGTAATAAAAGTGCAGCAGATCTGCCGCAAGCGTTCCCAGAAGAATAAACCCACCAACCACAACAAACCGCAGATGGCGGTGTACCTTCGTTTTTCTGTACTCAGAAATCAGCATGACTATCGTATAAAGCAGCGCTACCCCCAACAGGACATGTGTGACCGTGTACATCTGCCGGAAGCCTCGAATCCCGGCAAGCTGCAATATAAGCTGTACCGCCAGATTCAGATATGCCAGCGCGCAGATAATATCTGATCCCCACTTGTCCTCAACATCAAAGAATCCCTTGGTAAACCACACAAAGGAAGGCACCATGAGTATCAGGGCTACCGCTGATACGAATACGATCTCAACTCTGACCGGAAACAGGATCAGAAGTGCGGCATCTGTCTCGTTCAGTGCCCAAGTTCCGGTCAGAAAGGAAAAAGTGCCAAAATGCAGCAGCGTCTGCTTCATTTTCATTCTGGTCCGTGCGATCAGCCACCACAGTACCATGAAGAAACCCAATAATATCTCTAGCAGACAGATAAATGTTACCGGCATGGATCTGTACAACATTCCGCTATACATCTGGGTATACCCGCCGATTGAAAAATCAATTTGCTTTTGTCTGACCTCCGGATAGACCGCACGGATCATAACCTGGATCTGTTCTGCCCCGGATGGTATCCCGACATAATTCCACATAACTCCGGGTGACACCTTTGGCATTGCCTGCTGCTGTCCGACATGATAGATCAGCGTGTCATCAGCGTACACACTGACTTCCATATGCGCCGTATAAAAACGCAGACAGTCCCCTCCATCCTTTATCTTCTGTGCAGAAAATACAAACCTGCGGTTATCCTCATCTGTCTGGTATTCCCTGTCCGGAATAATGCTGCGGCAATATTTTTCCTGATGTTTGTTGTCAAAAAAACTCAATGATAAAATAACAACATGCAGAAAGACACACACTGCCACTATGATATAATATATCCTGCCAAGAATTGTCTTTACTTTCAAACTGCTTCTCCCTTACACTGCCATTTATTGTCAAAGCTATATTCCAATATACCACCAAGCATTCGTTTATCAAAGATTAAAATGAAAAACCAAACCATCTTCATCTTGACATTTTTTCTCTGTGATTATATAATAATTTTAGTAACAATTACTATTATCAAGAAAGGATGGTAATATGCTGAAACGAAGTAAGCAGCGGGAATCCATCAAGAAGTTTCTCATCTCGCGTTATGACCACCCTACCGCAGAGACCGTCTATATGAATATCAAGGAAGAATTTCCGAATATCAGTCTCGGTACGGTATACCGCAATCTGTCATTACTGGCAGATATCGGTGAGATCCAGAAACTGTCCACCGGAATTGGACCTGATCGTTTTGACGGTAATCCAAAGCCGCATTACCATTTTATCTGCAAGGAATGCGGGAGCGTTCTGGATTTAAATGTAACGGGACTGGATCATATCAATGTTCTTGCCGCACAGGACTTTGACGGTGAGATTGAAGGACATGTGACTTATTTTTACGGAAAATGCTCTTCCTGTAAAGCCAAAAGACAGACTTCCTGATCATTTTTCCCCAAAAAACTTCTAAAATAATATAAAATAATGTTGACAAAAAGAAGTTTTTCATTTAAAATCAGTAATAGTTACTGATATCAATTTAAAGCACACAGTAATAGATTTCAAATAAGCGGGGAAATCTATTACAGCAGACAAATAACATTTTTCAAAGAAAAGGAGATTAAAATTATGGCAAAGTATGTATGTACAGTATGTGGTTATGTTTATGAAGGCGATGCAGCTCCGGAGATCTGCCCGGTATGTAAAGCTCCGGCTGAAAAGTTCAAATTGCAGGAAGGTGAGAAAGTATGGGCTGCTGAGCACGTAGTTGGTGTTGCAAAAGGAGTAAGTGAGGATATCGTATCCGATTTAAGAGCAAACTTCGAGGGTGAGTGCTCTGAGGTTGGTATGTATCTTGCAATGGCTCGTGTTGCTTACCGTGAAGGTTACCCGGAAGTTGGTTCCTACTATGAGAAAGCTGCATGGGAAGAGGCAGAACACGCTGCAAAATTCGCAGAACTGCTCGGTGAAGTTGTAACAGACAGCACCAAAAAGAACCTTCAGATGAGAGTTGACGCTGAGAACGGTGCAACAGCAGGAAAAACTGATCTTGCAAAACGTGCAAAAGCTGCAAACCTTGATGCAATCCATGATACCGTTCATGAGATGGCACGCGATGAGGCTAGACACGGAAAAGCATTTGAAGGACTGTTGAACAGATACTTCGGTTAATCTTTAAACCGCATAGACAATAAGCATTTCATAGGATAGACAGTTGTCAGCTGTCTATCCTTTTCGTTTGAAAATCAATATATATACTTTATGCCGGTTCCCCAAGTATGATCCGTATCAGGTTTTTATCCAGCATGATCGTCCGGTTCCACGGGTTCACAATAATTCCCTTTGCCCCTTCTGCGGCAAGTACCGCGCGGAATGCCTGCTCAATTCCTGTTAAAAATGTAGACATTACACTCCCGCTTCCCTTTAATTCTTCCTCAAAACTGGTAAATGCCGCCCACCAGCTATTGCCGTCCGGCGTCTGCACTGCCTGTATCTGCATCTGGCCGCCACCCGTCGGCGGTTCCACCGCTACGATAAACTGACCGCCCTCTTTCATTCGTCTGCGTATCACTGTCAGGGTATGCGCTAACATCTCTTCGCTTGCCTCCTGCTGCAGTGCCGCGATTGCGGTTTCTATTTTCTCATTTCCCTGTAATCCCTCATCGATTTTATTGTTATCCATAAAAGCTCCATTTCTATATGTAAAAAATTTTATTTTTTATACTATTGCCACTTGATTCAACTGATTATTTTACAACCACTTTTGTTTTATCTGTTTCATAAGCTGCTCTCCCTTTTCCCTACATATTATACCCTCCAATTTTCCTTTTCACAATCTGCTTTTCGCCGCACAGGGACAAGGAGTCGCTTGCGACTCTTTCGCGCCCGGACGGTGCTGTTTACAGCAAACTTCTTCTCTGCGAAGTGCGCATCCCGCCCGGAGGGCTTTTTCACTCATAGGACGTAATTTCCTATGAATGAAAAAAGCATGGCATCCCTCTGGACAACCATGCTTTTGGGTTATTGTTCACACCTGTAGTGCAACTTCCAACAATTACAGTTCTTCGATTTTTTCTTTTGTTTCTTTCTCTGCTGTCTCGGCAAACCCGAGCACGACCTTAAACAGATCTCCGTCCACATACAGACGGAATGTACCACCCATAAGATCCATCAGGCTGTTTGCGATAGAAAGTCCGAGTCCGCTTCCTTCCGTATTTCTGGATGCATCGCCCCGCACAAAACGTTCCATCAGTTCATCACTGCTGATATTGAGCGGGTATTTTGACGTATTGCGGAAGGTGATAGACACCTGTGCCTCTTTTACTTCAAGATTGATGTAGACACGCGTCCCACTCTGGGCATATTTGCAGATATTATTCATCAGGTTATCGATCACACGCCAGAAATGTCTGCTGTCCGCCATGATATAGACCGGTGTCTCCGGCTTTTCGATCACAAGATCAAGTCCTGCCTCTTTTGTCTTTTCCTCAAATTCCCCGACCGTCTGTGTCATAAATATCCCGGCTTCTAACCGCTCTAAATGTACCGGAAGGTTTCCGGTGGACGCCTTGGAAGCCTCGATCAGGTCTTCGATCAGCTTTTTCAATCGGCTTGACTGGCGCTCTAACACCTCTAAATACTCCTGCGCTGTCTCGTTGTGCAGTTCTTCTTTTTCCAGCAGATCCACATAGTTGATGATCGATGTCAGTGGAGTCTTAATGTCATGGGACACGTTCGTGATCAGTTCTGTCTTGAAACGTTCACTCTTCATCCGCTCTTCGATCGCATGTGTCATGCCGTCGCTGATATGGTTGATCTGTTCTCCCTGTTCCTTAAATATACCGGTCATACGCTTTGTACTGATCTGATAGCCCGGCTCACCGCCTGCAATTTTTTCCGTTCCGTTCTTTAACTGGTTTAACTGCACACAGTACCACAGGACCAGCGGATATAAAACCAGTTTTTCTAACAGCCAGAGTAAAAGGGCTATGTCTGAATTAAAAAACATCAATACCCCTATGCCCTCAAAAAATGCAAGTACCAGCATGACCAGGATCACTTTCCAGAGAAACCCGATATTTTCCCAGATCATCCGGGCGAACTGTCCGATTTTACGGAAAAGCTGGTAACACAGGGTATGTCTCCACCATTTTCCCAATTTTACCCGCACGGAAAAACTTAATAAAAACAGTAACAACAGCCATCCCATGCAAAGGGTTGCAACTGCAGTAACAAATAAGATAAACGGCAGATACGCAACATCGACATTTATCAGGAATATCGCTGCCACATAGAAAACAAATACCTCTGCCAGCACAGCCCCCACTGCAAAAACATCCAGCCACAGATGATCCCAGACAGTCGTAACGATCTCATCCGTTCCATTCCGGTGCCCCGCCGCACACATCAGAAATACAAAGGCTGCTGCTCCGATGATAAAACTTACAAACATTGTGACTAGCGCCGTGTAACGCATGCTGTATACAAAATTCAGCAGGGTATTTGCCTGTACGTACAAGTCCGTACTGTTCCAGTCTGTCCCAACATTCTGCGGCAGGATCACAACCATCTGATAAGTGGTTTTCGGTGATGTGTTCCCCATGTTTACCCAGAGTGTATAGTTGCTGTCAAGATAATAATCCTCGTGTGTTGTATACGAAACGCTGGCATCTTCTTTGTTTTTTTCAGATGAGTCCACCCGGTCGATCTCATCCATGGATATCTCCCGGACTCCGTCTAATAACACATTTCCCCAGTGATTTACATCCATGCGCGTGCCATCAAACATGTCAAACGTGACGTATTCTCCATTTGCAATATCATCCATGCCGCTGTCTGTGACATCCGTCAGTGGCTCTTCCGTTGATTCTGCTACTATATCCCCGTCCGCAGCATCGGTCAATGTCTCATCTGTAACCGTTCTTTCCGCAGAAGCAGCATCTCCTGTCCCGTCTGTGTGTTCAAACACATACATTTTTTTCTCGGTATCATAAGTAAAAGCTGCGCTTCCATATCTGCCTATGTCCGTCTCAACCTTCTGCACCGGATAATACTCATTTCCCGCCAGATAAACAAAAATACCTTTTGCCTCATCATAACAGATACGGTCCGCATAGACGCTGACCCATGAATCTTCCCCCGAATACATAAGTTCCACACCGCCGCCGGTCAGGAAATTTCCATTTGTGTATACAATCTGATCTTCGTCCGATAATTCCACACTGTTTGTATACACATCTTCCAGACTGATCTTATCCGAAAAGTTGCGTTCCGCATACGATTTTTCATCATTCAGGTCAATCCCCTCGAGACTGTCTGCTTTGATAATACCATATTTAAAATATTTGCTTTCTACAGAACCTGCCGGCTGTTCCCGCCTTACATCATCCACCGCGGACAGACCATATTCATAGGAAACATTTTCAAACCACTGCTTTCTTGTTTCATCCTTTGAATTTCTATAGATTCCTTCATCAAACATAAAGATCACACCCACCGCGCTGAACACAAAACACAGTGCACTGGCACTGAGCGCGATCCAGGCAATGATCTTTGCCGCTGTCGATCCTCTCCAATTTTTCACTTTTCTCACACCTGTCCTTCCATTTTATAACCGCGTCCCCACACAACTTTCAAATACCGCGGTTCTGCCGGGTTATACTCCACTTTTTCCCGCAGATGCCTGATATGTACCGCCACCGTATTCTCCGTTCCGTAGGGATTATCCTGCCATACCTGTTCGTAAATCTGGTTCGGGGAAAACACCTCTCCAGGATGCTCCATCAGAAGTTTTAAAATATCGTATTCCGTGCGTGTCAGAGAAATCTTTTCGCCGTCAAGCGACACCTCTTTGCTGCGGTCGTCAAGTTCGATCCCGCCGATCGAGAGAACATCTTTTCTGATAGCTCCGCCTCCGAGCTGCATATAGCGTCTGAGCTGTGATTTGACGCGCGCCTGCACTTCAATCGGATTAAACGGTTTGGTGATATAATCGTCCGCCCCGACGGTCAGCCCTAACACTTTATCCGTATCCTCACTTTTTGCTGTCAGTAAAATAACCGGAACATTGCTCGTCTCACGGATTTTCACCATCGCTGCAATCCCATCCATCTCCGGCATCATAATATCCATCAGTACCAGATGAATATCCTGTTCCTTTAACACCTCAAGCGCCTCTTTTCCGTTATATGCCTCAAATACCTGATAACCGTCCGCCATCAGATAGATTTTTAATGCTGAAACAATGTCTTTCTCATCATCGCACACCAGTATACTGTACATGTTTTCCCCTTTTCCGCAGGTTTTTGATAGATTTTTACATAAACCTGTCTCTTTATGATCATGCTTTTATTGTAACGGAATAATTATGAATTTCCAATCAGTCAAAACATTAAGATTTGATGAAGTTGTACCTTGTATTCGGATAAAAGGAATGCTAATATAGAAAGGTAGTGCTCCCGGAAGTTTTTATTTTCCGGGAGACCAGCTATGAAAAGTCAACCATAGATTAGTAAAAAATTTCTTTTTCATATCGGTGGTAAAAAAGGGTAACTTTAATAGAGCTCCCTTAGGGT
>ERZ772878.1753-NODE-1753-length-9692-cov-2.87008_pt1 | contig 9692 bp, 8 predicted proteins | sample MGYA00580578_ERZ772878 | MGnify/ENA primary metagenome ERZ772878 (study PRJEB29015, sample SAMEA2737686) | human gut metagenome | biome: human gut; feature: human-associated habitat; material: faeces | place: China | collected 2012 ...
TATTATTATAATTACCTTCTGTTTTCAATGTCTTATACTGCTGTTTAACAACACTATAAACCATATCACGTGTGCTTGTTTTACCCACGCTCCCAGTAATTCCAACAACTTTGACCTTGCGATGTTTCCGTAAATAATGAGCCATCTTTTGCAAAGCTTTTAACGTATTATCTACTAAGATAACAACATGCTTATCATCTTCAATCAACCGATCAGTAATTATAGCGCTGGCACCATTTGTAAATGCACTTTCAATAAAATCATGGCCATCATAGCGTTCACCAATAATTGGAATATACATCATCCCGACCTCAGCTTGACGACTATCTTGGCTAAAACCTGTTATTTCCATTGTTTCATCACCACTAATAAGTTTCCCACCGGTAGCAATTACTATCTCACTTACTTTCATTTCATCCCCCTAGAACTCATTACCTTTAATCGTTGGTTGATTTTCATCATCTAAAATATGGCGCTTCCCATCAAGACCAACAATTTCATATCCAATCACACTATCTGAGTTTCCTTTAGTTAACACCAGCAGCTTATCACCTACAACCTCAAATGTCAGACTGCCTCCAATGTCCATCGTATATAACTTCTTTTTATCTTTTCCATCAAGATCCATCGTATAAATAATATTCTTATCTTGAATAACTAATTTCTTCTCAACCAGGTTCACTAATGATAAATTATTACTTTCATAAATAACTTTACTTTGTCCTTCTAAATCACTTTTAACTAGCCCATCATTATTTATATAATATAAATATTCACCATCATAAGTATAATTGGCAAGATTCTTCTTGTCGCTGCCATCCAATGCAATCGAAACTAATTCATTATTTTTATTAATATAAAAAATTCTACCTTTTTCCTCATCAACAACAATACTATAAGAAACCTCATCACTAATCTTATGATCCTGATTTGTCTCTAATTCAAGACAATGAATTGTTTCACCATCACTATCATTTTGATAATAGACTTTATCACCAAGATTATGTACATAATATACATTCTTTAATAAAATATCTTCTGCTTTTGTCTTTTTATCCATTCGAATATAATCATTATTTTCATCAAGATAATAATACCACTGCTCATCTTCACTAAAAACAGTAACTGCTTGTTCCAAAACAAGTTCGCGATTATTAAAACTACGATCATATTTCAATAATTCAGAATTCATCATTAAATAAACAGCATCATCATTAACATAACTAATCCCTAAATAATTAATATTTGTCGCTTGACTATATTTACCTGTATTTTTATTGATTGATATTTTACTATCACTATAATCATTAGTGATTGTGTTTGAATTATCATTCTCTGCCAGCTTAATCGGATTATTAATAACATATTGACGCATTACTGTCGTCACTACAATTAAAACAATAAAAACAGCCCAAATTTTCTTACTACGCCAATAATTTTGCGCTGATTCATTAGACTTAAGCAATGTTTGTTCAGTCTTATCAGCTGCAATAAACTCATCGACTTTTTCAGGTTCAATAATCTGTTCTTCCTTTATAATATCTACTTCTTTATCTAACCCTACCAGCGTTCCGCAAACAGGACATCTTTTTTCATGTTCTAATAATCGCGCTCCACATTTTCTACATCTTTTAATCTTTTCCATTTAGTCACCTACTTTAATGCCTACATTTTACCATATCACCAAAGTAAAAAAAAGCGTGTTATTAGCGTAAAAGAAAAGACTTCGCTTCAATAAGCTTAGTCTATTCTTCTTCATTATTATTCAATTTAGCGATAGCCGTATCATAAAAATCATTTATATACCACTGCTTTAAATACTCATCACCATTTCCTGTACTATACACAATATAATTGCCTATTACATTAAATACAGTTACATCATAATCAATCGATACAATATGCCCATCACTAGTCATTAAATCATCATCATAGTTAGTATATACAATTGTATTATTTGTAACAATATAATTATTAACCTCACCTTCAACAAGCAGTTCATCATTTTCATCAGCAATACTATAACAATGTACGCCTTGATAATCTTGATAATAAAGCAAATCTCCACTCACATAAATTTTCCCAGTACTAGATAAATTAAATTGTGATAATTTATTTCCGGCCAAATCAATAGCCTGAATATAATCATGTTCAATTGTTGTATAAAAAACTAAACTATCTTGCATGTCATAACTATAATCTGAAATTTCATCACTTATGATTTTTATTGATGTTGCACTTACCTCATCATATATAAACAGTCCCTCTTCATCATACTTAGTATATAGGAACTTATTTTTATCTATTGGTAATACATTATCCATTTCAAAAAGGGCTGTCAATTCACCACTTTTCATATCATAACGTGCATATCTTCCATACTGTTCATAGTAAAGATAGTCATCAGTACTATAAATATACCTTTCTCCGTCATCTACAAGCGATTTAAAGTTACTAAAATTCCGTTCTGTTTGATATATTTGATAATCCATCCCAAAATAAATATTTGAATCCGTTAAAAAAGCATAACCACCATTTTTTAAATTTCCCTCTTGCGTTATACTGCTATTACTATCAAATAATTGTAATGTTGATAATTCTTGATAATCCCGTTGATCATTCGAATTTTTAAAAATTTGCCCGAAAATAGTTACTCCTGCAATCAATATCACTACAATTCCAACTATAATATTTCTTAGTTTTTCTTCATTATTAGCAGCCTTCTTTTTTATGATTGGAAAGCCCATGCTGTTAATTCGCTGTCTAGCTTCTTCTAAACGTTGTTTGATTTCATTATTGCTTGATTTGTAATCATACATCTCTTGTTGGTGGTAAACATGGCTTTTTTCACTATGTTTATCGCAGTCTTTATTATTTGTTGAATTATTTATGTTAAAACTACTGGCGTACTTCTTAGTGACATCAGTCTTCTTTTCATACTTTGTTGGATTCCCACAATTAGGGCATCGTGGTTGACCAAAATGTATTGCCGCTCCACAAACTGAGCAATGACTTATCTTCCCCTGACGATGACCACATAACGGACATTTTAAACTATTTTTATACTCATTTCCGCAATTATCACATCTCATTGTACCTCACCCCCTATTAATTATATTGTACCATGCCCCTATTTAGAGTCAATCAGCCAAATAATATAAATAATTTTTATCAAAAATAAAAAGATACTGTCGTATCTTCTTACTTACACATTTTAACTCCGGTTTCTAATATTTCCATTTGCAATAAAGTTTGTTCATCTTTGACCCGAGGTTCCTTACCCTCAATAATACTTTCATATAAGCCATCAAAAACATTTCCATAATCCCCTACTTCAGAGATGACTTTTTCTTCATGAAAAACACCTGCATCATCATAATACGATAACGTTCCATAATCTTCAGGACTATCAATTCCAAAATTTGGTGACCCCGGCATATAAAATAACTTGAGGTGTTCTTCTTGACGATCTTTTGTCGCTTTAACAAAGCATCCTTTATCACCATAAACAACAAAACTAGGACGTTCTTTTACTCTAAAATAACTTGACTTTACTGAAACTTTAAGTGTTCCATAATATAGATCCAAATCAAAATAATCATTCATTCGTCCTGATCCTAATAATTGTCTTACATCATAATGAATCTTTTCAGGTTTACCAAAATAAGAAATTACTTGATCTAAAGTATGACATCCATGACCATATAAATATCCATTGTACCCAACATATTCATGAACATTTAGTGGTATTTCCGGACGATAATAGTCATAATGCATTTCTACTTCTAATAAATTACCTAATTTTCCACTTTCGATCACTTTTTGAACTGTTAAAAAATCAGAATCATAACGACGGTTTTGATAGCATTGCACTAATAACCCTTTTTCTTTAGCTAATGCAAATATTTCTTTAGCTTCAGCACTATTTTTCATAAAAGGCTTTTCAACCAAACAATTTTTACCATGTTCTAAAACCATTCTAGCATACTCATAATGACTATCATGACGAGTGCAAACACTAATCAGCTGAATCTCTGGATCGTTTAATAGACTATCTAAATCATCAGTATAATTTATTCCTGCAACACGTGACCAATCATGTTTATTTAAATTTCGAGCATAAATAGTTTTTACTTTAATATTTTTTCTTGTCAGTACAAATGGCAATTGATAACGATTAGTACTTTTACCATTGCCAATAAATCCCATTGTTAACATAATCTTCTCCTTCTACTTTGATATATCATATTGTACTATATTCTAATCATTAATTATATTTTTTACGATAATTGAAAAGATGATTTTAAACAACCATATTAATAACCAAACATAATAACGGAATTGTAAGTAATGATAGCGCTGTTGATAAAAAGACAATTTCTACTGCCAAATTTGAATCTCCATCATACTTCTCAGCCAAAATTGCTGTCGTACTTCCTGCTGGCATTCCCGCCAAAACTGTTGCTACTGCAGTTACTAATGGTGGTAGATTAACTATTGCACAACTAAATAAGACCAATAAAGGAATTAAAATCAAACGGATAAAACTATAGTAGAGGGTCAATCTATTTATAACATCTCTAATTTTGATTTCTGCCAAGATTCCACCTATTACAATCATTGATAAAGCCATCGTACAATTACTAAGTGACTGGATTGATACTTTTAAAAAACTTGGTAATTGAATTTGGCTAATCATAATAAACAGGCCAATAAATACTGCGATAATGCAAGGATGTGTAATTACTTTCTTAATAACATCTTTACCTTTAGCATTAGTAAAACATGCAACCCCACCAGACCACATTACAATTCTTTGGGGAATTAAATAAATGGAAGCAAATAATAATCCATCTAATCCATAAAGGCCTTGAATCAAGGGTGAGCCCATAAATCCAGCATTGGAGCAGATCGTTCCGTATTGTAAAACACTTTGTTGTCGTTTTGTTGCCTTAATAAAGAAATACTTTCCAAATACTTGGCAAGCAAGCTGAATAATAATCGAAACAATCAAAATTGTTAGACCACTCTTGATGATTTGAGTATCCATTTTAATCATAAAAGAGTAAATAATATTAGCCGGCAGTACAATATATATTACTAAATCCGTCAAGCTCTTTCGATGCTCTTTAGAAATAATATTTGTCTTTCTTAAAATATATCCAATTATCATTAAAATAAATATTTCAAATTGTAAATCCATTAAATTATTAAAATCAACCACAATAACACCTCTTTGAAGATATCTTAAACTAATTTTCTTGACACGTCATCTAAAACTTACCATTATTCATATAATTAGTTATAATATAAACAATAAAAGTAAGGGTGAAATAATGAAAACAAACTACGTCTATATCGTCAAATGTCAGGATAATACTTTCTATACAGGCTGGACAACTGATCTAGTAAAGCGAATCAATGCTCATAATCATGGCAAAGGTGCAAAATATACCAAAGCTCGTCGCCCCGTTGAACTGGTTTACTTTGAGGAGTATACTGAAAAAAGCCTTGCGTTGAAACGGGAATACGCTATTAAGCAAATGACACGTAAAGAAAAAGAATTATTAATCAACAGTTAGCATAGGCTAAGTAATTTCTTTGGAAATTAAAGAATAACGTGTTATACTAGATTCATATAGAAAGAAGGCAAAATATGAAATTAAACCGAAATGATTTATGCTGGTGCGGCAGCCAAAAAAAATACAAAAAATGCCATCTAGCATTTGATGAAAAATTAGAGCAATTAAAGCAGCAAGGAAAAAAAATTCCAACCCATAAAATGATAAAGACGCCTGAGCAAATTGAGGGAATTAAAAAAGCCGCAGTAATAAACTCAGGTTTATTAGACTATATTGAAGCAAATATCAAAGTTGGAATGACAACTGAAGAAATTGATGTTATGGCAAAGGAATATACTGCCAAATATGGAGCAGTTTGTGCTGATTATCAATATATGGGTTATCCAAAACATATTTGTGTCTCGATCAACGATGTTGTTTGTCATGGTATTCCTAATGAGCAAACTATTTTACAAGAAGGTGATATTGTAAATGTTGATGCTACAACCATGCTGAATGGTTATTATGCCGACGCTTCTAGAATGTTTATGATTGGTAAAGTTTCTAATGAAGCTAAAAAACTAGTCAGCGATACAAAAAAGGCTTTAGAACTCGGTATGGCTAGTGTTATCCCCTATCAAAGTTGTGTTGGCGACATTGGTAAAGCAATCGAAACATTTGCTAAAGCTATGGGTTATAGTGTTGTTAGAGAATTTTGTGGTCATGGTGTTGGTTTAGCGATTCATGAAGATCCTTATGTTTTCCATTTTGAGCCAAATGTGCCTACTGTTACCCTTGTCCCAGGAATGGTCTTTACAATTGAACCAATGTTAAATCTTGGTGGTCGTGAAGTATATGTTGATGAGTCAGATGAATGGACTGTTTATACTGATGATGAATCACTTTCAGCACAATGGGAGCATACGTTGTTAGTGACTGAAGATGGTATTGAAATTATTTCAAAATAATAAAACCTCCGATTTGAAGTGAACCACCATTATTTAGATTAGACACCTAAATAATGGGATTCATTTCAGTTTGGAGGTCTTTTATTTTATATTTATAATTACATACTCACTAGGAGCACCTGTTTTGATTGGATAACGCCATCCCGCTATTCCTGTCGTCGTAATTGCTGTAAAATCACCAATATCCCTTTGTCCACGAATCAACGTATCACTTGTCAATGACTGAACAATTCCCATAGGGAACAATTGTCCACCATGAGTATGCCCAGATAATTGTAAATCAATTCCTAGAGCTGCATTTTCATCAAGGTTTAAAGGCTGATGATCGAGCATGATCGTGTAGTTACCACGTTTATTTTCAGGAATCATCTCTAATAATTGACTAGTTGACAAACGAGGATTTGTACCCCAAAAACTTGCATCTTTTCGACCAATAATATTTATATTGTCTAAGCTAACTACTGCATCTTCCAATACAACGATTCCATTTTTCTCCAACGTAGCACGAACATCTTCAGGACCAAATTCACTATCGCTAAAAGCATGAGAGCCATTGTCATGATTACCATAAACATAGTAGATTCCTTGTTGATTATTGATCGATGCTAGCGCCTTACTAGCATTAACCATATCATCTAATGGGGTATTTTCATCAAAGATATCCCCTGTTAAAACTACTAAATCAGCATTCAGCTGGCTCATTTCATCACAATATTTTTGTAGCTCCGTAACACTTAATGATGTTGACATATGTAAGTCAGCAATTTCAAGAATTTTAAGATCCTCAACTTTATCACTTTTTAGATCATATGTTGTAGCTACAACATGTTTAATATTATAGTAGCCATAACCTAAAAATAACGCCGTAACTACTATTCCCAAAATACCAGTAGTAAATGAAATCCGATAAATCGGGAATCTTTTTAAGCCTAGATTTAATAGCTCAAACAACAACATGACAACCAATAAATGATAATAAATAACCCCATATAACTCCAACGTGTTCATTGCTGGAATTGATAGCACCATTATCACTAATCCAATTATAATAATGAGGAACCAATTAGTATGAATATTTAAAATCGTTCGTAATAAACGGTTAATAAAAAAAGTAAAATAAATAATACCGGGTATAACCGCAAGCAAACCCATATATAAGTACATAAAATCCCTCCTTTTAATTTAGAATACACACTGAAGTATGCTTCAGGTCAAGTAATTTTTATAAAACACATATCTTCACATATTTATATTCTAACAAAATAAAAAGAGCATATAACAACATAATTTACTAAACAAACAACAAAAATATTCCAAACAGTCTTAAACATTACCAGCTTTATCCTACTCTCTATTTTTACCGTACTCTCTTTTTATTACCCAACATATTACTAAAAATAATTAATAAATCATATTTCCTTAACAAGAAAATTTTAGTTTGAATAACTTATCAAATTATCGTAAAAACTATAATGATAGCAAAGCTATCAACACATTTATCAACTAGAAAGAGATGAAATATGAAGAAACGTTTCCTGATTTTTTTACTAATTATTGCACCATTATGTATCAATGCTGTTCATGCCAGTGAAGATAATGCTAAACTTCAATTATTAAAAGAGAAACATTATGAAACTGAAGGTACAATCGTTACTGTCAAGATTCCCCATGTTGTTAATGTTAAAGATGACAAAGTAAAAAAAGTTATTAATAAGCTGATTACCCAGGCAATTGATGACTTTACTAACGAATTTAAAGAATTTGACAAAGAACCAAACACAGAACATAAATTAATTGCAGATATTACTTTCCAAAACTACTATAGTGACGATAAAATAATATCATTTTCAATTAATGCCACCCAAATCATGGCAGACAGCTATTTACAAAAGAAATTTTATACAGTAGATCTTAAAACTGGCGAAGTCTACAATATTGAACATTTCTTAGGTTCAGATTATCAAAATATCGTTAAAAAATCTGTACAACAACAGATTGCGGAGAATAAAGAAAAATATCCTAACCTAATGTATTTTGATGAAGCGGTTAATAATTTAAAGATTACTAATGAACAACCATTTTATATCAACAAAGATAATCAGGTAGTTGTTGTTTTCAATCAATTTGAAATAGCTCCTGGTTATATGTCATTACCGGAATTTATTATTAAATAGTTGATAAATCTAGAGGTTAAATAATATTTTAACCTCTTTTATATTTGTAAATCATTTATTTAAAAAATATCCACGACATGTCTAACATCATGGATATTTATAATTAGCAAGTGGTATATTATTTATAAACTATATTGTTAACAATTTTATTATTTATCTGCAGCAAATTCTATTCCCGCACTTTGACGAGCTTTAGTCGCAATCTCAATAGTAATCAAACTAATTTCCTGCATTTTTTTAGCACGAGTAAAATCTTTTTCATCAATCATTTTAACAAATTCTACAAATTCATGATACATCCGATGTTTATCATTATTGTAAGAAACCTCATCACCTTCATTATTCATTTGTTTAGCACTACCCTTATTCATTAATACTTTAAAACCATTTAAGCTATTAGCAGGTGTAGAAATTGTAATACATCCTGCATCACCTTGAATATTTGTTGCAACGGGAGCTTTACAATCTTTAGCTCCAATACATACACATTTAAAACTATCATAGTCTAATGTTAAAATTCCTGAAGTATCAATTCCTCTTTGAATATTTGCCTCATAATTGACATTTAATGGTTTACCAAATAAAGCTACTACTAAATTTATATTATAAATATTTAGATCCATTAATGCCCCTCCCGACATGGCTGGATTAAATGCTGGCAAGACTTCTCCTGCTTTAAAAGCATCATAACGTGATGAATATTGTGAATAATTAGCACTAACGATCTTAATTTGTCCTAGTGTTGGTAATAACTCTTTAATTTTTAAAGTATTTGGTAAATATTGGGTACTAACTGCCTCAACCATAATAACTTTATTAGTGTCTGCTAAAGCAACCAATTCTTCTAATTCTTTAAGATTAGAAGTAAATGGTTTTTCACAGATTACATGTTTACCGGCTAAAATTGCCTTTTTGCACATTTCATAATGTAAATGATTAGGCACCGCTACATAAACTACTTCAACCTCACTATCTTCCAGCATTACATC
>ERZ772878.1767-NODE-1767-length-9640-cov-32.5154_pt1 | contig 9640 bp, 9 predicted proteins | sample MGYA00580578_ERZ772878 | MGnify/ENA primary metagenome ERZ772878 (study PRJEB29015, sample SAMEA2737686) | human gut metagenome | biome: human gut; feature: human-associated habitat; material: faeces | place: China | collected 2012 ...
TAATTCTAAAGTCTTTAATGCACTTTTTTCGCTTTCTAACTGTCAAAGACGAGATTATAACAAATTCTTTTTCTACATGCAACTATCATCTACTTTTTTCACTTGCGACAGCCTCATCAAAATCAATCCAGATATCTTCCCATTTTCCAATTGAATCATTTGTTTTAGAATGCATCCAGCTTCGAATTGCAATTTGTGTCATAGCAGCAGCAATAGGAGATAATAAAGCACCAAATATTCCAAATATTGCCTCCATTATGAAAAGAAACACAAATGTTAATAAAGGTCGAACATGCATTGTCTTATGAAAAATCATTGGCTGCACTAAATTACCTTCTATCTGTTGTAAAATAAAAATAACAATAAATAACACCCATGGAAAACTACTATATTCAAGTAAAGCAATAATCCCAATTAAAACAATTCCTATAGTAGCTCCTATATACGGAAATAAATTTAAAAATGCTAATAACACAGAATATAAAAATGCATTTGGAAAATGAAATAAGAATAAAACAATAAACGATGATATCGCAATAAATAGCATATCAACGATGGTTCCTGTTAAATATTGAAAAACAACACCGCTAAAAGTGTGATAAAAAGTATAATATCGTTTATGGACAGGTATTGTTTTATGAATTACCTTTTTCCAAAAAGAAAGATCTATAGAAATAAAAAAAGCACTTACATAAGCTATAGAGAAAAAAACAGTTGTTGAAACCATGCCCTGTATCTGTGAAAAAATACCATCATAAAGTTTTTTTATATCCTGTTTATCTATAAAATACTGTACATTTACACTACTTAGATATTGTTCAAAAAAAGAACGAATGTTCGTAAATAGTTTAGGTAATAAGTATAATAATTCACTAATTTGTTGATACAAAAGAGGTAAAAGGATAATTAAAAAAATACATAAGAGCACAAATACCCCCATATAGACAAGCATGACCGCTCTATTTACCTTCATATATTTTGATAGTTTGTCAATGAATGGCTGTAATAAAAATGATATTACAATTCCAGTAACTATAGGCAAAATCGCTTTATATAAAGAGAGTAGAGATTCTGATATATGTAATTGTTTGCATAAAAGCACTATTACCAGCAAAAACAGAACCATAGGAAGAAGACTCTTACAAAAATTAGATACAATATTTAGTTTATTTTTCATAAAGAAAAAACCCGTTAGGGTTTAATCTAATTCCATGTAATTCATTAGGTTATCCATAGTTTTATGGTAAGTCTTCTTCATTTTTCTCTTAGCTCTTTTAGACTGACGACAAAAATCTTCAATTTCATCATCTTTTGTATAACCTAAATACATTCCAACAATAAGTCCGGTCATTGCCGCAAACATACATTTATTCATCTAAATTACCTCCTGTTGTACTACTAGTGTGAGTAATTAAGAATAAATTATTCAAATTTTTCTAAGATATGCTTTTTTAAAGTTGTCTTACGAATATGTCTTTCCTGTAAATGAATATATTTTAAGAACACTTCTTTAGACCCAAGCAATACCAGACTTTTTTTTGCACGTGTTACACCAGTATAAAGCAAACGTTTACTTAACATAAATGCATAATCTTTTACAACAGGCATAATCACAATAGGATACTCGCTTCCCTGAGCTTTGTGGATAGATATACAATATGCATGTGTAATATTAGAAATTTGTTCTCCGCTGTATTCTACAAAATTGCCATCAAAATCTGCCAGAATTACATTTTTATATAATGCATTTTCATCTGCATATTCTATAGCAATTATTTCTCCAATATCACCATTATATACATTTTCATCTGGCTGATTTTTTAATTGTAAGATTTTATCCCCAACACGAAAAACGCGATATCCAACTTTAATTTCATCTTTATAACCATCTTGAGGATTCAGTACTTTTTGCAAAGTATTATTTAATGCATCAATACCTGCAACACCACCATACATAGGCGCCAAAACTTGAATGTCTTTTATAGAATAACCCTTTTCCAATGCATTTGAAACTATAGGAATCAAGATATCTTTTACTTCATAGTTTTCACAGAAAAAAAATGCTATATCATTACCCTGTTCCAACACAGTAACATTCTCTTCATTTATTTCATGAGCAAGTGTGATTACATCACTGCCTTCTTTTTGGCGAAATATTTTTTCTAAACGTGTCAAAGGGAATAAGGAGGATGTAATCAAGTCTTTTAAAACACTGCCACATCCAACACTGGCTAACTGATTTTCATCTCCAATTAATAAAATCTTTTTAACAAGTTTTGCTGATTTCAATAGTGCTTGAAAAAGTTGCTGATCAACCATACTAAACTCATCAATAACTAAAAGATCACAATCCAATAATTCTTTTTCATTTTTCAAAAATGTATTTGATTCTAAATCCCAATGTAATAAAGAATGTATAGTAGAAACTTTTACATTTTGACAAATTTCACTTAATCGTTTTGATGCACGACCAGTTGGAGCACATAAAGCTATCGTATCTAAAGGATAGTATTTTTTATAGAGCGAAATAAGTCCTTGTACAATTGTTGTTTTTCCTGTCCCAGGTCCACCTGTAATGATAGAAAAAGGATGTAGAAAAAAATTATGAAATGCTTGTTTCTGAATTTTCTCATATTCGATATGCAATTCATCTTCTATATTTTCAATATCATCACCCAAAGTTTCTATATACGAAAATGGCTGTTCGACATAAGGAAAATCAAATAAAAATGAAGATATATATTTTTCTGCTTCAAATTGTTTATGATAATAAATGTTTTTATCTTCTTTTATTAAGATTCCTTCATCTAAAATCTCCTGTAAGTAAGCTTCAACATCTAAATCATGAAATTCTTTTTGAATTTTTTTATAAAGCTTTTCTATTTCTATATATGTATCACCAGTAGAATTACACCATTGCTGGACTAATTGAACAATAATAGCTTTTATACGACGTGGATCATCCAAAGAAACAGATAAATCTCTTGCTAATTTATCAGCAGTCTTAAAACCCACACCATCAACTTCTTCAATCAATTGATAAGGATTTTGTTTTATGACTTCTATTGTATTATTCCCATAAATATTTTCAATTTTTTTGGCTGTTTGAACACCTATCCCGAATTTTGAAAAAAAGTACGAAATGTCATCTTCCTTTTCTTCTAAAATACCTTCTTCAATAATTTTTACTTTTTTCAAAGGAAAATCCGGAATACTTAATAATACAGCTGGGTCTTTTTGTATTTTTTCTATACAGTCATGACCTAATGTATCAACAATCTTTTTAGCACTTTGTTTTCCAATTCCTGGAAATCTAGAGCTAGAAAAAAACTGTATTAAACTTGTAATATCATTTTTCAGAACTCTTTCATAACTAGTAATATTAAACTGTAAACCATAGCGCGGATGTTCTTTATAAGACCCATGAAGATCCCATACGCTATCGATTTCTGTACTATGAAAAAAACCTGTTGCAGTAAATGTACTTTTTGTTTCATTACATAATTGAAAACGACCAACAAAATAGCCAGTTTCAGCATTATAAAATACAACATGCAGCAATCTTGCCTGCAATATCATATCTTCCATTTATATCTCCTTTCAGACCCCCAAAAGCATAAAAGAAATCAAATTATTTAAAGCATGTACTCCTGCAGAAGAAACAATACTATTTTTCTTTTCATAACAATAACAGAAAAAGAATCCTAACCCACCATAAACCACAAGATAAACTAAATCTGTAAATTGAAATGTTATAAAAGAACCCATCACATGAATACATCCAAAAAAGAATCCGCTAATAATTGCCGAAGGAACAAATCCCATATATTTTCTGCAGTATGAAAAAATTCCTCCACGAAAAACACTTTCTTCTACGATAGGTGCAAAAATCACAGAAGAGAATAACATAAATATTGGAGCTATTGTAGTATTTACCTTTATATTTTCTTGGTTTACACTTTCTGGCGTTCCAGTAATAAGAGAAACAACCATACTTAAAGCAAAATTAAGTGCCAGTACAAAGAAAGTCATTGTTATAATTTCAAAAAGATTCCTAACTATGTTTTGTTTAAAACTATCCCATGCTTCTTGCCACAAAGGCCTCGTTATTAAAACTGATAAAACTAAAATAATTGCATATAGAATAGTAAGAATTGGTATACTCATGACAATAGCATTCGGATTTAAGAATAAAGTCAAATTTCTTGCAAGAACTGGAACTAAAAACATATATCCAAAAAAATAAACAACTATCAAAAACAACAAAGAGAACTTATTCGCACATTTCCATTGAAATCTATTTTCCATATGATGTTCTCCGTTTTATGCGATTCTGTAAACTTTCTCCCTGGATAAACACCTCTTCAATGACGCCTCCTCCAAGACACTCCTCTCCATCATAGAATACTGCTTCCTGCCCACAGGTAACACTGGATACGCTTTGTGGATAAGAAACAAGAACGGTTTTTTCATCAATAAAACGTATAATTACATCATTATCTTTTTGACGATATCGAAATTTAGCAGTACAGTGATATTCTTCACTAGGCTTTTCTGGACGAAGCCAGTTTACACCAGAAACAATGCAACTTGTTGTGTGTAGCCAATTGCTTTCATCACCATTAGCAACATAAAGAATATTTTTCTCAACGTCTTTACCTACAACAAACCAAGGACCTTTATTTCCGCCAATTCCTAAGCCTTTTCTTTGTCCAATCGTATAATATAAAACACCGATATGATCACCAACAACATCTAATGTTTCTATATCAACAATTTTTCCATCTTTACTTGGAAGATAATTTTGTAAAAATTCTTTAAAATTTCTTTCGCCAATAAAGCAAATTCCTGTAGAATCTTTCTTTTTCATAACACTTTCAAGTTCTAATTCTTCAGCTATGCGTCGTACCTCTTTTTTTTCTAAATCCCCTATAGGAAATAATGTGTTTGATAATGCATCAGAAGATATCTGACATAAAAAATAAGTTTGATCTTTGTTTGAATCTACACCTCTTAACATTTTTGTATAGGCGCCACCTTTATCAACGCGAGCATAATGTCCTGTCGCAACAGTGTCAAACCCTAACTTATTTGCATATTTCATAAATGCATCAAATTTAATATATTTATTACATAAAATGTCTGGATTAGGCGTTCGACCCTTTTTATACTCCTCTAAAAAGTAGGTAAACACATTATCCCAATATTCTTTCACAAAATCCACACGCAATAAAGGTAATCCTAATTTATCTGCAACAGCTTTTGCATCCGCATAGTCCTGCTCTTGTGGACATACATCATCCTGTATAGTTGGATTTCCCAAAATATCGTTATTAGCAAAAGAATCCCAATTTCGCATAAACGCACATGTCACATCATAACCTTGTTCCTTTAAAATGTGTGCAGCAACAGCAGAATCAACTCCACCTGATAAACCTACTAAAACTTTTTTCTTCATGTTACCACCTCTTAGCTTTACTTATTATACATTACTATCAAAAAAAATAGAATCAAAACCTAAAAAAAAGAGCCTCAAGGCTCAAAAAGGAACTGGCGACGTGCTATCTTCACCAGAGCACGTCTGGATATTGTCGCCGCTGAAGTGCTTAACTTCTGTGTTCGGGATGAGAACAGGTGTGTCCACTTCGCCATCATCACCAGATCCCTGAAGGTTCGAACCTTCAAAACTGAACAACAGTCAACATTTGATTAAGTCCTCGACCTATTAGTATCAGTCAACTCCACGCATCGCTGCGCTTCCATCCCTGACCTATCTACCTCGTCGTCTTCAAGGGGTCTTACTACTTGCGTATGGGAGATCTCATCTTGGAGTAGGCTTCGCGCTTAGATGCTTTCAGCGCTTATCCCTTCCCTACTTAGCTACCCGGCTATGCTGTTGGCACAACAACCGGTGCACCAGCGGTAGGTCCATCCCGGTCCTCTCGTACTAAGGACAGCTCTCCTCAAATCTCCTACGCCCACAACAGATAGGGACCGAACTGTCTCACGACGTTCTGAACCCAGCTCGCGTACCGCTTTAATGGGCGGACAGCCCAACCCTTGGAACCGAATTCAGCTCCAGGATGCGATGAGCCGACATCGAGGTGCCAAACCTCGCCGTCGATGTGAACTCTTGGGCGAGATCAGCCTGTTATCCCCAGGGTAGCTTTTATCCGTTGAGCGACGGCCCTTCCATTCGGCACCGCCGGATCACTAATCCCGACTTTCGTCCCTGTTCGACCTGTTTGTCTCACAGTCAAGCACGCTTCTGCATTTGCACTCGCCGATTGATTTCCGTCCAATCTGAGCGTACCTTTGGGCGCCTCCGTTACTCTTTGGGAGGCGACCGCCCCAGTCAAACTGCCTGCCTGACACGGTCCCCCGTCCAGCTTCATGGACGCAGGTTAGAACTCCAATCAGACAAGAGTGGTATCCCAACGTCGACTCCAGATACACTGGCGTGCATCCTTCTTCGTCTCCCACCTATCCTGTACATCTCTGATCAAAATCCAATATCAGGCTGCAGTAAAGCTCCATGGGGTCTTTCCGTCTAGTTGCGGGTAACCTGCATTTTCACAGGTACTAAGATTTCACCGAGTCTGCTGCCGAGACAGCGCCCAAATCGTTACGCCTTTCGTGCGGGTCAGAACTTACCTGACAAGGAATTTCGCTACCTTAGGACCGTTATAGTTACGGCCGCCGTTCACTGGGGCTTCAATTCATTGCTTCGTCGAAACTGACAAATCCTCTTAACCTTCCAGCACCGGGCAGGCGTCACCCCCTATACTTCGTCTTGCGACTTCGCAGAGAGCTGTGTTTTAGTTAAACAGTCGCTTGGGCCTCTTCACTGCGGCTTACTTTCATAAGCACTCCTTCTCGCTAACTTACGGAGTCATTTTGCCGAGTTCCTTGGCAACAGTTCTCTCGCTCACCTCAGGATACTCTCCTTGCCCACCTGTGTCGGTTTTGGTACGGGCCGCTATGGAATCAGCACTAGAAACTTTTCCTGGAAGCTGGCCTCGCATGCTTCGCTACTCCCCAAAGGTTTCGCTTACCTATCACGTTTTACATTCCGTGCACGCATTTTACTATGCACCTGCTATTCGCTTCGACCACAATCCAATAAGTGGCTCATGCTAGCCTTCTCCGTCATTCCTTCATTTCCATCGCGGGTACAGGAATATCTGCCTGTTTTCCATCGACTACGCCTTTCGGCCTCGCCTTAGGTCCCGACTTACCCAGGGCGGACGAACCTTCCCCTGGAATCCTTGGGCTATCGGTGTGCAGGATTCTCACCTGCATCTCGCTACTCACACCGGCATTCTCACTTCCATGCTCTCCACCACTCCTTTCGGTATGGCTTCCACGTGCATGGAACGCTCCCCTACCACTTGTATTACTACAAATCCGCAGCTTCGGTAGTATGCTTAGCCCCGGTACATTTTCGGCGCAGGGTCACTCGACTAGTGAGCTGTTACGCACTCTTTGAAGGATGGCTGCTTCTGAGCCAACCTCCTAGTTGTCTGTGCATCCCCACATCCTTTTCCACTTAGCATACATTTTGGGACCTTAACTGGCGGTCTGGGCTGTTTCCCTTTTGACCATGGACCTTATCACCCACGGTCTGACTGCCGGGAATATCTCATGGCATTCGGAGTTTGATTATACTCAGTACCCCGGGATGGGGCCATCGTACATTCAGTGCTCTACCTCCACAAGACTCATCCTCGACGCTAGCCCTAAAGCTATTTCGGGGAGAACCAGCTATATCCGTGTTCGATTGGAATTTCTCCCCTAGCCACAACTCATCCGCCAACTTTTCAACGGGGGTCGGTTCGGTCCTCCATTCAGTTTCACCTGAACTTCAACCTGGTCATGGCTAGATCACACGGTTTCGGGTCTATGTCATCGTACTGCCGCCCTCTTAAGACTCGCTTTCGCTTCGGCTCCGCATCTCCTGCTTAACCTCGCACGATAACATAACTCGCCGGTTCATTCTACAAAAGGCACGCCATCACACCTTAACGTGCTCTGACTTCTTGTAAGCATACGGTTTCAGGTTCTGTTTCACTCCGCTCCCGCGGTTCTTTTCACCTTTCCCTCACGGTACTGGTTCACTATCGGTCACTTGCTTATATTTAGCCTTGACGGATGGTCCCGCCTGCTTCCGACAAGATTTCTCGTGTCTCGCCGTACTCAGGATCCCGCTGGGCTTCCTCACGGTTTCGGATACGGGACTTGCACCCTCTCCGGTCGGCCTTTCAATGCCGTTCTCCTACCATGATTCTTGCCGTATCGCGGTCCTTCAACCCCAGACCTCGGTCTGGTTTGGGCTCCTCCCCTTTCGCTCGCCGCTACTCAGGGAATCACTGTTGTTTTCTTTTCCTCCGGGTACTTAGATGTTTCAGTTCCCCGGGTACCTCTCTCGCAGACTATTTGTTCATCTGCGGATGACATGCTATTACGCATGCCGGGTTCCCCCATTCGGATACCGGCGGATCTTTGCTTACGTACAGCTCCCCGCCGCGTTTCGCCGTTTGTTGCGTCCTTCTTCAGTTTCAAGTGCCTAGGCATCCACCGTACGCCCTTTCTTACTTAATCACCATTAGCTTAGCTTTGAGTTTTCTGTTTGTTTAACTTCAACTCGTGAATTTCTTACAACTTTTCGTTATAGACCTTCTGTTATGTCTTCTGTTATTCAGTTTTCAAAGATCGATTCGGAATGCTTCTCAGCCTTCCAAAACCAAACAGGAAATATCTTTCTCTACACTCTTTCTCCTTAGAAAGGAGGTGATCCATCCCCACGTTCCCGTAGGGATACCTTGTTACGACTTAACCCCAGTCATCGGTCCTACCTTCGACGGCTCACTCCTCACGGTTATGCCACCGGCTTCGGGTATTACCAACTCCCATGGTTTGACGGGCGGTGTGTACAAGGCCCGAGAACGTATTCACCGCAGCATGCTGATCTGCGATTACTAGCGATTCCGACTTCATGGAGTCGAGTTGCAGACTCCAATCCGAACTGAGACGGCCTTTATGAGTTCCGCTCCCCCTCGCAGGTTCGCTTCTCTTTGTAGCCGCCATTGTAGTACGTGTGTAGCCCAGGCCATAAGGGGCATGATGATTTGACGTCATCCCCACCTTCCTCCGGTTTGTCACCGGCAGTCTCGCATGAGTCCCTAACTCAATACTGGTAACATGCGACAAGGGTTGCGCTCGTTGCGGGACTTAACCCAACATCTCACGACACGAGCTGACGACAACCATGCACCACCTGTCTCCACTTTCCCCGAAGGGCACCTAACGCATCTCTGCCTCGTTAGTGGGATGTCAAGCCCTGGTAAGGTTCTTCGCGTTGCTTCGAATTAAACCACATACTCCACCGCTTGTGCGGGCCCCCGTCAATTCCTTTGAGTTTCACACTTGCGTGCATACTCCCCAGGCGGAGAACTTATTGCGTTAACTGCAGCACTGAGTCTCCCCAACACTTAGTTCTCATCGTTTACGGCGTGGACTACTAGGGTATCTAATCCTATTTGCTCCCCACGCTTTCGGGACTGAGCGTCAGTTGCAGGCCAGATCGTCGCCTTCGCCACTGGTGTTCCTCCATATATCTACGCATTTCACCGCTACACAT
>ERZ772878.1775-NODE-1775-length-9594-cov-2.35696_pt1 | contig 9594 bp, 10 predicted proteins | sample MGYA00580578_ERZ772878 | MGnify/ENA primary metagenome ERZ772878 (study PRJEB29015, sample SAMEA2737686) | human gut metagenome | biome: human gut; feature: human-associated habitat; material: faeces | place: China | collected 2012 ...
GTCTTTCCAATATATACTTCAATAAGCTGGCCGATTGATTTCCCATCTGATTTTACAGAGGTATAAAGGGAAGCAAAATCCTGAACGGCTCCAAAGAAAATACCTCCGACTATGATCCATAAAAATGCAGGAAGCCAGCCAAACATCATTGCCATCACAGGACCGGTGACAGGACCCGCGCCGGCAATAGAAGAAAATTGGTGGGCAAAGACCTCCCATTTATTGCTCGGGACATAGTCAACCCCATCCTCTTTTTTTACTGCGGGTGTTTTAGCAGTTACATCAATTCCCCACTCTTTTACTAAGTAGCGGCCATACAGCAGATAAGCTCCGATTAATACAACAGCCGTAATTCCTAATAATAATAATCCATTCATACAGTTCCTCCTTTGCATATTCCTTTTTGATAACAGCATGAAATAAAAATAAAAAACTTCGTCTAGCCTCACAGAGGAGAAAACGAAGACGAAATCACAGATTTGTTTTGTAGTACTACTTAGATTGCATAAAAATACAGTGTAACTTTTGGCCTATTTCTTGCTTTATCCCAGTGCTGAAAGCTTTTGTGAAGAAAAAGCAGGAAAAAAGTTATCTTGATATTGTATTTGTATTCATGTGTTGCGTATATATTACAAGAAAAAATATTAGATGTCAATTATTTTTTTGAATAAAATTAAATTGAACTACATATTGAAAAAATACAAAGAAATGTCAAACGGTTATTGACAAAAAAGAGGAAAAAGGTGTAATTTTAGGAGGAGTTACAATGGAAGTAAAATTTATACCCGCAGAACAATTAAAAGAAAAGCCGGATGAGAATGCGTTAGGCTTTGGAAAATATTTTACAGACTATATGTTTACGATGGACTGGACGAAAGAAAAAGGCTGGCATAATGCAACGATTGAGCCTTATGGACCAGTTTCACTGGATCCGGCAACAATGGTTTTACATTATGCGCAGGAAACCTTTGAGGGATTAAAAGCATATAGGACAAAAGAAGGAAAGCTACTTTTATTCAGACCAGAAATGAATGCGAAAAGGTTTGCAAATTCCAACCGCCGTCTTTGTATGGAAGTATTGCCGGAAGAACTGTTTGTGGATGCGATTGCTACTTTAGTCTCTTATGAAAAAGACTGGATCCCAACGGCGGAAGGAACTTCTCTTTACATTCGCCCGTTTATGTTTGCAACGGAACGTGCGGTGGGAGTACACCCAAGCAATGCATATAAATTTATGATCATTCTCTCGCCGGTTGGGGCATATTACCCGGAGGGAGTGAATCCGGTTAAAATTTATGTAGAAGATGAATACGTGCGTGCTACGAAAGGCGGTACAGGATTTGCAAAGTGTGGTGGAAACTATGCTGCAAGTATAGCGGCTCAGGTGAAAGCGGAAAAGTTAGGGTATACGCAAGTATTGTGGCTTGATGGAGTAGAAAGAAAATATGTAGAAGAAGTAGGGACGATGAATGCGATGTTTATCATCGATGAAAAAATTGTGACTGCACCGTGTGATGGAACGGTTTTACCGGGAGTCACTCGTGATTCTGTGATCCAATTGTTAAAATCCTGGGGATATGTCGTAGAAGAGCGTCATTTGTCAATTGATGAATTAATGGAAGCAGGAAGAAACGGAAGGCTGCAGGAAGCTTTTGGAACCGGGACAGCAGCTGTCATTTCCCCAATCGGCAAATTAAATTATAAAGGGGAAAGTATTACCATCAATGACTTTCAAACCGGAGAAATCACACAGCGGTTATATGATACATTGACCGGAATCCAGTGGGGGAAATTAGAAGATTGCTTCCACTGGACGTATGAAGTGAAATAGTGTCGTTCATACGTCCAAATTTTTTAGAGTATAATATTAAAGCGGGTTATTTGCACGTGTTGCGATCAGTTCGCCTGCGATGCTGACTGCAATCTCGGCAGGAGTCTCCGCGCCGATGGAGAGCCCGATCGGGGACTTACAGCGGTTAATCTCTTCCTTGGTAAATCCGTCAGCCAGAAGTTTTTCGCGGAGTGTCTCGCATTTTCGTCGGCTTCCCATGATGCCGATGTAGGAGACGGGTGTCTGCATCACTTGTTTTTGGACAATGTAGTCACAGAGATGTCCGCGAGTCATAATGCAGACATAGTCTTCCGGATGAAAGTCGATCAGATCTGACAGCTGCTCAAAGTTTCCAGTGATGCAGCGGCAGGCAGAAGGGAATAGTTCTGGGTTGGCAAATTCTTTTCGGTCATCGAAGACGACACAGCGAAAATCCAAATGTGTCAGTACCGGAACAAGTTCCTGCGCCACATGTCCGCCTCCAAAGATATAGACAGTTCCGGCTTTGATGAGGGGTTCGATGTAATAATGCCTGCCGGCAATACTATATTCGGACGGCTCTTCTGGAAGTGCAAATCCAAAATCTGTCAAATTGCGCAGCGAGGCGTCTATGGTATCGGTCATATACTGGAAGGTCCAGTTGGATTCTTCTGTCAGATCGAGGAGGAGCCAGAGTTGTTTTGCCTGATTCCAGTTGGCGAGCAGTGAACGGCACTGATCTAGAAAGACTGTATTCTCATGGGAGACATATTGAAAATAGGCAGTGATCTGACCGCCGCAAACCATTCCGAGATCGGCAGCATCATTTGGTCTTAAGACAAAGTCTTTCAAAAAGGAAGTCTGCTCTTGGATCCCGAGAAGCGCCTGCTTTGTTGCTTCGTATTCAATGGAGCCTCCGCCAATCGTTCCGTGGGACGTTCCGTCAGCGAGGACGATCATGCGGGAGCCGGCGCCGCGGGGAGCAGAGCCGGAGCTTTTTGTCACAGTCACGATCATACAGTCATTTTCGGATTCTACATGTTCTAAAAGGATTTCAAAAAGTTCTTTCATAGTTTTCATAAGATTCTCCAATCTAAATTTTTAATAGTTAATCTTTTTCCCCAATCTAAATTTTTAATTAGGAATCTTTTCCTCTAATCTAGGTTTTTAAGAGGTGTTTTTTGTCCGGTAAAAATTTCTTGAAACAGTTCTGAGGCATAGGCAGAAAGCTGTTCTTCTGCGCGCAGATAATTCTGTAAAAATACCGTTCCCTCTTTTGTGAGAGAGGAGGAACCGCCTCCGCCCCCGCCTATTTTTGTGTGCAGCAGAGAAAAGCCGAGATGACTTTCCACGGACTTGATCGTCTTCCAGCCTTTGCTGTAAGAAATTTGCATATGCCGGCACGCGGTCTGCATGGAACCGGTATGCTCGATCAGCATCAAAAACCGGGCTGTCTCGGATGTGAAAAATGGGATTTCTCGGCAAAGCTGAAATTCTCCGACGGCGTAGATTGGAAGTGTCTCATTTTTATTGAAGCATTCAGTATCGGAATCTACGGTGTCTGCGGATAAAATGATGCCGGAATCGCTGACGGAAACTTCTGCTGTGCGGGCGGCGATAGACGGTTGGCGCAACGCACCGCGCAGTCCGTTTTCGCCGGTGTATGTCAGTATTTCTGAAAATAATTCTTCCCGGAGCAGGATCGGATGGCCCCGGTGACCTTCAAAGACCGGGCGGACGCAGGGGGCATCCTCAGACAGCATGGTCTCCAGTGTCTGTGACAGAAGGATCGGATATTTGGCAGGGAGGATAAATACGCTGTCGCAGAGATCCTCCATGTAGTTAAGCCCGGTACAGATTTGGTCAAACATAGAGAGTGTTTCATACTGAGGACTGTACAGACAGATCGTCTGCAGCCCGGATATTTCTTTTTCCACCTGGTCGGCTTCTTCTCCGGTGATCACGGTAATTGGGGAAATTCCTGCCCGTTTTAGAGCCAGGATCACACGGCGGATGACAGAGACGTGATCCAGTTCCAAAAGTGGAAGGAAAGTGCTGTCCTGCTTCCCTCTCTTTGCCGCTAAAATAATCGCACCTGTTTTCATAAAGTCTCAAAAACTCCTTGTAATTTCTAAGAAAATTATATATGATGTATTTCGATATGTAAATAAAAACATAACGAACGGAGTGAGAAAATTGAAATTATGTAAAACAGAAGAGGCAGTCGGACAGATTTTGTGCCATGATATCACACAGATCATTCCGGGTGTCGTAAAAGATGCCGTGTTCCGAAAGGGGCATGTGATCAAAGAGGAAGATATCCCCGTACTGTTAAGTGTCGGAAAAGAACATATTTATGTGTGGGAAAATGATGATACGATGCTTCATGAAAATGAGGCAGCAGAGGTTCTATACGAGATTTGCAAAGGGGAAGCGATGCATGGCTCGGAGGTAAAAGAAGGGAAGATCGAACTGATTGCAGACTGTGACGGCGTGCTGAAGATTGACAGAGAGAAGCTTTTTGCAGTCAACAGTCTTGGACAGATGATGATTGCTGCAAGACATGGAGATTTTCCGGTCAAGGCCGGGGAGAAGATTGCAGGGACAAGGATTATTCCGCTTGTGATCGAGAAGGAAAAGATGGAGCGGGCAAAACAAGTGACAGAAGGCGGACCGATTTTTTCCATTCTTCCGTATGTGCAGAAGAAGATCGGGCTTGTGACGACTGGAAGTGAAGTCTACAAGAGGAGAATTCAGGATAAATTTTCACCGGTGATCAAGGAGAAGCTGGCAGAATATGGCATGGAAGTGGCAATGCATGAGATCTGCAGCGATGACCATGAACAGATCACAGCTGTGATCCGGGCGATGCTGGATGCCGGGATGGATATGGTCATCTGTACTGGGGGGATGAGCGTCGATCCGGATGACCGCACACCGCTTGCGATTAAAAACACAGGCGCAGAGATCGTCACTTACGGAGCGCCGGTGCTGCCGGGAGCGATGTTTCTTCTCGCCTACTATGAGGGAGAAAGACCGGTTGTCGGATTGCCGGGCTGCGTGATGTATGCGAAACGGACCATCTTTGATCTGGTGCTTCCGAGGCTTCTGGCAGGAGAGAAGATCAAGGCAGAAGAATTTTACGCACTTGGAGAAGGCGGGCTCTGTCTGTCCTGCCCGGTCTGTACATTTCCAAACTGCGGATTCGGAAAAGGAGGATATTAATGAGCGGATTTACACATTTTGATGCGAGTGGCCATGCTGTGATGGTCGATGTCAGCGAGAAGCAGGAAACACAGCGCGAAGCGACAGCGAAAGGAAAGATCTATATGAGTCCGGAATGTTTTGCGCTTGTTAAAGCAGGAGAAATGAAGAAGGGTGATGTCCTCGGTGTGGCAAGGATTGCCGGGATCATGGGAGCCAAAAAGACATAAGAATTCCAGACCAAGTACGCGTTCCCCATCGCTTAAAGCGGAAATCACATTCACATATCTGGAGGAAAGCTGCGCGATCGAGGCGGCGTGCACGGCAAAGACGGTCGGTAAAACCGGCGTGGAGATGGAGGCGCTGACGGGAGTTAATATCGCGCTGCTTACAATCTATGATATGTGTAAGGCGGTGGATAAGGCAATGCGTATTTCCGATATCCGGCTGTGCAGAAAGACCGGGGGCAAGAGTGGGACACTTATTTTGGAAAGCGAGGACGAATAGGTGAAAGATTCGTATGGAAGAGTCATTGATTATATGCGGATTTCCATCACGGACCGATGCAATCTGAGATGTCGCTACTGCATGCCGGATGGGATCAAAAGCATTCCGATGGAGCAGATCCTTACACTGGAAGAGATTGCAGAAGTCTGCCAGATTGCTTCGGAACTTGGAATCACAAAAATTAAAGTGACCGGAGGGGAACCGCTTGTGCGGAAAGGCTGCATCGAACTGATCCATATGCTGAAAGCACTTCCGCACACAGAGCAGGTGACGTTGACGACAAACGGGATTCTCCTTGCAGCGTATGCGAAAGAATTAAAAGAAGCGGGGCTCGACGGCGTCAATGTAAGTCTGGATACGCTGTGCGCAGAAAAATTTGCGGAGATCACCGGATATGACAGGCTAAAGGATGTGCTGGAAGGAATCCGTACCGCACATGCGCTTGGACTGAAAGTCAAGATCAACACGGTACTTCAAAAGGGCGTCAATGAGGGAGAATGGGAAGCGTTGCTCCAGATTGCAAAGGAAACACCGATCGATATACGGTTTATTGAGATGATGCCGATTGGGCACGGCAGCAGGAAGGCATCTGTTTCCAATCAGGAGTTGTTGGAAAAGATCCGTGGAAAATATGGCGAAATGACAGAAGAAGCAAAGAAGCAGCAGAGCGGTGGGCGAGGAGCATTTTCTGGGCATGGCAATGGACCGGCAGTGTACTACCAGATACCGGGATTTCAAGGAAGTGTTGGATTTATTAGCGCATTGCACGGAAAATTCTGTGACAGCTGCAATCGGATACGAATGACAGCGGAAGGCTTCATAAAGCCATGCCTGTGTTATGATACCGGGATTTCAATAAAAGAGGCGATCAGAAACCATCAGCCGCAGAAAGTGAGGCGGTTGCTTGCACAAGCAATTTCAGAGAAACCGGAAGCACATTGTTTTGAAAAGAAAGAGGAAATCACAGAAAAGCGGGAAATGTCCCGGATAGGAGGATAATATGGGAATCATCAGGGGAATCTGTACAAGCGATATCAGAGGAATTCAAAAAAGCGAAGTGCAGGAAGCAGATATTGAAGTAGACTGGGGGATTGTTGGCGATGCACACGGGGGGAAATGGCACCGTCAGATCAGTCTGCTTTCGTTGGAGCGCATTCGGGAATTTCGTGAGCGAGGGGCGGATGTGGAATTTGGCGCATTCGGAGAAAATATTATCGCGGAAGGGTACGATTTTAAAAATCTTCCGGTTGGTTCGCGCTTCCAGATTGGTGAAGTGATCTTGGAGATGACACAGATTGGGAAAGAATGTCACAGTCATTGCCAGATCTTTCAGAAAATGGGGGACTGTATCATGCCAAGAGAAGGCGTGTTTGCACAGGTGATCCACGGAGGACATATTAAAGTCGGAGATGAGATCAGGCTGCTGGAGCAAAGTGAATAAAAGAGAAGGGAAAAGGTGGATTCGATGCATCTGAGGAAAATGGTGGGAAGCGGAAAGAAAACATGAAGACGGGCAGGCGCCCTATTGCTGGCAGGATGCCTTTTGAGCGGAAGTGCGGTTGGGCTGACCGGCTGTGCCGGAAAAAATGAAAAGACGGAACCGCAGGGGAAACAAGCAGAAGCAAAAGCAACACAGAAAAAGGGGAAAGCAGATCCCGGCAAGAAAGAAGAGACGGAGATCCAGGTATTTATCGCTGCGAGTCTGAATACGGTCATGACAGAACTGGCAGAAAATTATGAGAAGGAGCATCCGAAAGTGAAGATCACTTACAATGCGGATAGTTCGGGGACCCTTCTCACACAGATTGAAGAAGGATACGAATGCGATATTTTTTTCTCCGCAGCGCAAAAGCAAATGGATCAGCTTGAGGCAGACGGGCTGATTGTGGATGGGACAAGAAAAAATGTAGTGAACAATCAGGTTGTCCTTCTTACAAGAAAGGACAGCGGTACCGAGGTTACCGGACTGGAAGATCTGGACAAGGCAGAGAGCATTGCCCTTGCCGGGGGAAGTGTACCGGTTGGAAAGTATACAAGAGAAGCGCTTGTCAGCCTTGGGATCCTTCCAGAGACAGAGGATGTATCAAAGATTTCGACGGAGGAAATGTCAAAAGCATTCGGAGGCGTGGAAATCAGCGAGCAGGATAATGTCAGCAAAGTTCTGATCGCTGTCACAGAAGGTTCCTGTGAGGTTGGGACAACTTACTATTCAGATACACACGGCTATGAGGATCAGGTAAAGGTACTTCAGACAGTCAGTTATGATCTGACGGGAAATGTCATTTATCCAATCTGTCAGGTGGAAAATAAGGAAGCGGATGATGCACAGAAAGAAGCGGCTGCAGAGTTTTTAGAATATGTCGTCTCAGACGAAGCAAAAGCGATTTTTGAAAGTTATTATTTTGATACACAGGTAGAATAGAGAGAGTATCGTATTAGGAGGAAGGAAACATGGAAGAAGTCAGAAGGATCATGGCAGAACTGGACTGGAGTCCGCTTTGGATTTCTATGAAAACCGGTGTGGTTGCGACAGTAATCTCGTTTTTTTTAGGAATCTACGCGGCTAGAAAATCTGTTCAGGCGGGACCGAGACTAAAAGCGGTGCTGGATGGTATACTGACACTTCCGATGGTACTTCCTCCCACGGTTGCAGGTTTTTTTCTGCTACTCATATTCAGTGTGCGGCGGCCGTTTGGGGCATTTCTATATGGCAATTTTGACATCAAGGTCGTACAGTCCTGGGCCGGATGTGTGATCGCTGCGACGGTGATCGCATTCCCGCTGATGTATCGGAATGCACGGGCGGCATTTGAGCAGATCGACATCAATCTGATCCATGCGGCGCGGACACTTGGAATGTCAGAGTTTCGTATTTTCTGGACGGTAGTTATGCCGACCGCAGGTCCAGGAGTTACAGCGGGAACGATACTGGCATTTGCCCGGGCGCTCGGAGAATATGGGGCGACTTCGATGCTGGCGGGAAATATTCCGGGAAAGACGGGAACGATCTCCCAGAAGATCGCGATGGTCATTCAGGATGGTGATTATCTGACGGCAGGTGTATGGGTAGGGATCGTGATGGTGATCGCGTTTGGAATGATCTTCGTGTTGAATCTTTTGCTTGGAAGACGGATGAGACATATCAAGAGGTGGTAGTATGGCGATAGAAGTAAGGATACATAGAGAATTTGATGATTTTAAGCTGGATGTGCAGTTTCAGTCGGAAAGTAGAAGAATCGGGATCCTCGGAGCATCTGGATGTGGAAAGAGTCTTACACTAAAAAGCATTGCAGGGATTGAAAGACCTGAAACCGGGAAGATAGAATCCGCGGGGAAGGTCTTTTTTGATTCTGCAAAAAAAATATGGATGCCGCCGCAGGAGCGAAATGTCGGTTACTTGTTTCAGAATTACGCACTTTTCCCGACGATAACTGTGGAAAAGAATATTGGGATTGCACTTCGTTGTGGAAAAAAGGAAAAAGAAAAAAAAGTGCGGGACATGATTGACCGATTTTCCTTGCAGGGACTGGAAAAAAAACTTCCGGGGCAGTTGTCAGGAGGCCAGCAGCAGCGGACGGCGCTTGCGAGGATCATGATTTATGAGCCGGATATGATTCTGTTGGATGAGCCTTTTTCAGCATTGGACAGTTATTTGAAGGAACAGACACAGAGAGAATGTCTGGAACTGCTTCAAGATTATCCGGGCACTGTTATTTTGGTTTCGCACAGTCGGGATGAAATTTATCGTTTTAGTGAAGAAGTACTGGTGATGGATGGCGGAAAAGCTGTTATCCAAAAAACGGTCAAAGAGTTGTTTGAGCATCCGCAGAAAGTAGCTGCAGCGAAGCTGACCGGATGTAAAAATATTGAAGAGATTGTATGGAAAGACGGGAAACACCTGTATGTGCCGGGATGGGATATGGTGATTCCTGCTGGAATGGGAAACGTAGGCGATGCACAGGCAATCGGGATCCGGGCGCATGAATTTACAACAGAGCGTACAGAGTCAGACGGTGAACTTGTATTTCCGGTTTACAAACCGGAAGTGAAAGAGGATTTATTTGAGTATCATG
>ERZ772878.1776-NODE-1776-length-9576-cov-2.58334_pt1 | contig 9576 bp, 15 predicted proteins | sample MGYA00580578_ERZ772878 | MGnify/ENA primary metagenome ERZ772878 (study PRJEB29015, sample SAMEA2737686) | human gut metagenome | biome: human gut; feature: human-associated habitat; material: faeces | place: China | collected 2012 ...
CACATGAATATTCTGTTTTTTCTGACACCAAAGAGTGATGTGGCATTTATCTATTCTGACGCGAACCTGAGAGAAGCGATCGATCTGATGGAAGCGCACCGCTACTCCGCCCTGCCGATCCTTACGAAGCAGGGACGATATGCCGGAACGCTGACGGAGGGCGACCTGCTCTGGTACATGAAGAGCCATATGAACCAGAGTTTAAAGGATATGGAGCTGATCTCCGTCATGGAAGTAAAGCGCCGTCAGGACAACAGCCCGGTAAATGCCGGTGCGAAAATGGAAGATCTGCTGGACAAGGCGATGCAGCAGAACTTTGTCCCGGTACTCGATGACAATAAATCCTTTATCGGAATCATCACGCGACGCGATATCATGAAATATTTTTCCGGTTCCTATAAGAAAACAGGAAATGCTTAAGTTATTGGATTCCGGTCCAAATGGCTTTTTCCAGACTGTCGCATAAATTCCTGTCATTTTCTTCCAGCATCATTTTCTGCCGTCCGGTTATACTGATACCATCCCAGAAAAAGGTGGTGAGAAATGATGAATCAGGAAAAGAACGACAGCATCCAGTGCTCGATCCATAACTGCGTGCATCATGCGGAGAACGTGGATTACTGCACCTTAGACCGGATCCATGTCGGAACACACGAGGTCAATCCGACAAAAAAGGAATGTACCGACTGCGATTCCTTCCAGTGTAAGATGTGATGAGGGCGGGATTCAGACGCCTATGTGCATGGAATCAGAAAGTCCCTGAGTTTTGAACACCCAGGGACTTTTTCCATTATCAGACATCGAATATTCAGTTTTTCGGCAGATCAGATAATGTGATCCTGTCATATGCACCATTTTTTGAATCTTCGGGGTGTGGTTCCAGACCAATAATCGTAATCTCCTGTTGATCTGGTCCATATACCCAGTACATTCGTCTGGCTCCGCTATTTTTATTCTCCAGGTAAGATTGCCATACCCTGATTCCATATCTTTTAGACAGCGGTTGAATTTCATGAGTCTGCAGTCCCGGATAGAATGGGTCAGCCGACAGTTTTTTTAATGCATTACCCCATTTTTTATACAGCTCTTCATCTTTCTTCCGGATTGTTCCATCCCGGTGTTTCGTCTGAAGATCTGTCCATAAATCCATCATCTCCGGAATGCCCATTCTGATCGTAAATCCCATACATGACCTCTTTAGAAATCGGAAAGATCAACCGCCTCCGATACATTACCTTTCTTAAAGTTGGCAATTGCCCTGTCCATGTCTTTTAAAGTCCTTGCAGATACCGACTCCGGAACAGTCAGTTCTCTGGGTTCCAGAATAATGCATCCATTTTTATACTCTCTGACATTATAGTACTGGTATGCCGCACCACGGAGTGTTACCCGTTTCTTACTGTCAATATGAACCGTATAGTCTTTTACTGCCTCCATCTTCGTCACCTCCCGTTAATAACGGTGGGATTTCCCACTTATTATTATAATACGTTTTTTCATAGGTTCTGTCAATATCCATCAATTCATTCATAAAATTTCAGAATTTTCCCACAAAACAGGCACTATCATCATAAAGTACTATTTACCTGGAATTTCCTGCCCTCACCGGTGCCGGATCGAAGCTCGGATTGAACGCATAGAAATTTCTGGAATCGAGCCGGTCCTGGAGACCGCGGAGGGCTTCGCCGAAGCGCTGGAAATGGACGATCTCGCGTTTCCTTAAGAAACGGATCGGTTCACAGACATCGGGATCTGTCACGACACGAAGGATGTTGTCGTAGGTGCTCCGCGCTTTCTGTTCCGCAGCAAGGTCCTCAAACAGATCGGTGATCGGATCACCTTTCGACTGGAATTCGCAGGCATTAAACGGCACGCCGCCGGCTGCCTGGGGCCAGATCCCCGTGGTATGGTCGATATAGTACGGGCCGAATCCCTGCGCTTCCAGCTCCTCCGCTGTTAAGTTTCTCGTGAGCTGGTGAACGATCGCCGCGACGATCTCCAGATGGGCGAGCTCCTCCGTTCCGATATCCGTCAGAACCGCTTTCTGCTCCCCATACGGCATTGAGTAGCGCTGGGAGAGATAGCGCATGGACGCGCCCATTTCGCCGTCAGGTCCACCATATAGCAGAAACCTATAATATTTTCTTTAAAAAGCAGTCACAACTCCAGAATGTTTACGTTTATATTGGTGAGAGGTTGTGTAATCGTTGTTTTTATCTTATCTTTAGTATCTTTCCCATTTAAGAGGCGGCTCTTGCTTATGCAGGATGCCGCCTTCTCCCTACTTCTCTACATACCACACTTCCATCGCTCCACTTGATCTGCTGTGCCAGCACGCGCCCTGCAGGTCACCATCCTCCTGGAGATAATACCAGTCTCCGGAGCCGTCAGCCGGATCCACCTGCTTCGTATCAGGATTCCACCGATGCCAGCCGGTCCGGATGTATCCGTTTGCTCCGAAGAGGTAATGGTGGTGATTGATCAGGCGCCAGGCATTCGCTACCCAAGATCCGTCTTCAAGTTGCCACCACCAGCCGTGTGCGTCGTGCTGCCATCCTTCTACAATCTGTTTTTCTTCCGCAGATGGCCATGTCTTCATGAACTGCTCCGGCGTCTTAAATTTCTTTTTTATCCCGCTCGTCGATGATCCCCAGTCTGGCAACTGGAAGTGTGGCCTGTCCGGGATAGATTTCCAGTTACCGCCCCACTCAAGTCCGAGGGAAACTCCGATCGCACCTACACGGGAAAAGAAACCGTCAGCGTCATAGTATGCGCCACGGCCGTCAGCCCGGTAGATATCAAAGGCCGTCCCCCACTGGTGGAAGGAGCTGTAACTGGATCCGCGAGCGTTCGTCACCTTGTTGCCCGGTTTTGTTCTTCCCTGGGCATAAAATGCGTCTTGCTCCGCCACAGTGCGGAAGGTTTCGCCGATTTTGATCTTCAAGCCCTGTTCTGCGCATTTCTGCACAAGTGCCGCCGCGAGCTTCTGGAGCCGCGGATGGCACAAAGTAATATCTCTCACGTGATCACCTTCCTATTCTGCAAATACCCAATCATCAGCAAGCATATCCGCTTGTGATGCCAACCATCCCATCTGCACTCCAGATGTGCCCACAAATGCAATGGCTTTGTTGCCAATGGCATCATGCTCGCAATTCACAATCTGCCCAGATGCGTTCACATAGCTGATATTGGTTGCAATCTCAATGTACTGGCTTTTGCCATTCCATCCCTGTCTTGCTACTTTTAAACCACGTTTCAGATAGCGGATAGCGTCTGCAAATGAGAATGTAGCAGTACCGCCCAGCACCGGACAGTTTTTCTCATCTGCAATCTCCCATTCTTCAGACTGCATATTCATGAGCGTGTACTCTACACGCTGAGTCTCTCTGATATCAAGGAGATCTCCCTGATCAGAATCCTTCTGTCTGCACCGCATCATAATAGTTTCTTTTTCAGAATCCCAGTACCAGTATCCGCCCCAGCCTGGAAGTTTCACCTTAGCTCCGGATTTCATTTTTTCAAATGCTTCTTTAAATTTCATTTTTTACCTCTTTTCTTTCATAAAAGTTGACAGCCCGGAAGAATATACTTCCGGGTTGTTGCACCGGTGCAACTCTGGTATCAATCGTGATCTTCCGGAATCGTTACCCCGGCATGAATCAGTTTCTCCGTCACCGCCAGTCCTCGGATCAGAAACTCCGGCACATTATATCCACACTCCACTAAATTTTCCAAGATGCTCCGGATTTCATTTACAAGCAACGAGGTCAATGTAAACCAGCCCAGTAATACCAGAAATCCCAGATCAATTCCTAAAAGATCTTTTCCAAGATGAATAAACAATGCCGGAATCAAAAATGCGACGGCAATGATGATCCAGTAGCCTACTTTCTTCGCCGCTCCTTTCAATCCCGCCTTGCTGCTTTCTTTTCCCAGTTTTCTCGACTTATACCATCCAGTAAGCCAGTCCAGAATATTGCAGAGCAAATAGCCTGCAAATATATACCAATATGTTCCAAAAATCAGTGTCAGAATCATCACTACTGAGCCTGCCACAGCATTGTAGCGATCAATGAATGTTTTTGTCATATGTCTCACTCTCTTTCTTTAATAAAATTCAATACAACCGCCATCTGGTATGCTCGGCGTAGTTCCATCTATTACGAGCGGGGTTGATACTGTAAATCTGAGGAAAATCCAATGCTTGGAGTTACCACTGGATCCATAAGAAGAGTCTTCTTCTAATTTTGCAGTCAGAATTTTTCCTAAATCCAGTTTCGTTTCATCAGTAGATTTTAATATTCGTACTCCACGTCCGACAAAACTCCGGATATCCTCATCGCTCATTGTGACCGTGCTAAACGATGATTTAGGTCTATACTCATACAACATCACTAATAACATTTCATTAAGTCCCAAGGAAAAATGATTCATTGCAAACGAATTTCCTCCTGTGAGACGATCTCCTGATGGTGTCCACTTGTGGTTGTAGCAGTCATACGAATTGGCCCCACTCGAATTGCTCTTGAATGTCGTTTCACATGATGGATAGTTATATTCCTTCCATAATGTCTCGATAGATTTAGGCTTTGTCTTTCCTTGAATATTCACACTGTTACCATCATCCAGACCCGTATAATAATTCGTGCATGTAAAGTAATATGTTTGATTTGGATCTAATCCTGTAATATCCACATGGTTATTTCCGCCGCTCTGGTTAGGGTTGGATCCTGCACCTCTGTACTTCTCTATTCCGCCGCTCACTCCCGGTGCCCCAGATGTGGACATCCGAATGCGAACACCTTCCCACGGTCCCTGTGTGGGATTCGTCCAGCTGATGCGAATTGCTGTGCTGGAGAGAGCGGCAACGCTAAAAAGTATCGCAGATTGTGTTTCCATCGTTCCAGTCCGAAGTACTCCATCTTTCCAATACTTCAATCCTTTTTTTACATACTTATCTTCTGCTGTCGCTCCAGCAGTCTGACTTGCCAGGCTTGCTGTTGTAATCTTACCTGATCCATTATGTATTCCAGCCGGAATGGTAACAGACTGCCCTGCTAAAAGTCCCGTACTGGACCATGCACCGCGATCTTCCTGTGTTCCTGTAATCGTTTTACCATTAACAACCGCTGTCTTGCCTTTTCTTATGTCTGAGTCTGCCGCGGTTCCACTGGTCTGGCTTGCAAGGTCTTTTGCCGTTACGGTTCCCTTTCCATCGTGATATCCTCCCGGAACCGTTACAGACTCTCCTGCTGCTAAGGTCTTTTTCCAGCCAGACTGATCTAACATTGTTCCTGTTGTTGGATCGTCTCCAGAATCTCCTGTGATAGCTGTATACGGGGCAAGGACATGTTTACGATTGGCTGTACACTCATCTGATCCGGATCCGGCGGCTCCCTGCTTAACTAAATACGCATCTGCCACTCTTTTATTCCTCCTTCTTATTCTCCTGAAGCCACTTCTCTGTCTTTTTTCTCCAAAGCTTTGGCACCTCTTCAAGTGTCATTTCTCCTGACTTAATACGCATTCCATAAAATCTCGCCATTACACTGTCACTCCTTCCATCTGCTCTGCAAGGTCACTTGTCGCTTCTCCAAGATCTTTGATGGCCCCATCCTGTGTCGCCTGTCCCTCTTCCAAGGCATCCAGACGCTTCTCTTCGGCAGTTTTCTCCCGTAAACCGAAGAGAACCTTCACGGTGCCATCTTCCTGTTCTGTAGCCTGAATATGAGGTTCTATAAGAACCATTTCAGAATAAACACCGACAATAAGATCCGCACCATTCTTCACTGTGACCTCCTGAAGATTCTCCTGGGTAAGTCTTTTCCATAACAGGATCACATCATCAGCAGACTGGCAGATTACCTGCAACGCTGTGAGGGAAGCTCCCGCCTCCAGTTCGATGGTTGCGCCATCCTTTAGGATCAATTTATCTTTGTTCATATGAACTCCTTTCTGCCCTTCCTTATGGGCATAAACAATAGCCCTTGAATGGGCTTGTCTACGGGTAAAAAAAGGACCATCACGGTGTAATCACCGAAATGGTACTGGACTTAAGCATCGTTTTGTTGACGTCAACAAAATCGCATCGTCTTCCCGAGGCCGGGAATTAGGTATGTTAATAACAATTTGAGTAACAAATTTAAAATTACTGCAGATAATGGATACACTCAGCTATCTCAACTCATGGACGTTGGTGCATGGAGTGAGCCATTTGTTTTTGACATCCCGTATACGTCATCGCTTGCTCCTGCAAGTAATAATGCTGTCGGCATCGCAGAGAGAGGAATGCTTCACGCATTTGATTATGCGGGTAAACATTTTTACTGTATTGATGCTTCAAAGGGTTGGCAGAAATCGCCGTATGCTTTAAAGAGTGATTTGCTTAATCTTTCGCGAACTTTTGTGAGTGGGGATAGCTTTTCTGATGCGAAAGATTTATCAATCCCGCCAGGTATTTATGGAGTCAATCCAGGACTGAAAAACATCCCTGAAAACACCTATGGCTTATTGGAGGTTACAGCTGATACCGTAAACAACTGGAGGTTTTTAAAATTTACTCCGACCAATATAAAATCCCATTATCTTATGTTCTATAATGGATATGATAAAACGTGGAGTGAATGGGCACATTTTGCATCCACAACATAACAACAGGGAATAGTCATTTTTGTTAAACTATATATAATCCTCAACTTTTTCCAATTTTATACCAACTAATAAATTTCTTTTGCCAGATACTGCCAACCCATATTGCACTTCTAATGCGCGGCGATGATACAAGTAAAGTGCCATACACGCAGCCATCCGTAGTATTTATATCGGCTCCAAGCAGTAATCCGTAGAAATCTCCAATAGCATATTCTGTCATTGTCTCAGTCCCGGCATCAGCATTGACATCTGCTGTCATTGTTGGGAGTTTATAAAATCCTGCATGTTTCAACTGAGAAGGAGATGATAATGAACTAATATTCTCTAAAAAAGTGCTTCCTTTTTGAATTGGAACCAAATCTGACTTTGTTGCAAGCGTATATCTATCCGTCCAAGTGTTATTTTCATATGTGACCACCTTAAGCGTGTCCTTATCAACTTTAAGGATGGTAGAGCTCTCTCCGCCAAGTTGTTCTACACTGATATCGAAATAACGACCAAGTGGATAGCTATTGGAAAATTCGACGCTTTTTAACCCAGCTGGATTTACCTTTACACACTTACTCAAATTGTTATTAGTCGTATCAATCAGATCCTTCAGCGCCTTCCCCTGTGTGGCATCCAGCGGATTTCCTTCCACTGTAGCCAGAAGATTATTGACAATCTGAGATTTCGCCAGCAACTTGTTCGCGACCTGTTCTGCAAGCACGTCAAGAAGCTTCTGAGCAGTGACCTCTCCACCTCCTGCCAGATTCTCCGTATCCGTTGCAAGCATTTTCTCCAACTTTTTAAGCACCACCTGCGCCTTCGGTATACGTTTCAGTTCTCCGCCGTCTTCAGCAATAAAATACTGGTTGTCCGTCAGATCTGCGGCCGGTACCGTACACAGGTTTTTTGTCTTTGTTTCGCTCATTCTGTCTCCTTTCCGCAGGTCAAGTAAACTCCATCATTGTCCACCAGCTGAACCCCTGCATTGTCCGTAAGATAGATATTCAGATCCTTATCTCCGCCACCTTCATCAATCCGGCTGGCCGTCGCAAGAATTCCTCCAATTACGGTCCACATCCCTATGCCCCCTTAATCTTCAGAGGCAGATCCATGGATGGCTTTTCGAAATTACAGTACGCCGTAAACTGCCCTTCTTCTGTTACAATACGATCCACTTTGTCCCATTCTTTTCTAAGCCTTGTCTTCTCTGCTTTTGATGTTATATCAGCCGCACACTCAATGAATGGGCGGTCCGTATCCAGCATTCCTTCAACCTTAATTGTCTGCGCATACGGCGGTGTACTTGTCCATCCTGCCTCCGTCAGCGTCACTGATTTTTCCCCATACAGCCTGTTTACTGCCGTGTTGGTATTATTCATATCCAGTGCTCCGAAGCTCGTACCTTTCTGGGTGTACGTGGTCTCATCCTTTAATGTAACCTTCCCTTCCGTATCCGTTGTCATTTTATATTTCCGTTCTCCCTCAAAGAGATCATCCTTGTAATCAGTCTTTAACATCTGAAATCACCTCCTCCCAACGTGAATGCCAAAGACTTTCTTCCCGCAAGTGCTCCGGTGAAATTATTGTGCATGATGAGGCATGCCGATTCGATCCGGTTCAGCTCCTCCCATGTGATGAACGGCTGGTTATCCTGATAGGTTTTCCGCACTCCCACATCAAACGGATATGTTCCTTCACAAATATGGTCCACATTCGCCTCAAACCGGTTGATCTCATCAGCGTAAAATCCGTAATCTGTATACGTCTTATCCTCACCCATCTCCTCAAAAGGAAACTCTTTCCACAATTCTCTGGACATATCCCGGAGTTCATTCAGATTATTTTTGATCCGGTTATAATCCTCGATATTCATGAAGTCACTGGCCTTCCAATCTGTCTTAGGAGTCTGCCACATATCCCATTTCCCTCCTTGCCTTTACTGATCCGGAGAATGCTCCGTTAAAATTCAGCGTATGCTCGTAAATTCTGAGCAACAGCCCTGATACATATTTGTTTTCCAGATATGCCAAATCGTTCGCGTCAAGCCGCGGATCCCCACGATAGCTCAGATCATATTCCCGGTCCGCTTTCATGTAGTCCCCGATCCAGTCCGCCAGATCCGCTGCATGAACGATATCGGATACCAGAGGATTTTCCCAGGTCTCTACCGTTCCTGTTGTGCCAAGTTGACGGCTTACTTTCGCCTGCGATATCATGTACTCTTTTCCCGATATGATGACCTCACAGGCTCCCGATACCCCGGAAAGCTCCACGGTCGCAAAGTAACACCCTGATTCTACAATCTTCGCCGTCTGCCCCTCCTGTGCGTCCGTGATTGCACATGCAAGATCATATGAAGCGTTCGAAAAGTAAAATGTATATCGGTTATCCAATGCTGATACCGCTATCGTTTCCCTCGTGAGTTCTTTCACTGCTTCACTGCTCGGTCCGTAAATCGTGCGTACCACCTGCAGTTCCCTCACTTTTGCCAACTGTGTGCCCTTCGGCGTTTTCGTCAGTTCTTCGCCATACTGAAATTCATAATCGGTACTATCTCCGAAAATCACATTGTCGAGGATCACGCGGTTATATGGTGTTCCCTCTGTAAACTCCATGATCATCTGGTCAAATTCCGGAAATTCATGGTTTACTGTAATAGTCTCATCCAGCTTCGCGATTGTATAAGACTCCTGCTGCACTCCTGCAAGATACGTGTGAATGATCATCTTCTTAGGCGGATTCTGGCCGAATTCCAGCGTGATCCCAAAACATTTATATCCTGCTTCCATATCGATCTCCAGAGACGGGTTTTCCGTGAAGCTGCCGTCTGCTGCCGCCACCTGTTCTGATATATAGCCCGTGCTGATTTCTTCCGAAGCCTGACGGGGTAAAAAATATCTTGTTGATTTTACATCCGTATAGTCCCGCGCCGGT
>ERZ772878.1781-NODE-1781-length-9551-cov-2.97968_pt1 | contig 9551 bp, 7 predicted proteins | sample MGYA00580578_ERZ772878 | MGnify/ENA primary metagenome ERZ772878 (study PRJEB29015, sample SAMEA2737686) | human gut metagenome | biome: human gut; feature: human-associated habitat; material: faeces | place: China | collected 2012 ...
CGTGTACAAAGCAGTTCGAAATATCAGCCACGGACAGGTTTTCGATGAAAACTTTCTGATGATGGTTGCAACCGTCGGAGCCTTTGGCGTACAGGAGTTTTCAGAAGCAGTAGCCGTTATGTTGTTCTATCAGGTCGGTGAACTGTTCCAGAGCTATGCGGTCGGCAAATCCAGACAGTCCATCTCCGCGATGATGGATATCTGTCCGGAATATGCCAACATCGAGCAGAACGGCGTGCTGACACAGGTCGATCCGGATGACGTGGAGGTTGGCGATATCATCGTAATCAAACCGGGCGAGCGTATCCCTCTGGACGGCGTGGTGATCGAAGGAGAATCGCTTGTTGATACCGCAGCATTGACCGGCGAGTCGGTTCCGAGAAGTGCAAAGGCCGGTGATGAGATCATCAGCGGATGTGTGAACGGAAGCGGTACACTGAAAGTAAAAGTTACGAAAGAATTTGATGATTCTACGGTTGCGAAGATCCTGGAGCTGGTAGAGAATGCAAGCAGCAAGAAAGCAAAAGTAGAGAACTTTATTACAAAATTTGCAAAATATTATACTCCGGTTGTCACGATCGGAGCTGTGGTTCTGGCACTGGTTCCTCCACTGGTTCTTGGGGGCGGATTTGCAGAATGGATCCAGAGAGCCTGCATTTTCCTGGTTATCTCCTGCCCATGTGCACTGGTTATCTCGGTTCCGATGGGATTCTTCGGCGGAATCGGAGCAGCATCCAATGTTGGTGTGCTGGTAAAAGGAAGCAACTATCTGGAAGCCGTTGCTGAGATGACAACGATCGTATTTGATAAGACCGGAACACTTACAAAAGGCGAATTTAAGGTTGCACAGATCCAGCCGCAGGGCATGACAGAGACAGAACTTCTGGAGATTGCGGCTTTGGGAGAAGGTTACTCTACGCATCCGATCGCAAATTCGATCCGGGAATCTTACGGCAAAACTCCGGATATGAAGCGTACAGAAAATGCAAATGAGATCGCCGGACATGGTATTTCCATCACGGTTGACAACAAAGCAGTGCTGATCGGAAATGAAAAACTGATGAAAAAGGAAGGTATCGCTTACACCCCTTGCCAGAGCGGTGGAACCGTTGTCTATGTGGCATGTGACGGAAAATTTGCCGGAACTCTGGTGATTTCTGATACAGTAAAAGACGGTGCAAAAGAAGCCATAAGTGCTATGAAACAGGTTGGTGTCAAAAAATGCGTCATGCTGACCGGTGACCGCAAAGAGGCGGCTATGGAAGTGGCAAAAGAGCTTGGTATTGATGAAGTACATGCAGAACTGCTGCCGGCAGATAAGGTGGCACAGGTAGAACGCCTCCTGAGGGAAAAACCGAAGAAAGAAAAACTGGCATTTGTCGGAGATGGAATCAATGATGCTCCGGTACTGACAAGAGCGGATATCGGCATTGCCATGGGAAGCATGGGATCGGATGCAGCAATCGAGGCAGCCGATGTTGTGCTGATGGATGATGATGTCCGCAAGATCGCATCGATCGTAAGGATTTCCAGAAAAACACTGTCGATCGTAAAACAGAACATCGTTTTTGCACTCGGCGTAAAAGCAATCGTATTGCTGCTCGGAGCTTTTGGCGCAGCCAATATGTGGGAAGCTGTTTTCGCAGATGTCGGAGTTTCTGTCATTGCGATCCTGAACTCCATGCGTGCACTGAAAGAGAAGTAAGAAAAGGCAGACAGAAGAGAACGGTATAAAAAGAAAGAGACAAATCCAAAATCGGGTTTGTCTCATTTCTTCACTGTTCTTTTTGCATTTTTTTTATGTGGTTTTTCAAAGCGTCAAAGCTCTCTTTGCTGATTACGTGCTCGATGCGGCAGGCATCTTCCACGGCAGTTTTTTCGGAAACTCCCAGTTTCATCAGACAAGAGGAGATGAGCTGATGGCGTTCGTAGATCATTTCGGCGATTGCTCTGCCGGAATCGGTCAGATAAATAAATCCGGCCTTTGTCACTGTGATATGATTTTTCTCACGGAGATTTTTCATAGCGACGCTGACACTTGATTTTTTAAATCCAAGCTCATTGGCAACATCCACGGAACGGACCACCGGAAGCTGCTTGCTGAGCACTAATATGGTTTCCAGGTAATTTTCTGCTGATTCATTTACTATCATAAGTTGCTCCACCTCACGTTCTTTCCTATCGCAATAAGAAAAGTAAGTTTAGTATAGCATAGAAACGGAGCCTGGTCAAAGATATTTTTGTGAGAAATTGACAAAACTGTAACAAAGTTTATACTTTTTTCTTGACAGCTGCAAACATTTTTTATATGATATGCAATGTGGCGGAAGGCAAGGGGGCTTTGGGATACAGGCAATCGGCTTTTCGCTTCTTGCTATTCTAAAAACATTTTGATCATATGGAGGAACTAGAAATGAAAAAAGCAATGGCATTCTTACTTTGTACTGTAATGACAGCAGGTATGCTGGCAGGATGTGGCTCAAAAACAGCAGAGACAACTGCTTCTACAGAGACAGCAGCTTCTACAGAGACAGCAGCTTCCACAGAAGGCAGCGGTTCAGAAGCAGCAGAAAAGACTTCTGACAAAAAATGGGTTGTTGCAACCGACACGGTTTTCAAACCATTTGAGTATACCAATGATCAGAACGAATTCGTGGGAATCGACGTAGACCTTCTGGCAGCGATCGCAGAAGATCAGGGATTTGAGTATGAACTGCAGAGCCTTGGATGGGATGCAGGTGTTGCAGCTGTTCAGGCAGGACAGGCAGATGCTCTGATCGCAGGAGCAACGATCAAACAGGAACGTATCGATTCCGGATGGATCTTTTCTGATGGATATTATAACGCAACACAGACTTTCGTAGTATCTGAAGACAGCGACATCGCAAGCTACGAAGATCTGAAAGGCAAAAATGTGGCAGTAAAGAACGGTACTGCAGGTGCTGACTTTGCAAACAGCCTGAAAGATGAGTATGGATTTACTGTTACGGTATTTGAAGATTCACCGACGATGTATCAGGATGTTATCCTTGGCAACAGTGCAGCATGCGTAGAAGACACACCGATCATGGCAGCTTCTATCAAAGAAGGTAATCTGGCACTGAAGATTCCGGAAGGTATGGAGAGCGACGGTGCACCTTACGGACTGGCAATCATGGACGAGAAAAACCAGGAACTGCTGGATATGTTCAACAAAGGACTGGAAGACATCAAAGCAAACGGTACTTACGATGAGATCATCGCAAAATATCTGGGCGAATAATCAGAAGAATAAAAAGGGCAACTCTTAGAGGATACCCTATGCATGGAAGCACGGGACCGGTTTTGGATTCCGTGCTTCTTACGCTATCACAAAATACCTTTTGACCAGGCAATAGATGTTATGATACAATAAATAACAGCAGAATCAAAAGCCGGAAAATGCACAGCAGTGTTTTAAGGTATTTTGAATCTCAATCTTATAAAAATACAAAGGAAGGAGAAAGAACATGATTGCAATTTTACAGTCTTACAGTTCCATGCTTCTTGGAGCACTCGGAAAGACTTTGCTTCTTACACTGCTGTCATTGCTTTTTGCCATGATCATCGGTATGATCTTTGCATTGATGAATGTAGGAAGAAACCGTGTACTGAACTGTATCGGTACCATTTATGTTGATGCGGTGCGAGGTGTTCCGCTGATTGTTCTGGCATATTTTATTTACTTCGGTGTGCCGTCCGGCATGAAAATGATGGGGGCGACCGATTTCAGGCTCAGTGCACTTCAGGCAGGTACGATCGCTCTTGCGATGAACTGCGGTGATCATCCGTGCAGGTATTCAGAGTGTGGACAAAGGACAGATGGAGGCGAGTCGAAGCCTCGGACTTTCCTATGCAAAAAGTATGCGGCTGGTTATCCTGCCACAGGCGATCCGTACGATGGTTCCGTCCATCATCAACCAGTTCATCATCACACTGAAAGATACCTCGATCCTGTCCGTTATCGGATTCCCGGAACTTACCAACATGGGTAAGACGATCGCCGGAAATACGTTCAAGAGTCTTCAGACCTGGGCGATTGTCGGTATCATGTACATGATCGTTATCGTAGCTTTGAGTAAGCTTGCGAAGAGAATCGAGAGGAGGATCGACCGTGGCAGATAAGACAGTAAAAGTACATGTTTCCAATTTAAAGAAAAGCTTTGGAAAACTGGAAGTATTGAAAGATATCAGCATGGATATCCATGAAGGTGAAGTGGTCGTACTGCTCGGACCTTCCGGAAGCGGTAAATCTACCTTTCTTCGATGCCTGAATCAGCTGGAAATTGCGACCGAAGGCGAGATCATTGTGGATGGAAACAATATCACAGACAAGCACACCGACATCAACAAAGTGCGTGAGAACATCGGGATGGTATTCCAGCATTTTAACCTGTTCCCGCACAAGACCGTTCTGGAAAATATCATGCTGGCTCCGGTAGAACTGAAAAAAATGACAAAAGAGCAGGCAAAGGAAAAAGGACTTCAGCTGTTAAAGCGTGTTGGCATGTTTGACAAGGCAGATGTTTATCCGAATATGCTCTCCGGCGGACAGAAACAGCGTGTTGCGATCGCAAGAGCACTGGCGATGAGCCCGGATATCATGCTGTTTGACGAGCCGACCTCTGCACTGGACCCGGAGATGGTAGGAGAAGTTCTGAATGTTATGAAAGAACTGGCAGCCGATGGCATGACTATGGTCATCGTCACACACGAGATCGGTTTTGCAAGAGAAGTGGCAGACCGTGTTGTGTTCATGGACGGAGGCTACATCGTAGAACAGGGCACGCCGGAGGAAGTAATCCGCAATCCAAAAGAAGCACGTACCATTGATTTCCTGAATAAAGTTCTGTAAGTAGCATTCTTGAATGTTTATGCATAAAAATGCAGATAATATAATGATCTGGAAGGAGGAACAATATGAAAAAAATTATTACGATCAGCCGCGAATTTGGTGCCGGCGGCGGCGAAATCGGTCGAAAAGTGGCAGAGCGTCTTGGATATCATTATTATGATAAAGAGCTGATCCTGAGAAGTGCCGACACATCCAAGGTAGATGTGGAGAGTATGCGTCGCTGGGACGAGAAAGTTCCGGCCAATTTCGGATTTGCCCAGAGCCTGTTTAACTTTTACAACAAGCCGCTTAACGAGACCCTGTTTGAAGCACAGACAAAGGTGATCCGCGAAATCGGCGAGAAAGGCAACTGTGTGATTGTCGGCAGAAATGCCAATACAATCCTTAAAGAATTTGACGGCGGTCTGCATATTTTTGTCCATGCATCACCATACTGGCGTATGATGCGTATGAAAGACAAAATGCCGGATGCAACGGAGGCAAAGATCAGCGATGAGATCCGTTCCATTGACAAGACGCGGAAGAAGTATTGTTCTTACTATACCAATACCGAATTTGGTGTGGCAGATTATTATGATCTCTGCCTGAGCACTTCAACACTTGGCATTGATACCTGCGTCGATTTGATCTGCGACCTTGCACAAAAGTAAAGGATATCATCACAAGAAAGAGTATCTTCTGAAAAGGCAGCAAACAGCAGAATGGTACATAAAAAGAGCATTTTCATCGAATCCACAAAGGGTGGTTTTCGTTGGAAATGCTCTTTTTTATGATCCTGAAAAATCAAGAATTTGATATCAGATCAAGTTTACAGATCATATTCTCCGATCACGCTGATACCGACACCGTAACCACCAGGTCCGATGTGGCAGGAAATGCTGAAAGAAAGCGAATCATAGTAGACATCCATTTCAGGGAAGGACGCAGAAAGCATATCTGTCCATTCTTTTTCCTGCTCTGCACTAAGACCGGCACCTGCAGCACCGAGACGCAGACGTTCTTTCGGGATACCCTGGAAACGGGTTTCAAAATCATTTTTCAGAGCTTCGATCATGCGAAGTTTGGCCTTTTTCATGCCACGCACTTTTGCAAATGCATCCAGACGTTCGCCCTGGATCGTCAGAACCGGTTTGATGTTGAGGACAGAACCAAGGGCAGCACCGGCAGCAGTCACCCGGCCGCCTCTTTTGAGAAATTCCAGTGTATCGACGGCAATGTAAATGCTGGAGTTGAAAGCATTTGTTTCCAGAAGTTCCTTGATCTTTGCAGCCGAAGCTCCAAGATCTGCGTAATGTTTGGCTTCCATTACGGAAATCCGCATGGTAACAGAGATGCGGTGGTTATTGGCTACCTGAACTTTGCCGTCATAATCCAGAGCAAGTCCCATAGCAGCTTCGCAGGAAGCACTCAGCCCACTGGACATGGGAATATAGATAATTTCATCGTAACCGGAGTTTAAGATCTCATCCCACATATCCATGACATCGCCGGGGGATGGCTGTGAAGTAGATACGTTCTGATTGCCGGTCAGTGCAGCAAAAAAAGAATCGTGGGTAAGGTCAAGCCCTTCGTAGTGTGTTTCTCCGTCGATGATCACCGGCATCTGCATCAGAAAAATGCCAAGGACATCGGCCTCCTGTTTTGTGATACCACTGTTGGTGTCCGTCATAACGGCTGTTTTCATAGGTATGATCCTCCTTGTTTTTATCTATTAGGGTGCCGGAACGATTCCGGCTTATATCGGCTGCTCAATGTGTCCGCGTGCTGCCCCAGAAAAACAGAGCTACTGTTCCAGGACCGGTGTGACTTCCAATCGCAGTGCCGATAGAATGAATTTCTACTTTTCCATTTAAATTTGGAAAACGTGCCTCCACGAGATCTGCAACAGCTCTGGCATTGTCCATACAGGCAGACTGCGAAATATAACATTTTCCATTGTATTCCAAACCATTATCCGCAAATTCTTCCATTTTGTCAACAATCGCACGGATAACTTTCTTTTTTGTGCGGATCTTCTGGCGTGGAATCAGCTTCCCTTCGTCATTCATGTTCAAAAGTGGGCAGATGCCGAGCAGACCACCGATGGTACCGGCTGTCTTGGAAATACGTCCACCTTTGATGTAAAAGGTAAGATCCGTAGAAAAAAACCAGTGATGCAGATTCAGGCGATGCTGCATTGCCCAGTCGTACAACTGTTCAAGTGTGTACCCGTTATCGCGAAGATCTGCGAGACGATTCATAAACAGACCATATCCGGAAGAAGCTCCGAGAGAATCTACAATATAAATCTTACGCTCCGGGTAGCGTTCTTCCAATGTCTCCTTTGCAATCATGGCGGAATTGATAACGCCGGAAATGCCGGATGAGAGCGTTACATGCAAAATATCTTTGCCCTCTTTCAGAAAAGACTCAAAATAATGTTCAAATTCATCGGCATTTACCTGCGAAGTCTTTGCGGAAGCACCGTTTTGCAGGGCAAGATAGAACTGATCAAACGGTACGGATTTTCCAAGATCATCTTCATATTCTTTGCCGTTCAGTTCGTAATGAAAACATATATAAGAAATATTACGGCTGTTAAAATGTTCTTCTGTAAGATCTGCTGTAGAGCAGCAACTGAGAATAAAATCATTCATATGCATGAACCTCTCTGTTTTGTGGAATTTCATTTGCTGTTTATTGTAACACTTTTCAGTTAGGGATTCAATCTCAGAAATATTGAAAATATGGAACCTGAAAAACAGATGACTTGAAAATAGTTTTAAGACAGCTTGACAAATGTCGGTAAGGTTGGTAAGATACCGATAGAATATCAGAACACGTCGAAGAGACGAGTAGGATGCGGAAAGCTTCAGAGAGAAGTGCGTATGGTGTGAACACTTCAGCGGGAAACATCTGAAAACTACCTCTGAGTGGCCCCAATTCGGTCCGGTGACTCCGTTATCGTCAAATAAGTGGTTTTACAGTCTGCCTGAAGCATTTTACGGCAAAGAGACAGACGAGACAAACAGGGTGGAACCGCGGGTAAGAAAACTCGCCCCTTGCATTGCAGATGTGCATTGCAGGGGGCTTTCGTTTTGAGTAAAAGAAAGGAAGATAAAACGATGATTATTACATTAAAAGACGGATCAACAAAAGAATATGATCAGGCAATGAGTGTACTGGATATCGCAAAAGATATCAGCGAAGGTCTGGCAAGAGTGGCATGTGCCGGTGAAGTAGACGGAGAATTAGTCGATCTGCGTACCGTTGTAGACAAAGACTGCAATTTAAACATTCTGACTTTTGAAAGCGAAGGCGGTGCATGGGCATTCCATCACACCACTTCTCACATCATGGCACAGGCGATCAAGAGACTGTACCCGGGTGTAAAGCTTGCAATCGGACCTTCCGTGGCAGACGGATTCTACTATGATGTGGACAGTGAAACACCGCTGACAGCAGAAGATCTGGTGAAGATCGAAGCAGAAATGAAAAAGATTGTAAAAGAAGCTCTGCCGATCACACGTTTCACAAAGTCCAGAGAAGAAGCAATCGCATATTTCAAAGAAAAAGAAGAACCATATAAAGTAGAACTGATCGAAGACCTTCCGGAAGATGCCGAAATCAGCTTCTATCAGCAGGGTGAGTTCGTAGACCTCTGTGCAGGACCTCATCTGATGAGCACCAAACCGATAAAAGCATTTAAACTGACCAGTCTTGCAGGTGCATACTGGAGAGGCAGTGAGAAAAACAAGATGCTGACCAGAATTTACGGTACTTCTTTCACAAAGAAAGCAGATCTGGAAGAATATCTGAACCGTATGGAAGAAGCAAAGAAACGTGACCACAGAAAACTGGGCAAAGAGCTTGGACTGTTTATGATGCGTGAAGAAGGTCCTGGATTCCCATTCTTCCTGCCAAAAGGAATGGTTCTGAAAAATACACTGCTGGATTACTGGAGAGAGATCCACAGAAAGAACGGTTATGTGGAAATTTCCACTCCGATCATGCTTAGCCGCCATCTGTGGGAGACATCCGGTCACTGGGATCATTATAAGGAAAATATGTACACAACCGTTATCGATGACACGGATTTCGCGATCAAACCGATGAACTGCCCTGGCGGAATCCTGGTATACCAGTCAGAACCGCGTTCTTACCGTGATCTGCCGCTGCGTATGGGAGAGCTTGGACTGGTTCACCGTCATGAGAAATCCGGTCAGCTGCACGGACTGATGCGTGTACGCTGCTTCACACAGGACGATGCTCATATCTTTATGATGCCGGAGCAGATCCGTGACGAGATCAAAGGTGTAGCAAGACTGATCGATGAAGTATATCAGCTGTTTGGATTTAAATATCATGTAGAACTGTCCACCCGTCCGGAAGATTCCATGGGAAGTGACGAAGACTGGGAGATGGCTACGGAAGCACTGAGAGGTGCACTGGATGATCTGGGACTGCCGTATGTAGTAAATGAAGGAGACGGAGCATTCTACGGACCGAAGATCGACTTCCATCTGGAAGACTCCATCGGAAGAACCTGGCAGTGCGGTACGATCCAGCTTGACTTCCAGCTGCCGCTGCGATTCAACTGCGAATACATTGGTGCAGACGGCGAGAAACATCGTCCGATCATGATCCACCGTGTAGCATTCGGTTCTATCGAGCGTTTCATCGGTATCCTGATCGAGCA
>ERZ772878.1783-NODE-1783-length-9542-cov-30.4093_pt1 | contig 9542 bp, 7 predicted proteins | sample MGYA00580578_ERZ772878 | MGnify/ENA primary metagenome ERZ772878 (study PRJEB29015, sample SAMEA2737686) | human gut metagenome | biome: human gut; feature: human-associated habitat; material: faeces | place: China | collected 2012 ...
GCACGTTAAATCATATCAGGCGTAATACCACAACCCTTAAGTTAGCGCTTATGGGAAAAACCCCCTCTTAACTCGGTTTATCCCCGCTGGCGCGGGGAACACTACGTGGAGAATATTTGCAACACCCGCAAGAACGGTTTATCCCCGCTGGCGCGGGGAACACGCCGCCATGTCAGGAACACCAGAGCCGCCCGACGGTTTATCCCCGCTGGCGCGGGGAACACAAAACCCAGCTTGTACTGAAAATGATAGACGTCGGTTTATCCCCGCTGGCGCGGGGAACACATAATCGCCCAGGCGCGAAACGCCTCGAACGACGGTTTATCCCCGCTGGCGCGGGGAACACCAGTGCTGTAAACGATTGAACCAGCTGATCCAGGGTTTATCCCCGCTGGCGCGGGGAACACCCGCGATTCATCCAGCACGGCAATTTAATGTTCGGTTTATCCCCGCTGGCGCGGGGAACACGCACCTAATTTTATTTGCCAATCTGGATTGCGCGGTTTATCCCCGCTGGCGCGGGGAACACTTGGCTGGGGGCCGCGTTTAGTGGCGCAACAACGGTTTATCCCCGCTGGCGCGGGGAACACGTTGGTGCCAGTGCAATATCACGTAAATTATTCGGTTTATCCCCGCTGGCGCGGGGAACACACTAAGCATACATAACTGTTTTTAAACAAATTTATTCCGCATCAACAATCTACCAACTAAATTAAAACATTTCCTTATTTTTAAAGAACGGATAACTTATTGATTATCAACAGGAAGAAAAGAAACCAAACGCAACCCATCCAAATCCACCGGAATACGTCTATTTTCACCCCAGGTCTGAAATTCAAAACCTGACTCGGTATTGGTCGCCCAAGCCATCACTACATTTCCGCAACCTGCCAGTTGAGAGATTTGCTGCCAGATCATCTCCCGAATACGTTTGGATGTATCTCCGACATACACACCGGCACGCACTTCCAGTAGCCAGATAGCGAGCCGTCCACGTAAACGTGGAGGAACATTTTCCGTTACAACTACGATCATACTCATCCGCCGCGTCCTCGATGACCGCTATCGCCTAAGGTTTCAGGTTCAGGGATGGCAGGCGGTAACATATCCGGCGCGGGTTGTGGTGGTTCAATTTCACCAGCGGCAAGCACTTCCTCAATTAACGGAATTAACTTGCCCGTTAATTTACTACTACGGAAAATATCGCGACAGGCCAACCTGACTTCTTTATCTGGTTCTGCGGGTTGCCTCGCTGCTATTTCAAATGCCTTTGGCACAACCAAATCAAATTTAATGATATCGGCTATGTCATAAACAAATGAAAGCGGTTTGCCGCTATGGATAAAACCAATAGCGGGCGCATATCCCGCAGCTAATACTGCAGCTTCAGAAATACCGTACAGGCATGATGTGGCAGCACTGATGCAACGATTGACAACATCGCCTTTTTCCCAGTCTTTAGGATCGTATTTGCGACCATTCCATTTCACACCATATTGTTTCGCCAGTAATGCATACGTCTGGCGAACGCGGGATCCCTCAATTCCCCGTAACTGCTCCACTGAACGGCGAGCTGGCGGTGGCTCACGAAAACGTAATTCATACATTTTGCGCACCACCTTCAGGCGTAGATCTTCCGTTAAAGCCAGCTTTGCCTGGTAGAGTAACTTATCAGCACGCGCCCCACCGGGTTGTCCGGAAGAGTAGACGCGAACACCCACTTCACCGACCCAGACCAGTAGCGTCCCCACCGTGGCGGCCAGATGCACCGCCGCGTGGGAAACTCTCGTTCCCGGTTCGAGCATAATGCAGGCGACCGATCCCACCGGAATGTGCGTGCGGATCCCGGTTTTGTCGATCAGCACGAAAGCGCCGTCCAGTACGTCGATTTGACCGTACTGGAGGAAGATCATGGAGGTGCGATCTTTTAACGGGATCGGGCTCAGCGGTACAAACGTCACGCCTCTGCTCCAGGTTTGATCAGCATCAGACCACAACCGAACGCCCGGCTTTTGCCATACCCCTGACTGAGACGTTGCAGAAATAACCCAGGATCGGTGACCGTAAGCATCCCCGTATAATCCACACTACTGAACTGGATCAGTTGCCAGGAGTTTTCCCGCCGGAGTTGTTGTTGTCGGTAGGCATCAACCGAGGTATCCAGTAGTGTAAAACCACTTCTTTCCCCCTGCGCTGCCAGCCAGTCCAGCGCCGCCTGTTGTTGATGCAACCAGACATCACTTCCTTCCGCCTGTCCCCTCACCTGCCGTTTCGCCTCCATCAGCAGATCGTGGCGCTTGCCCGCTTTACAGATTGTTGGATTCGCCCGCAGGTTGAAACAAAGTTGTTGTCCGGTACTCAGCTCGGGCGTAAATGACCGGCATTCGATGGTGAAAGTTTCACTTTCCGCCGGGCGTTCCTGCGAGAGGACAAAAAAGCGAAACGCGCCCTGGAGTTCTTCCCGACGATAAAGAAATTGCCTTTCTTTGCCGCCAGGGAAGAGATCCCACAACCACTGATGCATCACATATTCACCGCGATCCACCAGATGCAGCAACTGCGCAGGCGAAAGCTGGCCGGTATGTAAGGTTATTCTTGAGAGGTACATGGTTCCTCCTTGCTGAGCCACGGCCCCTGATTGATGGTGCGTTCCCCAAACAGCCACTGCTGACGATTTAAAGGAACATCCCGGCGGCGTAATATTTTGCTTGCGACCAAACCATCGTGCTCCCCTTCCCACCAGCATTCATCCTGAAGTTTCGGGAGTGAGACTTTCAGTTCGCGGAAACGATCCTGATACTGTTGGTATGCGTTACGTAAGACATCAGACGCGTTGCCTTCGAGCAGTAACGGCGCAAGTGGTAACGCCAGCGGATGACTTTTTCGCCCCAGATAAAGCGGAAAAACCGGATGGCGTAAACCGTCCTGCAACTGTTCGAGGCTGTAAGGCGCATCGGGGGTTGTTGCCACCGCCACCATCCACCAGGCATCGGTGTAGTAGTCGCGCCGGGAGATAATCGCGCTCAAAAGCTCAGGGTCGCTCAACTCTTCGCGACGGCTGAAATAACGTGCTTTACGCACCTCTTTTGGCATCTGGAGCGTGTGATAATCCCGTGCCCAGCGCGGGTTACGGCTGGCGCAAACCACCAGTGAATAGTGGCGATTAAACGCGTTTAAGCGTTCGGTATCATCACGCCGAATCCCTACCCCGGCAGCCAGTAGCCCCAGCAATGCTGAGCGCGAAGGAAGTTCATGGGTATGACGAACTTCACCTGGAGCATCGACACCCCAGGACGCCATCGGCCCATGAAGCTGAAAAATCAGATATTGGCTCATAAGCCGCCCCTTACGCGCAGATAAAGTCCAGCACGTCCTTCATGCTTCCCTGTTTGTTCATCACGTCAAAACTTGCGTAATCGGTCTTCTGTTCGTAGACCGTATTCATATTTTCGCGAAGAGTTGTAATACGCTGCACCGCCACCTCTAACTGACGGGTGCCATTAATGGGTTCATAGAAAGCTGCCGCCAGAGAACGCGGTTGATCGGTGCCTTTTTCTGCCAGCGCCCAGGAGGCGTAGGCACGGCTGGCAAAGCTGTTCTGTTTGCCGGTTGGGGAGACTTTAAGTGCGGCTTCCGTAAAGGCACGTATGGTCTGATTAGCTAACGCTTCGTCACCGCCAAGGTTTTCGACCAGCAGATCTTTATCAATGCAGATATAGGTGTAGAACAGTGCAGAACCGAATCCGGTTTCACCAAGATGCCCGGCACCGGCATCTTCAGAAGCCTGGCGCAAATCATCAACGGCGGTGAAAAAATCATCTTCGACAATCGTTTCACTGACACCAAATGCGTGCGCTACCTGGCAGGCGGCTTCAACATTAAACTCGGGTTTATTCGCCAGCATACGACCAAACATGGCAATATCTACCGCCATACGGTCTTTGCGTAACAACGCGAGATCTTCCTCTTTTGGCGCGCGCTTTTCTTCTGCAAGCTGATGGGCCAGCACTTTTACGGCGTCAAATTCTGCCGGGCTGATATGGACTAACTGTTCAGTTTCGGCGTTAGTGAGCGGATCTTTTGGTTTTTTGTCGTTTTTAGCTTTCCCAAGATAATCTGCAATTTTTGCCGCCCATTCGATGGCTTTTTTCTCTTCGATTCCTTTCTCAATCAGGATAGTTGCCGCCTCACGCGCAATACGCCCACTGCGAATACCAATATGGCCCGCCAGTGCCTGTTCAAAAAGTGCAGAAGTGCGCCACGCACGTTTCAGACTTTGCGAGGAAACGCGCAGACGCGTTGCTCCACCCAGCACCACAGTTTTTGGCGCACCGGTATCATCACGGTTAAGGTTGGCAGCAGGGTAAGCGGTTAACAAATGAAGCTGAATAAATGTTGTCATGAGATAGTCCTTTATTGATTTTGTTCGTTATCGGCGTCGCCAGCCTGGTAATATTCCAGCGCCCAGCGGATACGGATAAATTCGGTTGGCCGCTGCTGGCGGCGGTGATGATTGAGCAGGTCGTCGCTCTCCTGGCACCAACGGAAGACCCCCTCTGCCAGAGAGTCAAGATTGACGGAACCGTTTAATAATCTGACTGCGCGGCGTAACTGGCGCAGTAATTCATCCGGTGTTTTTACTGCCGACAGACGAGTAAAACGCCCCTTTGACATTACCGCCGCCAGCTGCGCGGCAAAAGGCTGCCGTTCATCAATAGCTTTAACATTGGCGCTAACTGCGGCTATCAGCGCCAGTGCGGTGATACGCCACTCAGGTTCATCCTGCCACTTTATTTGTCTGTTCTTCAGAAACAGGCGAAATCCATCCGTCAGACAAACATCATTAACCGTCGTACTACGCCGCAGACTGGCACGTTCGCCACGTTTCTCCTGCAATTCCTCGTGCCATTTGCGCAGCGTGGCTTTGTGCTCCTCTTTTACAATACTCATTCAGCAGCCTCCTGCTTTTTCTCCCTGGCGGCTTTAGCACTTTGCTTCTCCGCCGATGTTGTAAAATATTTCTTGCGCGCGGTCATGACGCGTTCCAGATCAACGGGCTCATAAGGATTGGTGAATACACGCTCGTCAAAATCCTGACGTGCGAATAACCAAATTTCCTTATTCCATTTGCTGAGTAATTCATCCGCATCCTGACCTTCTTCAATTTGGCGCACTAACCTCAGAAAGCGATGCTGAGTTTTGTTCCAGAAGTCGATATCCACAAAACTAAAATCACCCCTTGCACCTTTTGGATCGGAGAACCATGCTTCTTTCAATGCACTCCGTAACAGACTTAGAATCCGTGAAGCTGTTTGCGCAGCCAGCCGCAGCTTCGGTATCTGACCTTCTTTTTTATCGAGCAGCAGCGGGAAATGGTGTTCGTACCAACAGCGCGCTTTCATGTTGTCGAAATCATAGCCAAATCCCCACAGGCCCACTTTTGCCTGCTTGAGACTGCTGGCATTGAAGAGTTTCACCACCAGCGCGGGAAGTTCCGTATTGTTTTCTGATTTACCCGTTTCGATAAGGCCTAACCAGTCACGCCAGATTAAACCGCCCGGTTGTGGTTTAACGGAGTAAAACTCGCCACCCTCTTTAAGTGGTACACGGTAAGGCGTTAAGGGATGCTGCCACATGGCATAATTCGCACCGTAATTTTTGGTCGTCATCAGGCTCAGGAGCGCGTCGCTCTGCTCACCGCAAATATCGCAGTTGCCGACTGTCGTGGTATTAAAATCAATACGAATACGGCGAGGCATTCCCCAGTACGCCTGGAGTTTATTGACCTGCTCATCGGTTACCACCGCACCGGCCAGTTCGCTGGTGCGCGTCGGGCCAAGCCAGGGGAAAACCAGATCGTCAAATTTTTTGGGTAGCGGTAAATCGGCTTCATCCTGCGGCATGACATTGATCCACAGTTTGCGCCACAAGGGAGTTTGTTGATTACCCTGATATTCCTGTAATTCAATCAGAGTGGTCATCGGCCCACCGCCGCGTAAACCGGTGCGGTAGCCTTTGCCACCTGACGGCGCATTCAACTGTAGGGAGAACAGAGCTAACGCAGAACAATGTGGGCACAGGTATTCCGTTACACCACGCTTGATAAAGTGGTCTTTATTAAACTTCGTTGTTTGAGCGCCGGGAATCTCAGGCAGTAGCGAAGCGACCGGAACTTTATCTCCGGTGAGCGCCTCGAAATCCTGCATAAATGAAGGGGAATCTGGCCCAAACTGGAAAGCATGTTCTAATGACTGCAATGCTTCCCGTAGCTTTTCAGCTTCCAGTCCGTCTTCCCAGATATCATCCCAACGACGATGATCTTTTGGCGCGAAGCTGGTTTGTAGTAGCCCCAGCAAAAACTGCCATACCGCACCCTGGAGATCTGCCCGCGGCGCAGAAATATCGACAACATTTTCATCCGCCAGATCGACTGGCGCCAGTTTGCCTGTCGTTCCGTCTTTAAAACGAACGGGCAACCACGGGGTTGTCAGAAGTGAAAACGAGTTCATACGCATCCTCTCGTAAAAAAGACCATCCCAGGTCGGTTGTCCATCTTTCCATCCTTTTCGGTGTATCAACTATTCAGAGAGTCCTGTCGCAGACATCTCAACCAACCTTGCCAATCAATCCTTCCGTAGCCGAATACCCGCAACTTTCGTCATCGTTGACTAAAATCACGTTTGCCATCTCCGGATCTTGTCGCTGTTCAATGCACCACAGCCTGAACGCCTCTCCCTCCAGTAAAGAAAACTCATCCCGATGTTTTTTCCACCAGCTTCGGCGCACTCTGACAACGCTCATTTCCCATGCGTGAGCACCGGTGGCATAAGGCTTCACCACACCGTCAATACAGGTAGCCAGCCACAGGGAAACAGACTCCTCAGCCAGACGTGTCGACAGTTTTTCCGGGAGGTAATCGTTGATATTGGCGGCATAGCCGGGCCTGAAGTTCAGCACAAACTTTTTAGCCATTGCGCGATCACAGTAATATTTGCCCACTTGCTCCTGCTCGCTGCGGGCAAATCCTTCCGGCATTACCACGTCCTCACCGTAGACGGATTCAATAAGAAGCCGGGCTGCGTGTGGCATCTGAATAGCACCTTGCTCACGCAGCACACGCTGCGTCAGCCAGATTCGCCCATGATCGGGATAGACAAATGCACTGTTACGCATGGCACTGCCAAACCATTCGTCGCCAGGAGAGTCGTCCCAGACGGGAGCCAGAATCAGCAATTCAGGGGGGGAACGCTCGTCCTTTCCGTCACGCTTTAACTGACCATTAATATCGCGGATATGCCGCTGTAATCGTCCTGCTCGCTGAATCAGCAAATCAACAGGGGCCAGGTCGGAGATCATTTCGTCCAGGTCAATATCCACGCTTTGCTCAATTACTTGTGTACAAACAATGACTTGCGACGCTCTCTGTAAACTACAATATTTACCAAAGCGTGCCAGCGTTTCCGTTTCAATTCGCTGGCGATCGCTAAAAGCAAAGCGGCTATGAAAAAGTGAAAGGCTGGAAGCAGGAATGACGCCGCGGGCAAGCAGCTGACGATGAACCTTAATAGCGTCATCGACAGAATTCCGGATCCAGGCGATGCATTTCCCCTGACTTACCGCCGATTCGATACGCGCAATACACTCTTGTTCACTATGAAGCCAACCCACGCTGACGCTACGCTCAACGTCTTTGCGCGTCGCTACCCGGTGTGAGTTCACATCGGATTTCGTGACATGCGTCAGCCAGGGGTAATCATCCTTTTCCAGGAACGGAGCTTCTTGCTGGCCCTCTGTACCCCGCGCAAAGGCAGCGACGAGTTTGTCGCGCTGCTGTTGAGATAACGTGGCAGAAAGCAAAATAACGCTGTTTCCGCCACGCGCCTGCCGCTCGATCAACCCTTCAAGAATGCACGACATGTAAGCGTCACAGGCGTGGATCTCATCAGCCAGCAGGATTTTGTTACTCAGCCCCAGAAGCCGCAGATTATTATGTTTGAACGGCATCACCGCCATCATCGCCTGATCCAGCGTGCCGACGCCAATTTCAGCCAGCAACGCCTTCTTGTTACTGTCGGCAAACCAGGCCGCACATCCCTGACTGAACGTTTGTTCATCCGGTTCTTCTGACCCGACTAAATCACCAGACCAGAGTGATTCATTAAAGCGGTCCATTAATGTGCGGGCACTATGTGCCAGCACCAGGCTGGGGCGGGATTCTGGCGAATAGAAAGCAAGCCAGGTTTTGACCAGCCGATCGTACATGGCATTGGCCGTTGCCATTGTTGGCAGACCAAAAAACAGCCCCTGAGCTTTCCCCGCAGCTATCAACCTGTGCGCCAGGATAAGCGCCGCTTCTGTTTTACCTGCGCCAGTCACATCTTCCAGAATAAATAACTGCGGTCCTTGCTGGCTGATATCCAGATCCAGCACCTTTTGCTGTAACGGTGTCGGATTCTCAATAAAAGGAAACAGCGTATTAATTCCGTTGAAAGGCGCGACTTTTGCTTTTAGAGGAAAGACGGTTAAGGCGTTTTGAGCCTGAATTAAAGTTTTCTGCCAGTAACCTTTAATATCCATTGGGTGTGCGACGCGTGGAAAAAATCGCGTTGACGAACCCGTCCAGTCTGCAAGCACGACGGTTGCAGAGATATACCAGGAAAGGTGTTTTATAAGTTCAATGCCCTCATCATCATCCCAGAATGCGGGGATCTCTATGAGCGGAAACAGTGGTTTGATTTCAAGGAGAAAATCTCGTGCTGCAGCTTTGTCTTCAGGCAGAAAATTATCCAATTCATCCATACGATCAGGGGGCCGACCATGATGCCCTGTCGTCACGGGCATCCACATTTCTATCACTCGCCTAAGTTTGCGCGGAGAGAGCGAAGATGAAGGAAGTAACTCCTGACATTCACTTAAATAATGATTCCACAACCAGTAGCCCAGCGTTGAATGAGAGATTTTTTCGTAATTTTTTCTGGCACCTTCCTGAATCTTGAGTTCAGGGGGCAGGTAAAGTTGTTGAAAAGAGCGGGCAAATTTTCCAATATCGTGCCAGCACAGCAACCAGGCGAAAAATTGAGCCGCCTGTTCCTTGTCAGAAATCCCTAATTGACGAAAATAATCAGCCAGCCCGAAGCAATTTCTTTTAACCATTAAATAGCCCATCGCGGCTACATCCAGCGAATGCCAGCAAAGAAGGTGATAGTCGTCGCCCCCGTCTTTCTCGCCGCGTCGGGTTTTTCCCCAGAAATCAAAAAAAGTCACAATATTTTTATCCTTCAGTAAACTTAAAGGATATTTACGCATATATTAAAAATTATCTGTGATATATATCATTCAATAAAATATTTACATTATGAATAATCAAATAATTTTCATCCGTAATATATATGAATAATAAACATAGGCATAATATTCACATAAACAATATAAATTAAAAAAGGGTGCAGGAGACCAAACCATCACAATTCAGTACGCGGGGTTTTACCCCATAAGCGCTAACTTAAGGGTTGTGGTATTACGCCTGATATGATTTAACGTGC
>ERZ772878.1788-NODE-1788-length-9531-cov-3.21201_pt1 | contig 9531 bp, 7 predicted proteins | sample MGYA00580578_ERZ772878 | MGnify/ENA primary metagenome ERZ772878 (study PRJEB29015, sample SAMEA2737686) | human gut metagenome | biome: human gut; feature: human-associated habitat; material: faeces | place: China | collected 2012 ...
AAATCCGCTGCTGATCTCAATCATTTTTGTGATCGGCGTGGTGATGTTGTGCGGGGTGGATTATGAAAGTTATGAAAATTCTGCCCAATATTTAAGTTATCTTCTGACTCCGGCGACGGTATGTCTGGCGGTGCCGCTTTATCAGCAGATGACACTTTTAAAGAAAAATCTGGCAGCCGTTGCCTGCGGCATCCTCGCAGGTGTGCTGGCAAGTCTTGGAAGCGTCCTGCTTCTGGCATTTTTGTTCGGACTTGAGCATGATGTCTATGTTACGCTGCTTCCAAAGTCTATCACAACAGCAATCGGAATGGGCGTTTCCGAAGAACTGGGCGGTTTGGTGACCATCACGGTGGCTGTGATCATTGTTACCGGCGTGATCGGAAATGTGATCGGAGAGGCAGTCTGCAAGCTGTTTCGTATTTATGAGCCGATCGCAAAAGGACTGGCACTTGGCACATCCTCCCATGCGATCGGGACGGCCAAAGCACTGGAAATGGGCGAAGTGGAAGGTGCGATGAGCAGCCTGGCGATCGCGGTAGCCGGTCTTCTGACTGTGATCGGAGCCTCTGTATTTGCTGGATTTTACTGAAAATATGATGCCAGGATCAAAGGTCTAAATCCACATGAGCTTGCTCATAGTTGGGGACTTTTGACACCCACATCAAAATATAAAATCTCTATTGAGAAATTTTGTTGAAAATGGTAGAATAAAAAGAAAAACATAAATGCGGAGGATTAACATGAAAAAACTGAAAGTAAAAAAAGGAAGTACCTGTATGGCTTGTCTTGCATGCGTAGAAGCATGTTCTGAGGCTTTTTATAAGGAGTTTCATCCGGACAAGTCCTGTATCCAGATCGTAGAGAAGAAGAGTGTACGCCCGATGGCCTGTCCACAGTGTGGCAAATGTGCAGAAGCCTGTCCGGAAGGTGCGATCACTCAGAATGCAAAAGGCGTTTACATGATCAACAAAAAGAAATGTACCGGTTGCGGAGCCTGTGCAAAAGCCTGTCCGTTTGGACTGATCGTCAAGACAGAGGGCAATCCGGCATCCAAATGTATCGCATGCGGTATCTGTGCAAAAGCCTGTCCGTACTGGAAGTAGTAGAAGAGTAAAGAGCACTCAAAAATAATACATAAAAATAAAAAAAGTCATTGCTGAACATGTGAAATGTCTGCGATGGCTTTTTTTATTGTGCCGCTGTCTTTCATTCAAGAATGGCTCTGACATTCTTCTGTATACATCTGATGTATTATAAAAAACAGACCTTGTCGATAGTGACCGGCAAGATCTGTTTTTGACTGATAGATATTTTGTTATCTTTAGATTAAACAATACCCTGAGCGTTCATAGCATCTACAACTTTTTCGAAGCCTGCGATGTTTGCACCGGCTACATAGTTGCCTTTCATGCCGTAACGTTCAGCAGCATCAACCATGTTGTGGCAGATATTAACCATGATACCCTGCAGTTTTGCGTCTACTTCTTCAAATGTCCAGCTCAGACGTTCGCTGTTCTGGGTCATTTCCAGAGCAGATGTAGCAACACCGCCGGCGTTTGCAGCTTTACCAGGAGCAAAGATCACGCCGTTTTTCTGCAGATATTCTGTTGCATCCATAGTAGTAGGCATATTAGCACCTTCGCATACAGCCAGGCATCCGTTTGCTGCCAGCTGTTTTGCATCGTCGATCAGCAGTTCATTCTGAGTTGCACATGGAAGAGCAACATCACATTTTACGCTCCATACGCCGCGTCCTTCATGGTATTCAGCGTTTGGTCTGTAGTTTTTGTATTCGGTCAGTCTTGCACGTTTTACTTCTTTGATCTCTTTAAGTGCTGCTACATCGATTCCGTCCGGATCGTATACCCAGCCGGTAGAATCACTTGCAGTAACCACTTTTGCACCCAGCTGCTGAGCTTTTTCGATCGCATAGATAGCAACGTTGCCGGCACCGGATACACAAACAGTCTTGCCAGCCAGTTCGATACCGTTCAGTTTCAGCAGTTCCTGTGTCAGGTAGAGCAGACCATAACCGGTAGCTTCTGTTCTTGCAAGGGATCCACCGTAGCTTAAGCCTTTACCTGTCAGAACACCTTCATACAGGCCACGGATTCTCTTGTACTGACCGAACATATAGCCGATCTCTCTTGCACCTGTTCCGATATCACCTGCCGGTACATCTGTATCAGCACCGATGTATTTGCACAGCTCTGTCATAAAGCTCTGGCAGAATGCCATAACTTCGCGGTCTGATTTGCCCTTAGGATCGAAGTCAGAACCACCTTTGCCGCCACCGATCGGCAGACCAGTCAGAGAGTTTTTGAAAACCTGTTCAAAACCAAGGAATTTGATGATACCAATGTTTACAGACGGATGCAGACGGATACCGCCCTTGTAAGGTCCGATCGCACTGTTGAACTGTACACGGTAACCGGTATTTACCTGAACCTGACCTTTATCGTCAACCCATGGTACACGGAATTTGAACTGTCTTTCCGGATTTACCATTCTTTCCAGAAGAGCATCCTTTCTGTATTTTTCTTCATTTGCCTCGATAACGACTCTCAGAGACTCCAGAACCTCTTTTACTGCCTGATGAAATTCAGGTTCAGATGGATTCTGCTCTACAACTTTGGCAATAACCTCATCTACGTATGACATGATTGTGTCCTCCTTATCTTCATACATTGATTTCTGTAACCATTCAGAGCTATGCAAAAAACAGTTACGTTTTTTTCATTGCAGATTATAGCAAATCAGCGTGGCAAAGTAAAGAAAAAAATAGTGCTTTTTAGCAAAAAAAATACGGAATTTTTGTAAAAATGTTGGAAGTACGTAGTTTTTGCTGGAAAAGCATCAAAAGGGAAAAGCAAAATTTCCATATAAATCGCAAGAAAACGAAAAGAATGACCATTTACAAAAAGAAGCAGATTCGCTATACTGAGAGGAAAAGACTGGATGAAAACCGGCCTGAATACAAAGGAGGATCTGCCAATGGAAAAGCAAGCGGGACTTACCGGGCAGGAGGTGGAGGAGCGTATCCGAAGCGGTCAGGTAAACAGGATGGAAAATCATATGGTGAAAACCAATAAGGAGATCGTAAAAGCACATTTGCTTACTTATTTCAATTTTCTGAACCTTTTTCTGGCCATTCTGGTTCTGATCACCGGACAGTTCAAGAACATGACTTTTATGGGAGTCGTGATCGTCAATGCGGTAATCGGGATCGTGCAGGAACTGAAAGTTAAAAAAGTAGTAGACAAGCTGACGGTTCTGACGGCTTCAAAAGCTCATGTGGTAAGAGAAGGTGAAAAATATGAGATAGATATAGAAGAAGTGGTGAAAGATGACATTCTGATTGTGACAAACGGCGATCAGATCTGTGCAGACTGTACGGTTCTTGAATGTGACGGTTTGGAGGTTAATGAATCTATGCTGACCGGAGAATCAAAACCTGTAAAGAAAAAAGCAGGAGATGAGCTGATGTCCGGCAGTTTTGTAGTTGCGGGCGGCGGTGTCGGCCGTGTGGTTCATGTCGGTGATGAGAATTATGCCGCAGAGCTGACAAGGAAAGCCAAGACGAAAAAACGTGCCACTTCGGAAATGCAGAATACGATCAAACGGATCATAGCGGTGATCAGTATTCTGATCATTCCGATCGGCATTCTGCTGTTCCGTTCTCAGATCAGTGCTCAGGGGATGACCAGGAACGAAGCTATCGTGGCAACCGTTGCCGGAATCATCGGTATGATTCCGGAGGGACTGGTGCTACTGACCAGCATCTCGTTTATCCTGGGCGTCGGAAGACTTGCAAAAAAGCGGGCACTCGTGCAGGAGATGGAAGCAATCGAAGCACTGGCACGCGTCAACGTGCTCTGCCTTGACAAAACCGGAACGATCACGACCGGGGAACTGGAAGTTACAGAGGTGCTTGGCCTTGGAGAGGTGAAAAAAGAAGAAGTAAGCGAGATCATGAATGAGCTTACGTTTGCTTTTGAAGACAGCAACAACACGCAGGAAGCATTAAAACGTTATTTTCACCGGATGGACCGTTTTACGGTCGTTCAGAAAATTCCGTTTTCTTCCGAACGAAAGTACCGTGCGATCGAGTTCGAAGAAAAGGGCTGTTATGTCCTTGGTGCACCGGAGTTTTTATTGCAGGATGACGAAGAAGGGGCGGAAATCCTTCGAAAAGTCAATCAGTATTCAGAGGAGGGCTATCGTGTCCTGTTGCTTGGAAAATGCGGTTCTGTTCAGGCGGAAGATGGAAGTGTCAGTGAGGTGTCACCGATGGGACTGATCGTGATCCTGGACTGCATCCGGAAAGAAGCACCGGACGTCTTTCAGTACTTCCGTGGGCAGAAGGTAGAGATCAAGGTGATCTCCGGTGACAATCCGGTGACGGTATCGAAGATTGCCGGAAAAGCAGGACTTCTGGGGGCAGAAAAATACGTGGATGCCTCCGCACTCGGAGATGATCCGCAAAGTTACCGGGAAGCCGTGCAGAAATATAATGTCTTTGGACGCGTGAAGCCGGAACAGAAGCAGAAGCTTGTCCATGCTTATCAGTCGGAAAAGAAAGTGGTCGGTATGGTTGGTGATGGTGTCAACGACGTGCTTGCACTGAAGGATGCAGACTGCGGTATTGCGATGGCAGCCGGAAGTGATGCGGCAAAACAGTCGGCACATATTGTCCTGCTGGATTCGGATTTTGCCTGCCTTCGGAATATTGTAAGCGAAGGAAGGACGATCATTGCCAACATCGAGCGGGTCAGTGCACTGTATCTGACCAAGACACTGTATTCCATCCTGCTGTGTGTCATTTTTATTCTTCTCGGACGGGCGTATCCGTTTATCCCGGTGCAGCTGTCTCTGATCAGTGCAGCCTGCATCGGTTTCCCGAGTTTTGTGCTGACACTGGAGCATACCGAAGAGGTGACAAGTACTGGATTTTTGCGTCATGTGATGCAGACGGCACTTCCGGCGGCGATTACTATGGTTGTCACCCTGCTTGTGGTTCAGGTTTTGTCACCGTTCTGGAAAGAAACAGAAGTGTTTACCTATACCTTTGATCTCCTAGTCGGAGGAGCAGTCGGGATCATGGTCGTATTTCGTGTGTGCAGGCCGTTGAACTGGCTGAGAGGCATTCTCTGTGTCTGCGTGATCGCAGTTTTTTCGGTGGGTGTGCTACTGTTCCCGGGATTTCTTGGAATCCACAGCATCTTCTGCTGGCAGATGGTACTGGCGATCCCGCTTGTGTGCATGGTCATTCTTCTGTATCATGAGCTGATACGTCTGATCCTGTGCTGTTACCGGATCCGAGATCGCATACACGAAAAACTGGAGATTTTATTTCCGAAGAGAAAAAAGAAAAGAAGCCGGTAAGGAAAGGAATTATAAATGAAAAAGAAAATAGCAGTGATAGGCGGAGGGGCGGCAGGCATGTTTGCAGCACTGAATGCGGCAGAACGCGGGTGCGAAGTCCATCTGTTTGAAAAAAATGAAAAACTGGGCAAAAAGATCTATATTACAGGAAAAGGCAGATGTAATCTGACCAACGCCTGTGATACGGAAGAACTGTTTCAGGCAGTTGTCAGCAATCCGAAATTCCTGTACAGTGCTTTCTATGGCTACACGAATCATGATGTGATCGATTTTTTTGAAAAAGCCGGTACAAAGACCAAAATTGAACGTGGGGACCGTGTTTTTCCGGTATCAGATCATTCTACAGATGTTATTGATGCACTTCGCAGGAAAATGCGGGAATATAAAGTGCAGGTGCATTTAAATACCGAAGTTTCCAAGGTGGAAGCCAAAGATGGAAAAGTAACCGGTGTTTTGTCGGATGGAGAAAAGAAACTTTTTCCGGCAGATGCCGTACTTGTGGCAACCGGAGGGATTTCTTATAAAACGACAGGTTCTACCGGAGACGGTTACCGTTTCGCAGAAGAACTCGGACATAAAGTGACGGAATTATATCCATCGCTGGTTCCGTTTAATACAAAAGAAGCGTGGGCAAAAAGCCTTCAGGGTCTTTCGCTGAAAAATGTGGATGTCAAAGTGATGGACGGTAAAAAGAAACTCTATGATGGTTTTGGCGAGATGATGTTCACCCACTTTGGCGTGACTGGTCCTCTGATCTTAAGTGCCAGCAGTTACACTGCGAAAACGGCACGAAAAAAAGAACTTTCTATGTTTATCGACCTGAAGCCGGCATTGTCAAAAGAACAACTGGATCACCGAATCCTGCGTGATTTTGAGGAAGCAAAAAACAGACAGTTTAAAAACGCACTGGGCGGACTTTTCCCGGCAAAACTGACTCCGGTCATGATCGAGTTGTCCGGCATCAATCCGGAGAAAAAGGTAAATGAGGTATCAAGAGAAGAACGCCTCGGATTTGTGGAGCTGATCAAAAATTTGCCATTGACCGTAACAGGGCTTCGCGATTATAATGAAGCTATTATCACAAAAGGTGGTGTCAGTGTAAAAGAAGTCAATCCGTCCACGATGGAGTCCAAACTGGTGCAGGGACTGTATTTTGCAGGTGAGGTACTGGATCTGGATGCTGTGACCGGAGGATTCAATCTGCAGATCGCCTGGTCCACTGCCTATGCGGCAGCACTGGCGATGAGCGAAGCATAGATACCATGCAGGAGGAAAATATGAGTTTTAATATTGCAATTGACGGACCGGCAGGAGCCGGAAAAAGCACGATCGCAAAACGTGTGTCAAAAGAGCTTGGATTTATTTATGTCGATACCGGGGCAATGTATCGTGCGATCGCAGTTTATATGATGCAGAATCAAATCGATATCCACGACGATGCAGCAGTGCAGAAAGCCTGCAGCAAGATTTCCATATCGATCGCCTACAGTGATGACGGCGAACAGCAGGTGATCTTAAACGGGGAGAACGTGACCGGACTGATCCGCACAGAAGAAGTGAGCAAGATGGCATCCGTGACTTCCGCAAACCCGGCCGTGCGAGCCACACTGCTTGACCTGCAAAGAGATCTGGCGGCAAAAGAAGATGTCCTGATGGACGGAAGAGACATCGGCACCAATATCCTGCCACATGCACAGCTGAAAATTTATCTGACCGCAAGCGTGGAAACGCGTGCAAAGAGACGTTTCCTGGAACAGCAGGAAAAGGGAGATACGCACACACTGGAAGAGATCGAAGAGGAGATCCGGGACCGCGATCAGCGTGACATGTCAAGAGAGATCGCACCGCTTCGCCAGGCAGAGGATGCCATTCTGGTAGATTCTTCGGATCTGTCGATCGATGAGGTGGTTGAGCGTATTAAAGAATGTTACAGGGAAGTGAAGCAATGAAAGTGATAAAAGCACAGACTGCGGGTTTTTGTTTTGGCGTAAAACGTGCCGTTGACCAGGTCTATGATCTGGCAGCAAAAGAAAAAGAGCCGGTTTACACTTACGGGCCGATCATCCACAACGAAGAGGTAGTGCGGGATCTGGAAGAAAAAGGCGTACGGGTGCTGAATGGAAAAGAAGATCTGCTTTCGGTAAAAAAGGGCACCGTTGTGATCCGTTCCCATGGCGTTGCGGAAGAGGTTTATGATCTGATCTGCGAAAACGGACTGAATCTTGCCGATGCGACCTGTCCATTTGTAAAGAAAATACATCGCATTGTCAGGCGGGAAGGCGAAAACGGAAGAGAGATCGTGATCATCGGAAATGCCAATCATCCGGAGGTAGAAGGCATCCGAGGATGGTGTGTTTCTAAAGTGACGGTGATCGGAACAGAAGAAGAAGCAGAAGAATTTGAACCAAATTCAGACACAGGAGTCTGTGTTGTGTCTCAGACGACATTTAATTACAAGAAATTTAATAAATTAGTTGAAATTCTTTCAAAAAAGCGTTATGATATACTTGTTTTAAATACGATTTGCAATGCGACCGAAGAGCGTCAGCAGGAGGCGAGAAAAATTGCCGCCGATGTGGATGCTATGATCGTAATTGGAGGCAGACACAGTTCCAATACGCAGAAACTATTTGAAATATGTAAAGAAGAATGCAAGAATACTTACTATATACAGACACTTGAAGATTTGGATGTACATTCGATGCAGTCCATGAGTTGCGTAGGTATTACAGCAGGGGCATCAACCCCAAATAATATTATTGAGGAGGTTCACAAGGAATGTCAGAAATGAGCTTTGAACAAATGCTGGAGGAATCATTAAAAACAATTCATAATGGAGAGGTAGTCGAAGGTACGGTCATCGATGTCAAAGAAGACGAGATCATCTTAAATATTGGATACAAAGCTGACGGTATCATCACAAAAAGTGAATATACCAACGATTCAAGCGTAAATCTCCAGGATGTTGTTCATGTTAACGACAAAATGGAAGCAAAAGTCCTGAAAGTAAACGATGGTGAAGGACAGGTTCTGCTGACTTACAAACGTCTGGCAGCAGAAAAAGGAAACAAGAGACTGGAAGAAGCTTTTGAAAATCACGAAGTACTGAAAGCACCGGTTGCACAGGTACTCGATGGTGGTCTGAGCGTTGTGATCGACGAAGCAAGAGTATTTATCCCGGCAAGCCTGGTATCTGATACTTACGAAAGAAATCTTGGCAAATATGCAGGTCAGGAAATCGAGTTTGTGATCAGCGAGTTCAATCCACGCAGAAGAAGAATCATCGGCGACCGTAAACAGCTGTTGGTTGCAAAGAAAGCAGAAATGCAGAAAGAACTCTTTGCACTGACCAGACTTGCAGCAGAAGGCGTTATCAAAAACGTTACAGACTTCGGTGCATTCATCGACTTGGGCGGAGCAGACGGTCTGCTGCACATCTCAGAGATGTCTTGGGGACGTGTTGAAAATCCAAAGAAAGTATTCAAAGTTGGCGAAAAACTTTCTGTTCTGATCAAAGACATCAGCGGCGATAAGATTGCACTGAGCCTGAAATTCCCGGATCAGAACCCATGGCTGACAGCTGGCGAGAAATACGCAGCAGGCAACGTGGTAGAAGGTAAAGTTGCAAGAATGACTGATTTTGGTGCATTTGTTGAACTGGAGCCGGGTGTAGACGCACTGCTTCATGTATCACAGATTTCCCAGGAGCATGTTGATAAACCATCTGACGTACTGAGCGTAGGACAGGTTATCACAGCAAAAGTGGTAGATTTCAACGGCGAAGACAAAAAAATCAGCCTGAGCATGAAAGCACTGCAGAAAGAAGAAGCTGCTGCCGACACAACAGAGGCAGAAGAAGAGTAATATTGCACATCTCAAAAAGGGAGTGCTGAGTGTCCTGTAAGGTTCAGACAAAAGAGAACCTGCAGGGCAGGAAAGCCTGATTTCAAATGGAAATCAGGCTTTTTATGTATAAACATAATAAAGAGGGCGAATTCATAAACTGTTGCGTACATTCAAACCAGAAAGAATCCGAATGATAGCTTTCCTGGAAAACAGGTTTGAACAGTGCTTTTTCCTGAGGAAGAAAAAGTCCCCGGTGACGCTGGTAACAGGTTGTGGTTTTTTCAGGGATGCGTTCACGTG